>Ga0209429_10000028_pt1 | contig 94142 bp, 147 predicted proteins | sample BarGraNGADG00212_3_FD_184493 | JGI IMG/M metagenome (GOLD analysis project Ga0209429, IMG submission 184493) | Arctic peat soil microbial communities from Barrow, Alaska - Barrow Graham LP Ref core NGADG0004-212 (SPAdes) (version 2) | ecosystem: Environmental > Terrestrial > Soil > Wetlands >... | reverse complement strand
TTCGCGGGTATGGACTGCCGAAGCCCGAGTGTCGCGCGCGGCCCCGTTCGGGGTTTGCGCGGTAGCCAACTTGGAAGGGTTTTCAAGTGGCCGCCGCGCGGCCCGTGACGGTAGGCGCGCGCTATGTCGTGCGTTGCGACGTGCACGGGCACAAGTGAACCCCGGGCACGACGGCGCACGACTTTTCTTGAATCCCTTCTGTACTCCCGGCCCCCGAGTGTCTGAACGTAACAACGTCGGGCTTTGCCGTTTGTGTGCTCGGGGTTTGCTTAGTCGAGCGGAGCTATCGGCGTGACAGACTCTATGTCTCGAACTGCCGATTCGAGTAGGTTCACGCGCGGGCCTAAGCAAACTCCCGCGCGGCGCGAATCCTTCGCGCCACGGGCTTTGGTCATCCTGTAAACTCCGCGCTCCTGCAAGTCGGGCTGCCCCCACGGGGCGGCTGAAAGCATTAAGCGCACACCTTGGAAGCTATGTCAACTCCCGTTTACAAAGCGGCGCCATAGTCTCGAATTGGGCAGCCCGGGCTTTGATCGCATAGCGTCGACAGATTGACCACGCAAGGCTTTGTGGTCTGACCTCGCTCGGCGCGACGAAGCCCGGCAGACTGTATACCCCTGCGCACACCGTGGGAGCTACACAAACGGGGCAGGGCGGCCATTCTAGCGGAGTCGAATAGGGGTACACCTTGGAGGGGTACGCGCGCCGTTTTACCCCGCTAGCGTCCTGCATACGCTTTATCAGCATTAGAGTGTGTAAACCCTTGTTTGCGCTGCTAGGCGTGGGCTGCCCGATTGGAGACTACCGGGCCGCCCGGATACCCCTATAGGTATTGTTTGCAGGTACTTTGTGTTTTGTCCCTGCAAATAGACCACTTTTCGGGCTGTTTTCAAATAGGGGTATATTTGCAGGTGTTTTGTGTTTGTAGGCTCGAACTTGCGGCCGCCCGGGCCGCCCGATTCGATACGTTTGCGGGCATGTTCCCGGGGTTTGCTCCTGCTCCTGCTCCTGCTCCTGCCCCTGCCCCCTGCCCCCTGCCCCTGCCTTGTGCCTGCCTCGTGCCCCTGCCTTGTGCCTGCCCCTGCCCCCGGGTTTGTAAGCAAAACAGGGAATGAAAGCAAAACAGGGAATGAAAGCAAATCAACAATTTGCGTGCAAACCCCGGGTATTGTGGCTTTGCACGCTCGCAAGAGTGCAAACTCGGCGCGGGGTTTGGTGTGTTGCGCCGCTCCAAACACTCAAAACAGGGGTTTGGAGTGTGGGGGGGCACTAAATCACAACAAAGCCGGGGGCTGGCGCCCGCGCCAGGGGCCGTGATTTGCGGTTCGCAAAGTTTCCGGAAATGGACCGTCCCGAGGCTATGGTTACGGAAAGTGCCTCCAAACGGATACATTCTGAAGTACCAATGGCGTCCAGAAACCTGTACGAAACTGTGAACGTCACGAGTGGAAAGGACACGCTATGGGAGCCAGAGGTCCCCTTCCGAACGCGAAACTGAGCGTGGTACGCGGTGATAACGTGGATACGAAAGCTCCAAAGGAACAGAAGCAGCCGCCGTGCCGGCCAAAAGAACCGGATTGGCGCGCGCTGCTAGGCGGTGATCATCAGATACAACTCGACGCTGCCCAGGAGTGGCTCCTGACTGTAGAGGACCTCATCGATCGCGGTGAGCTCTCGCGTTGCGACGTCACAGCAGCCATCGACATGTGCATGTGCCACGCCCGCCTACGCGAGTGCGAGCGCATCATCTCCCGGGATGGATACACCATCAAGGGCGCACAGGATCAGGAAGTCAGACACCCGGTGACGGCCACCCTCAACCAATACCGCGCTCAGATGCAGCGGTATCGCATGGAGTTCGGCCTCTCTCCCGGCACGCGCAAGCGTATCGGGTTCCTAGAGCCCGAAGCGCCAGACGATGACTCCGACCTTGATGCCTCAGAGTAAGGTGGACCCGGGGCAGCGAGCGGTCAACTTCTTCCGGCTCCGACTGCATCATGTCGCCGGCGTGTACGCCAACGCAGTCTTCGTTCCCGACCCCTGGCAGGAGAAATGGCTGCGAGAGGTCTTCGGCACGTTGCGTCCTGACGGCAAGCGGCGGTACAACACGACCTATCTCGAGGTGCCCAAGAAGAACGGTAAGACGACAATGATTGCTGGTGTACTCGCCAAGATGCTCTTCGACGAGGGCGAGTATGGCGCGGAGGTCTACTCTGCAGCCGCTACACGCGAGCAGGCCGCCATGACCTACCGCATTCTCTCCAGCATGATTCGTAAGTCGCCGCGTCTGCTGAAGATGGTGACGGATAAGCGCGGCAAGGAATATCTGTACGACCGCGACAGGCGTATCTACGTGCCCAGCACCGAGTCCTTCTTCCAAGCCCTCTCTGCTGACGCCAACTACAACGATGGCATCAACCCCTCGGCCGCCGTTGTCGACGAGCTTCACCGTCATCGGAATGGTGATTTGCTGGCGGTCATTGACGAAGGTATGGCGACCCGCGACCAACCCTTGCTGTGCATCATCACCACGGCGGGCGGCTCTCGTATGGGGGTCTGCTGGGAGTGGCATGAGCAGGCGCGGCGTATCATCGATGGCACGGACGCCATTGCGAGCTTCCACGCCACCATCTATGCTGCTGCCGATGAAGCCAACATCTGGGACGAGCAAGTTTGGATTGACGCTAACCCCGCCCTCCGTACCGGCGTCATCGACATCGAGAAGTTCCGGTCCAGTGCGGCCAAGGCCAAGGGTATCCCCAGCGCCGAGCTGAACTTCCGCCGCCTGCGACTCAATCAATGGGTTGCCGGGGAGCGGAAGTGGATCAACATGCTGCACTGGAAGCAGTGCGGTGGCATGTTGCCGCTCACGGAGGAGGCCCTGCGCAAGGAGTTCGCGGGCCGTGAGTGCTACGCGGGCGTGGACCTCGGCGAGTCAGACGACTTCGCCGCCTATGCCAAGCTGTTCCCGTGGCTCCCGGATGACCCGCGTGGCAATGGTTACGACCTCGTCGTCAAGCTCTACCTGCCGGAAGCGGCACTGGGGAAGCGGCCGAAGTCCGAGGCGCAGTTCCGGCGCTGGGCAGATCAGGACTTCATCGAGGTGCACCCGGGCGACATCACCAGCCACGAAAAGATCAAACAGGACATCCTGGATGACAACGAGTACTTCGATATGAAGGATCTCGGTTACGACCCCTGGCGCATGAAGCAGATGTCCGGCCAGCTAGAGGATGAGGGGGTCATGGTGAGTGTCTGCCGCCAGAGCCCGCAGACCATGAGCGAGCCCTCCAAGCTTTTCGAGCGGTTGCTTGCCGAATCCAAGATCAACCACGGCGGCCATCCGGTGTTAGCGTGGATGGCGGACAACGCTATCGTGCGGACGGACGCCTCGGGGAATATCCGACCGGATAAGTCCAAGGCCGAGGACAAGATGGACGGCATCGTGGCAGCTGTTGTGGCGCTGGAACGGGCCACGTTCACAGAAGATGTGCCAAAGAAGGGTGGCATGACCCTTTACATACCAGGCGAGGATGCGAATGCAGAGGCTTCGTAACATTGTGGCATACGTAGTGGAGGTCGCGGGAATTGCGGCTCTCTGCTACGGCATGTACCTGCTTGGCCTACCAGCTGCGTACATCGGTGGCGGCCTGGCCGCTATGGTCGTCGCTCAGCTTATCGAGGCTAAGCGTTGACACTGTTCAAGCGGGCATGGCCCACGCTGAACTGGTTCAAGACGGCGGACTCGCATCCGGCGCAGGATCCCGGCATGTTTTGGTCGGGTGGCGGCGCTATGACAGACGCGGGCGTCGCTGTCGGTGACGAGACGGCTCTGGGTGTCTCGGCGGTATTCGCCGCCGTGAATACTATTTCAGAGGTGCTCGGCACACTGCCAGTTTACACCATTGCCCGCTACCCCAACGCTCGTTACCCCCGCCCGAATCCGAAGTGGACCGAGGATGTCAACTCCGAGGATGACTGGATGACCTTCATCAGTAGTGGCATGGTGGGTCTGCTTCTAGAAGGTAACCTCTTCGCCTACCGGGTTCGTGATAAGGCGGGCACCACGCAAGAGCTGTGGCTGCAGGATCCCCGCGCTGTAGAAGTGGATCGGGATTCCAAAAGCAGGCGCTGGTTCACGAAGGGCAGCGAGACATACCCGAACGACGACTTCCTGATGGTCAAGGGCCTTACCCTGCCCGGTGAGATGAGAGGGATGTCCGTTGTCAGCTATGCGCGCCAGATGTTGGGCGGCGCTTTGGCTGTGGAGAGGCACGGCCATCTGCTGTGGGCCAACGCCGCTACCCCCAGAGTGCTTGTGACGTCCGACGAGCCCATTGACGACACGGTTGCCGAGAGCATTGCCAGCCGCATGGACAAGCTGCACTCCGGACAGAATTCCCACAAGACCGCCGTGTTGGGCGGCGCGAAGACCGTGACCACACTGACCATGAGTAATGAGGACGCGCAGTTCCTCCAGACCAAAGAGTTCAACGTTGCTGAGGTTGCCCGCTGGTTCCGCATTCCGCCGCACCTTCTGGGCGATCTCTCCAAAGCCACCTACAGCAACATCGAACAACAGTACATGCAGTTTGCCACCATCACCCTAAGTCCTTGGGTCAACCGCCTCGAATCAGCATTACGACCGCTCGTGCGTGAGTGGGCGCTGTCGAACGCTCGGGACGCGAACTTCGATTGGCGCGTCAAGTTCAGCCTCGAGGGTCTGAAGCGTGGCGACTCCGCGGCCCGCTCTGCTCTCTACACAGCCCTACTCAACAACGGTGCGCTCTCCCCGAATGAGATCCGCGCACGAGAGGACCTCAACCCGTATGACGGCGGTAACGAGCACTACATGAATAGCACATACGCCCCCATTGGGCCAGACGGCTCGCTGCTGGTGCCCGAGAAGGTTCCTCCGGAACCGCCGAAGGCTCCTCCAGAAACACCTCAGCCGTAAGCCCGGCCCTGAATCACAAAGGAAAAGGAGACCCTGTGAGACTAGACGTACAACGCCGCACCCTGCCTACTGGTTTCGAAATGCGCGGTGACGCCGGGAGCGGTGCGACACTGATCGGTCACGCTGCGGTCTTCGACGTCGAGACCATCATCATGGGAATGTTCCGCGAAAAGATCAGCTCTGGAACATTCAAGAAGACCATCAAGGAATCTGACGTTCGAGCCCTCTTCAACCACGAACCCAACTTCGTGCTGGGCCGCAACAAGGCTGGCACGCTGAGGCTCTCGGAGGACGAGACTGGTCTTGCCTACGAGATCGACTTGCCAGATACACAGGTTGCCAAGGACCTCTACACCTCCATCGAGCGCGGTGATGTCACCCAGTCGTCCTTCGCGTTCAAGATCGTCAAGGAGGCGCGTACCGAGCCGGATGAGGATGCTGGCGAGATGCTGCCGCTCTTCGACATCAAGGAGGCACGCCTCTTCGACGTATCTCCCGTGACCTACCCTGCCTACGAAAGCACCGATGTATCTGTCAATTCCGCTGATGACCCGATTGGCTATGCTGTGGCGATCGCGCGCTTCGCGGAATGGTGCCAAAGGTCGGTGTCAGAGGTGCACAAGTATCTCGAGCAGATCGCTGATGATTCAGAACGCGACGCAAAGTTGCGACAGCTTTGGGTGCCTGGCGGTATTCCTGTTGATACCGGGTCGGAACGGGCCGCACCCGCCGCTGACCCCTCGGGAGCAGCTGTAACTCAGGCCTCGTTCAACGATCTGCGTGATGCCGTCTCTGAGGCCATCAAGAACGACCTCGGTCTTTCGAACTGGGTCATGGATTGCGGACTGGATTGGGCTGTCTATGAGGCATACGATGAGAATTACCGCCTCTATCAACTGTCCTACCAACGTGCGGATGACGATTCCATCACGCTTGGAACTCCGTTCGAGGTAGAGATACAGTCCTTCTACGTCGCCGTCGAAGGTGACGAGGGGAGAACCACCACCCCCTGCACGGAACTTTCTGAAGCGCATCCAGAGGATTCGCAAGAACGCTCCGAGGCGGATCCGATTGTGAATACACTGCAAGAGTTCGTGCTACGCGTTACGCCCGAGGTTCTTTGTGACTCAGAGGCGCTTACAACTGCCCTCATGGAACAGCTGCGCAAGCAGCTCCCTGAGCTTACACACGATGAGCCCGCCGAGCCGTTGGCCGATGAACCGACACTCGACGCTGCTGATACCCACGAGCCGCCCGCCGCTGAAGAGCGTGCGGATACACTCAACGAATCGGATGATACCACTGACGAGCCGACCGCCGATGACGCGGAGCCACTCGCCAGCCGGACGCGGGTTCGGAAGACCCTTTCCACGTTCTGAGATCAATTCTAGTACATTCTACAAGGAGGATGCAGCAATGACTGCTTCCGAGCTCACCAAACTGCACGAGCTTTACCGTGCGGCGGGCAATGTGGCCCGCGACGAGTCTCAGCCTGAAGAGACTCGTGACAATGCCCTCGCTGACGTAGTCGCGCTGCGCGAGCAGCTCGATAGTGCGCTCATCGAGGCCCAGCGCGACCGCGAGGTCGAAGAGGCCCGTTCTGGCATCGAGATCATGCATGCCGTTCAGCCGCACAACCCCATGCTCGAAGCTATGCGTGCGTGGGCCGCGCCACCCACCCAGGACGGTCCGAAGTCTCGTTCCATCGAGATCCCGCTCGTCCGCGCGAACGAAGAGTGGTTCAAGGACACGGGCTCAACGGTCAAGGCTGGGTACACCTACACCAGCCAGCTCATGACCAACCTGATCTTCCATGAGAATGCCGAGTCTGGCGTGCTCGCGGCGGGTCCGAGCTACATCGACACCAACCACGGTCGTACGCTGCTCTGGCCGATGCTGGTCACTGACGCGTCCGCTACTCAGACGGCCGAGCGTTCACCGGCTACGATCACCAACCCGGTGTTCAGTCAGCCGCAGCTGGATTCGTACCGCCAGGACGGTTACATGGTGCTGACCGAGGAGCTCATCCGCGACTCCGAGATCAACGTCTGGATGGCCGTCGCTGAGGTCGCGTCGCGTGCTCTGGCCACTAAGGTCGCGACTCAGCTCGCAGCCGGCACCGGCACGACCATGCCGGACGGCCTGCCCGTCAGGGCAGCGTCGGGTCTCACGGCTGCTTCTGCCACCGACTTCACGGCTGACGAGCTGATCGGCCTGTACCTGTCGGTGATGCCCGGTGCCCGCATGCGCGGCAAGTGGGTCCTGGGTTCCACCGCCTTCGCTAAGGTCTTCATGATGAAGGACGGCGAGGGTCACTACCTGTTCAACCCGGCCGTAGCGGCTGGTGTCCCCGACACGATCCTCGGTAAGGCGATGTACGAGGACGCGGCTTATCCGGCCTGCACCGCTGGCCTGAAGCCGGTCACCTTCGGTGACGTCAGCTCTTACTATGTGCGTCGCATTGGCGGCGTCCGAATCGAGAGGGACGACTCTGTCGCTTTCACCTCGTTCGAGACGACCGTGCGTTTCGCGCAGTTCATCGACGCTGATCTGTTCGACACGGCGAAGGTGAAGGCTATCACGCTTCACGCCTAATACTGCGTGATCCTGGCGTGGAGGGGCGCTTTTAGCGTTGCCATGCCAAGCTGGGGGTCTGGGTTTCCCCCTCCCGGCCCAGACCCCCTTGTGTTTCAACCTGCAAGCCCTGAAAGGAGGCTAGCAGTCTTATGGCCAAAGGTTATCAATCCAAGATCGCGCGCGCCCAAGGTGGTAACTACCTCATCATCGGCGAGGACGCCAACGGTCTTCCGTGCATTCTCGCCGCTGGTTCTGCAACCAACGACGGTGAGATCGTGACCGCCATTGGAGCAGACACGCTGTGGGCCGACGGCTCACTGTATGTCAGTTGCGTCGACGGCGCTGGCAAGCTGTACATCAAGATGAACGACGTCTGGACTGACGAGAAGCTCTGATATTTCGTCGACTTGGCGGAGGTGGGTCACTCTGGCCCACCTCCGCTCTCTTATCCCAAGAAGGGGAGGCCATTCAATGAAGATCCGCATGCTCCGCACTGTCACTGGTACCTGCGACGGGCAGCAAACACGCTTCAACGCAATCGTCGACGTCGGCGATGCGTCGGCAAGAGACTACATCAAGAACGGTTACGCCGAGGCCGTGGAAGAAGAGAAGGTCGAAGAAGTAGTCGAGGAGAAGGTCGAAGAGGTTGAGATCGACCGCAGCGGCGTCCAGACCGCTGAAGCGGCCCCGCCCCAGAACGCAGCCGAGCACGTAGAAAAGCTCGAGCCGCGTCGTGGTCCCGGACGGCCCCGCAAGTATCAGTAAGTAAACCCGCCACGCCCTAGGAGGGCTAAATGAGCGACGTATGGACGAAGTTCCGTGGCAGCGCCGCAAGTGTAGCAGCTGCACTCACCGACCAATCAGTTCTAGCATCCCCGGGTGCCGGCAAGCGGCTGATGATACGACAGGTCATCTTCTCGAACGAGGGGGCGGCCAACTCCTTCACCCTGAAAGACGGGGCCGGTGGAAGTACCATTCTTGGACCCATCTACCTCGGTGCCAACCAGACCTTCACCTACAAACCCCTCGGCCCCATAAGCCTGACGGCCAACACGGCTCTGGTTGCGACCACTACCGCCGCTGACCACGCCAACATCGTGTGTGAAGGGTCGGTTGAGGCGTAATCATGAATGACCTGTCCGCTTCCGTACACGCTGCCATCACCCTGCTGGCCGCGCCGCAGGTCATCACCACGGCGACCACAAACCCCGCTGTCCCGCGTTGCCTGTCCGTCACTGGCACCAAGGCTGGGGCGACGCTCACGGGGAACGTGGTCCTGACGGGTACCGATGATAACGGTGATGCCTGTTCGGCTACGATTGCGCTGGATGGGAACGAGACCATCTTCGACTACTGGCAGCCGTTCGCCACGGTGACGCAGATCGACCTGCCGGCGCAGACGACTGCCGGGGACACGGTCAAGATTGGGCTTGTGGACAGGCTCTTCGACGTTCCGACCGCACGGGCCTTCCACAACACTGGACTCATGGCAAGCGCACCTGAATATCCGAGCTCAGATATCCTGGACGCGGAGTTTGAGATCCGCGAGTGGCTAGAGAGCCCGATGGTCTGCAACGTGGCGTTCTTCCCTCGCCTTGCAAAGAACGAAGCGCATAACGGTGACAACACCTACAGCTTGCTACTGCGGCACCCCCTGCCGCTACTGGTTACGGCCGCCAGCATTGACTACACGACCCTCACGGCCCCGGATCTCAGTCCCACTGACTACACCAATGGCATGGCTCCGTCTGACAGCGGTTTGCTGGAGCGACGAAATGGTGTTTGGGGTATGGGCGTCAAGAACTGTCTGGTCAGCTATTGGCATGGCTACAGAGTTACGCCCGCGCTTGTGCGCAAGGCAGTGCTCGAGATCCTTGTGACAGAGTTGCCCAAGCAGGTGAGCCCCTACACCGCTGAACGCACAGAGATGGGCGACGTGACTCTCTCGTTCGCTGCCGGCGACGGCTTCCGCGGCTCTTGGCACCGTATCCCTGACGTGCGGAAGATCATCCGTATGTACGGCAAGCGCCGCATGGGAGTTGCCTGATGGGTAGTGTCAGCACAATAGGCGCGTTCCTGGACAACTTCTCGGAGCTGCTACAGGAGCGTCAAGGTTTGCAGGGTGTCGCGGTTTTCACCGCACCGATTGCTGACGCTGCTCTGCTGGGCCCGGAGCACATCGTGCTCGGAGTCGAGCCCATCGACGACGAGTATCAATACCTCACGGGCACACCGCAACAGCGCATCGACGAGCTGTACCAAGTTGATTGCTACTGTATCTCTGCGGGTGCAATCCCTCCCACGAAAACCGAGCCCGAAGTCATCAAGATCGTCCGTGACCGCACGCTTGCCATTCTCGAGGAGATCTACGACCAGCTGCGCGAGTCTAACACCACCACGCTCGTGACAGAGGGGGAGCTAGGCGTAGGAGATGCTCGCATCATCCGCCTGAAGATGACCCAGACCATCAACGACGAACCCTTCGCGCGCATCTGTGAGCTCCGCTTCACAATTCGCGTCAAGGCGACTTTCATCCCGGCCAACTAAGAGGTGCGTATGGCTAAGCAGTACAGAATCCCCCCCGGCACGGTGTACCCGGCCACCGTCGTGGGCTATCGCAATGCCAAGGCCGGGAAGCTGGACGAGGTCGACTGGATCAAGCCCAGCGATGAGGAGCTGGTGATTTCGCCTCCATACCCCGATATTGTCCCCAGCTGGCTTGCCAACGGGATTGAGGAGATTGGTGAGGACGAGGTCACGCCTGTTCCGGAGCCCGTCAAGACCCCTCGCAAAAGTAACGACCAGGTAAGTCGAGGAGGTGAAAAGTAAATGGGCCTCTCTTCACTGAAAGACGTAACTCATGTGATGTTCGATGGGGTCAACATCGCCGATGGTATCGACACCCTCGGCATGAAGGTCTCCGCTGATGTGGCTGTCCATCATGCCTGTGGGCAGGTCTGGGATTACAACTTCTGGCTCGGCTCGTATAAGGGCGAGTTGACCTTGGGCGGTTGGATGGATTCACTGACCACCACGCCCGTTCTTGCCGACATCGCCCTTAGCAGGGTCAACGCCCTATCAACTACCGACAAGGTTGTGACTGTCTTCCTGGAAGGCAACGTGGTCAGCAACCGCTGCTGGTCGTTCCAGGCTGCCAATGTCTCAGAGATCGAAGTCGGTATCTCGAGCGACGATGTACACAAGCTGACTCCCGGCATCACGTCACGCGGTGCTGTGGATCCCGGCTACATCACTACTCCGTATGCTACGCGTACGACTGCTGGCAACACTGATGCGGCCTATGCCGATATTGGGGCTTCCTCAGCGGATGGTGCGCGTGCTTACCTTCAGGTTGGTGCCATCGTGCTTGGTGGCGCCACCTCGGCTACTGTCGTAGTGCGGCATAGCTCTGACCACATCACCTTCGTCGCGCACGCGAGCGGTAGCTTCGCCAACACGACCGCAATCAGCGGGCGGTGCATCACGCTCTCCGGGCTGGTCAACCGCTACATCTCGACCTCCTGGATCTACAACGGCGGCGCTGGCACGAGCATCTCGTACCTGACGACTATCACCCCGCTCTCCTGAGGCTGGCGCGTCGTGTTTCCCGGCCGCGCCTGACGGCTTCTGGCATCTTGCTGCGGTGCCCTTTTGTCAACAGCACTCGACGGTTACAAACAAAATCACTGAAAGGATGTTTACATGGCTCTTTACTCTTGGAAGGATATCGTCGATATCACCTTCAACGGTACTGATCTCAAGGCGTTTGTTCTGAGCGTCTCTGGCGTCAAAGAGAACGTCAAGATGCAGGATTTCCATGCGGCTGGATCCATCTGGCCTGCGCCCATCGATACGGGCATGCGCACGCATGATAACGTCACCATCGAGTTTATGCACGACGGTGGTGCCTCTGGCCCGGCCGCGAAGTGCTCGCTGGGCACCAGCTCGACCCTAACGATCACGTTCGCCACTGGCCTCAGTGTCACTGGCAACTTCGTCGTGAGCACCCTCGAGTTGGGCCTCTCGAACGACGGCGAAAACAAGCTGTCCGTCGAGTTCACGGCGAGCGGCACCATTACTTACGACCTGACTGCGTAAATGGCAGTAGGTGGCCACTTCGTTGGTATCAATGGCGAGGCGCTTGACCAGCTCGCAGTAGCCCTCCGCGCAAGTGCGGGGGGTGTCAAAGACATGCGAGCAGTCTACGAGAACATCGCCGCCTATGCGCACACCAATGTGGTCGCCCACGCTCCGGGACCTTACCAATCTTCGAAGGATGGCGCCGGGCAGCCACCGCCCGGCGCCATCAAGGCTTCGGTGAAGCACAAGGCCACCTACAACTCGGCCCGGGTGGGTGCAGGCGGCGCTATGACCCCGCACATCTACATTCAGGAGTTTGGTGGTCTCTCCTACTGGCACCGCCTCGGTGCTGGTATGGGGCGCTTCCTGAACCCGGGCCACAAGAAGGTACAGGTCATGGCACCATACCTTCTGGCAGGCCGTGCCCTCTTCCGTGGGCACAGAATCTACTACAAGCCCCGCCTGCCACGCGGCTACTTCATTTGGAACGTGGCATACCATATTCGTGGCTACATCGGCGACACCCTGACGCGAGGCATTGCCGATGTGTGTGAGAAGCACGGAATTCTTGTCAACGTCACCAGCACAGAGTTGGGCATCGAGTCCGCGCCACCGTTCGTTGGTGGTCGCGCCGTTGCTAAGCGCGGCGGCGGCGGCTTCGGTGGCGGCAGGAAGATCCACCGTACCAAGAAGATCCTTACGGGTGGCTACCGTTAGCATACGATCTAATCTACCAAGCACAGGGAGGACATCACATGACTGAAATCAGAATGGACATCCAGATTGGCGATTGGCCGTTCGCATGGCAACTTGCGTTCCGCGACGCGGTCAAGGTCAATCCCCAGTACGCCCTCACGGAGATCCTAAAGACCATCTCGGAGGCTGTTGACGGCCCCGATGACATTCCGACTGGTCTGCTCAACATCGACCCTCGGTGGATTCTAGGGTTTGTGTGGATGGCAGAACGCAAGCGCCGCCCGGGCCTCAAGTTCGTCACCCTCCTGGAGGAGTGCACCGAACCCGACACCTACGACAATCTTGTTGTGGCTGTGGAGAAGGTGTTGGTGGAGGCGCTTGAGAAGGCGGCTGCAGAAGAGGAGGCGGCTGAAGCGGAGAAGCACCCTTTAGGAGAGGTAGACGAAAGCACGCCGGAATCAAAGAGTGCGGACCCGACGACCCCATCCTCCCTCCCTTCGACGATCGACTCGCAGTCTGCGAATCCTTCGGATGGAGGCTTCCCGACATACTTGATCTGAGTCCGAACGATTGGCTGGGTATCGTCAGGTACATGGACAAACGAGCTAAACAGACAAAGTAAGGGAGTAACGGTCTGCCTTGGCACAGAACACTGTAGATGTCATACTTGTCGGACGTGATAAGTCCCTCAGCGCGGCGCTGAACAGCGCCGCCGGCAATGCCAGCCGATTGTCAAAGGCCCTTGACTCGCAGGGTCGCTCTTGGCAACGCGCGGGCCGTACCATGCAGAGTATCGGTGGTTCGCTGACGCGCTGGGTCAGCCTTCCTCTCATCGCAGCAGGGGCGGCGTCCGTCATCTATGCCTACAAGTACGAGAGTAGCATGATGAAGGTCGCCGGTATCAACCGGCAGAGCACCAAGGATATGGCCATCTACCGTAAGGGGATGGACTCCCTGGCGCAAACTACAGGTCGGGGACCCGCAGAGCTTGCGGACGCTCTCTACTTCGTGACGTCGACGGGCTTCAAGGGCGCGGGCGCCATGAAGATCCTCCAGGCGTCTGCTAAGGGCGCGGCCATGGGCATGGGCGAGACGCAGGTCGTTGCCGACAGCCTGACCACAGCCCTGGCAGCCTACGAGGGCACGGGGCTTACTGCCGCCCGCGCTATGGACATCCTGACGGCAGCCATCCGCACTGGTAAGGCAGAGCCTGCCGAGTTCGCTGCGCGCATTGGTGACGTTGCCGCCAACGCCGCCCATCTGGGCGTCGAGTTCGCTGATGTCGCTGCCTCCATCGCCGTCATGACCGCCAAGGGCATCAAGACGCCGGAAGCGGTGACGTCCATCAACAACCTCATGCTCGGTCTGACGAAGGGCACGAAGGCGGGAGCCGACTATCTGGCGTCTATGGGTAGCTCCTACTACGATCTGCGTAAGATTCTCGCGAGCCAGGGTATCGTACCCGCCCTCAAGGAGATCGTCCGTCTTTCAGACAAAGCTGGCCCCAAGAAGGCCGATGAGATACTGAAGACAATCATTCCGAACATCCGGTCCCTGCGTGCCGTTTGGGGGCTATTGGGTGGTACCGGCGCACGGCTGAAGAAGACCTTTGACGAGGTAAAAAACTCCTCAGGTGAAGCTGCGGGCACCTTCAAGATCTGGGCCGCGACTGATGTTGGTAAGCTACAGATGGCTTGGGCCGCATTTCTTGTCGGTCTGAAGGATTTGGGTACCATACTTCTGCCAGGTGTTACGGCGATTATGCAGAAGCTGGCAGGCATCGGGAAAGCCTTCTCCAGTCTTTCCGGCCCGCAGAAGAGCTTTCTTGTCAAAATGGGCCTCATAGCGGCTATTGTTGGTCCAGCCATTTGGGTGCTTGGAACTCTGGTGAGCTCGATTGGCACATTGGCCATAGCACTTAGCAAGGCCGGTCTGGCGATGAAGACCTTTGCCGTCGCTTCCGGCGCTATCAAAGCAGCGTTCATAGGTGGAGCCGCCTTTGCACCGCAAAGTCTGGCTTCGGTGGCCGCTGCTACGGCTGCCTCGGGTCTTCCGACAAGGGCACTCATACCGACAATGGGAGCCACCGAGGTAGCCGGTGAGACAGCTGCCATAGCTGGTCTCTCAAAGACAGAGGGAGCGCTGAACAGGGTCAGCCGCGCAGCGGGCGGGGCACGTGCCGGCTTTGCCGCCGTTGGATCGGCCATACTCGGCATCCTAGGGCCAATTGGCATCACCATTGCGGCTATCGCTGGCATAGGACTGGCGATCTACAGTCTGTATCGCCTGAGCAAAGCCTTCAGCGGCGCCAAGTCCAGCGCCGCTGACTACAAGGGTGTGACCGCGCGTCTCAAGAGTCCGGACGCCTCCGCGTTCCAGGCACAGATGGACAAGGCGCTCGGCGGTCATTACGTAGTGAAGGCCGGAACGCTCGTCTGGCAGCCGAAGAACGTTGACGTCAGTTCCGAGACGATTGTCGCGGCCGTCCACGCTGCGGCGGCGAAGCTGCGCGCCGCGAAGGCGGAGGAGGCGCAGGAGGACCTGATCGCGGCCGCCAAGATCCGTTTCGACGAGTTGGACAACAAGGCCAAGTTCGCCGAGCAGAACGCGCGCATGGCCGCCAACAAGACACCGGCGATCGCCAACGCCGCCGCCGACACTGCCGAGGCAGCCCGCGCTGCGGCGGACCAGGCGGCGGGTGTCATCGACAAGCTGAGCGGCTCGCTCGACAAGCTCGTGCATCACGATCACGTCATCATGGTCAAGGCGCAGATATCCGACCTGCAGACTGGTGTGAAGAAGGCGCAGACGCAACTCGACGCACTCACGAAGAAGCCGCACCAGACGTCGGTGATCATCCATCAAGAGCTGGGACTCGAGAAGAAGATCGCCGATATGAAGGCGGCCCTCAAGACCTTGACGGGCAAGAACTGGAAGATTCTCCTTGAGGCAAAGATCCAGGCCGCGCAGAGCAATCTCAAAACGCTTAGGGGGGACCTGACCAAGCTCAACAACAAAAAGACCTCGCCGAAGATCGAGGCGCAGAAGCAACTCCTTGAGGCGGCGATCAAGAAGGCACATGCGCTCCTGGTGAAGTTGAACGGTGAGAAAGCCAACCCCAAGATCACCGCCAACACGAGTCAGGCACAGGCGGCCATCAATCAGGTCATCGCCTCGCTTCGGGGTGTCCAGAGCAAGACGATCACGCTTACGACACGGGAGACCATAGTCCGGGCGAAGCACGCCTTGGGCGGCGTCTTCAGGACGCCTCACGTCGCCCAGATCGCCGAAGAAGGTCCCGAGGCCGTCATCCCGCTGGACCATCCTGTCCGCGCCGCCCAGATCATGCGGCAGGCAGGACTCTCCGCTGATGATGCCACTGGTAGGACGACCAACGCCAATCCTGTTGGCAAGACCGTTGCTGTCGCTACCAAAGCCGCCAATTCTGTGGCGGGAGCTATTGGCAAGGCCACCGGCGGCCTCGGAAAGAAGAAGCTCGCTAGGCTCTCGAATGCGGCTGATGCCAGCGGCTCCATCCAGACGCTCATCGACTTCATCAGCAGCATCGGCGAGGCGCTGAACAATTTGGACAAGGTCACGGTGCCCGCGCTTTCCAGTCAATGGAAAGCCAAGATCAAGGCAATCGTGCGCCAGGCCGCCAAGGTCGCCATCGTCATCGCCCAGGAAATCAACAAGGCGTTCCCGTGGACAAAGGGCCGTCCGAAGACGAAGAAGCAAGAGGCGGTCGACCCGAAGATGGGCAAGAAGGGGACCAAGCTCTCACAGGCGGGCGAGGCGGGTGGCCCCATCGGAGACTTGCTCGACTTCGTGAGCGGCATCTCGGAACTGCTCACCACGATCTCAACGGCCGTTATCCCAGCTGCGTCTGCGGACGCCCTGGCGAAAGCGCGGGCGTTGGCGAAGGCGGCGGCAGAGATGGCGAAGGCCGTAGCCGCAGAGCTCATCAAGGTCTTCCCGGCGACAACAACGACGCGGGTCAACAAGGGCACTAAGAGGAAGCCGAAGTGGAAGAAGATTACCGCGCGCGGCGAAGCGGCCGCCAATCTCGAGGGCGCTGGCGCATTGGCTGGTCCCATCGGGGATGTTCTTGGTGTCGTCACGAACATGAGCGAGCTGCTCACCGCGATTACGGCCCAAACTGTGGCTATGACTCCCGAGCTGCTCACCAAGGCGCGAGATATGGCCAAGGCGGCGGCTGATGTTGCGAAGGCTGTCTCCGAAGAGCTCATCAAGGCGTTCCCTAAAGCTACGAGTACGAAGGTCAATACGGGTACGAAGAAGAAGCCGAAGTGGGCCTTGGTAACCGCTGGCGGCGAATCTCTTGCCGCACTCGAAGATGCGGGGCCGCTGGCCGGTCCGGTCGCCGATATGCTCGGGCTCATCACCGGCATCTCCGATACGCTGACCATGCTCACGACCACGGCGGTCCCGGCGATGACGGCTGCTGTTGCTCAGAAGGCTCGAACGCTTGCACAAGCAGCCGTACAAATAGCACAGATCGTCCAAGAGGAAGTCAACAAGGTCTTTAGTAGCGAGGCATCAAAGACGGGCCTTGCGTCAACTGCGGCAACTGCTGGGCCGCTGGGTGAGGTGCTTGGTGTTGCCGGGAGCGCCCTTGATCTACTGAAGTCGATGACTGAAGTTGATCCTCGTCTGTTCGAGCCACCGGCAGGAGCTTTTGCGAGGCTTGGGGCGATCATAAAGACTATGGCTGCTACGTTTGTTGCGGATCTTAGTGGTATCGTTATTCCAGACTCCGTCATGACTGCGATCGACCGGTTGAAGCTTCTCGCCGACGCACTCCTATCTGTCCTTGACGTTATGCGAGGTGTCTCTGAAGTCGACGCTGGGAACTTCGGAACTGCGGGCTGGACGAACATAATAGGCGCTGCCAACGGGATGGTCAACGCCGCTAGTGCGCTTGGTATCGGCAACGACCTCTCCATAGCGGGCGTAAGCCAATCTACAGCTAGTGCAGGGAGTGTCGCCATCGGTGACGGACGAGGCAGCGAGACGGCAGCAGGCGATACCTATGTCAAGGTCTACCTCAACAGTACTGAGATCGCTGCGCAAATAGAGATACAGAAACAGCACCAAAATCGTGTCGATCATCGCACCAGGGGGGGCAAGACCCGATGAGTACTGTCTTTTCAATCACCAAGGGGATGTTGACTGTTGACCTGCTGACTGCACCGTATAGTTTGAAGGAGGACGAAGAACTTAGTCTTGGTGGTAGCGGGTCGACGTGGAGTACTACTACTTCTCCAGTCCTCGACTTGCCGCAGTTTGGACCATCGTCGTCAGCCCCGCGCTCTATGGGGCCTCTTACGGTACTCGTACGAGCCTCCAGTGCTGATGCGCTTGCTGCTTACGTTTCCGCCCTTATTGATGTGTTTCCTAATGATTCTAATACGTCTACCGTGACGGTCTGCCCCAACGGCTCCAGTAGACCTGGTATGTTCATCGCTTATCGCGTAGAGGGCATTGTGAGCAAGCCATTCACGACCATGGAGCAGCTCCGCTTTGCTACACTCGTTACCTTCACCTTCGTCTGCGACCCCTATGTCTACGGTGCCGTCGAGACGCTGCACTCCGCTGCTGGCCTCTACGCTCCAGGCTTGATCCCCCTCACCTCCCAGACTGGCCAGTTCGCCACGCCGCTGGACCTGCTGCTGGACGCGGGCGCGCTTGGACTGTCCGCCTGCTACGTCGGTCATACCGACGACGAGATGGCTGTCATCGGCGACTTCGTGAAGCCGCTCGTGGCCGCGACGTGGTCTGCGGGCGCGGCGTTCGCCTCCGCGGAGGGCTATCCAGCGGGCGCGGGCAACACCATCTGGTCCCACACCGCCGCCGCGTACACCAACGTTGATGTGACTGATCTCGCCCCCGGAGAATACCTCGTGCTCGCCAACTGTGCGGGTACGACCGCCAACGTCGACACCATTCAGACCCCTTTCAGCGGCCCCGTCTTGATTCCGACCACGGCCCTGCATCTGCTGCCACTCGGCGTCATTTCCCTGCCGAATCGGGTTGTGCGCGGGGCCGGGGCCGACCTGCTGCGCGTCACCATCACGGGCGGCGGCGTGGGCCAGTACGCGGCCGTCAACTACGTCGCCTTCCTGCCCGTCTCGCACGGACTGATCGGCTGGCAGGTGACGAGCGGTCACGCGCATAGGGTGCTTTGGGCAGACGGCGCGATGTACGTCGAGGACGTGGCGAAGCTGAACGAAGCCTATGGCGGTACTGCGCCGCTGCGCGTTCTCAGGGGCAAACTTGTCGTGCTTGCCGAACAGGCGACTTCGGAGCCAACCACGTACCTGCGTGTAACCGACAGCGCCACGCCGCGCTGGGAACAGTTCCCGAGCGAGTGAGGTAGCCATGACATCCTCTGTCACGACCACGGCCATCACCAAAATCCAGGCACACTCGGCGCGCAGCGGAGGTCTCATAGCCCCCGACGCTCCTGACAGGGAAATCATCGCGTGCGGCGTTTGCTGGTCAACCTCGTCGTCACCGACGATTGCCGACAGCCACACTGTTGATACATACGTTTTCAACGTTGTCGACTATGGCGCTGACCCTATCGGCGTCATCGAGTCCTCGGCGGCGGTTCAAGGTGCCGTCGACGCATGTTTTGCCGCAGGGGGCGGAACCGTGTATTTTCCAGAGTCGGGCACCTACTTGATCGACGAATCCATAAAGTTGCCGGCAGAAAACGTTCGTACGATGACCTTCTCTGGCTACAACACGATTATAAAGCTCTCGAACACGCGACCGCGCTTCTTCAGTTGGAACAAGCCCATGGCCTGGGACATTTATACGAACCCACTCACCTTCAAGAACTTTTTCTTCAAGGGTTTCACCGTCGATGCCCAAAACAATCACTCGGAAAGTGGTCTGGAGTCCGTCTTCGGGTTCGATATGTATGCTGCGGGCCTACACAAATGGACGCACTACATCAACATCGAGAATCTTACAATCAGGGATGTCCGCGTGATCAACATGCTCACAGACCCGGAGCGGGCATGGAATCAGAGTCCTATCAATGTCTACGTCGGGCACGAGGCCGGTCGCCTTGAAGTCGATAGCGTGTGGAACCACATCGAGGACGTACTCGTGCAGAACTGCCGTTGTGAGGGCGGAACTGCCGGCATAAGGATTTGGGGTAGTGGTAATGCCAACTCGTCGATAACCATGGACCGTGTCTACATCCGTGAATGCTGGCACGACACTATGGTCACCATGACCAACGTGGGGTCGAGCTCCAACTACCAAATTGGCCAGTACGCGCGTGTCGGTAGAGCCGAGATCACCAACTGCTACGGCAACCGCTCCGGTGACGTGGGCATTGAGATGGACCAGTGTTCTGAAGGTCTCGTCGACAATTGTATCATGAACAACCCGAATTGGAACGCCTACTTCTATACGAATTTCGTTGCACCTCTGCGCCCGGCAAACCCCTATATGACTTTTCGCAGAAGCTCAAGTATATCGAATATCGCTCAGATCAGCAATGGTGGTCAGTCGATGTTTGAGGTCGTAGGCGATCAGGGTGGGCCACAACTTACAACTGTCAACTTTGAGGACATGAAATACACTATTGAAAACGTCGAGGGATTATACCGTCATGCAGTCAACATCCCTTCTACCGTAACCGCTGGCACCATCAATATCCTCAACTATGAGATCATTGACCATACCTACGAGTCTGTAGGCGTGATCATAGTTCTAAATGAAACGCAGGACTCCATCGTGAACATGACCAACGTAACCATCAATGGCGTTCCTTTTCTCTCGCCGTGGGATGGGCCATTTGGCTACTTTGGTGAAGAACGAATCCTCTATGGCACGTGGACGGACGGGAAGATGTGCGGCAGGTTCCCGGTCCGTGAGCACTATGGGGGGGACGTTACCAAGCTCAGCGCCTTCCTCAGTACTAACGTGCTCGGGAGCAATGTCAAGGCTGTGATCTACTCCGACCACTGGGCCGAGCCCGTTGATCTGCTGGCCACAGGTATCGAGGTTGCCATCCCAGGTGGGCAAGCAGTGGGGGCGTGGTTCGACTTGCCCTTCGCGGAGCCAGTGCATCTCGCCCAAGGGTTCTACTGGTTGGGTTTCATCTGTGACGTCGCTACCCCCGGGCTAGAGACGCTCCACGCATATCGTGGCCCCACAGGCTCAGGTGAAGGCAACTGGAACGACGATGTCTACGCCGATGGACCAAGTGCAACTTGGGGAGTTATGAACCAACGTACCTTTGCCTACTGCATCACGGGGACGTATACGCCATCATGACCGACTTGAGAAGGTTCACGTCGACCCTGACCGACCTGCGCTCTGACACCGTCTATCACGTCCGCGCCTACACGACCACCGACGTAGGGACCGTTTACGGGGCCGAGCGGGACTTCACAACGGAGGGACGCACCATGACTGATAACGTGCCCACCCTTTCCCTCCTGGTCGGCTCCGACGCCCTCGGCTGGGCAGACCTCGCGGGCAGCGCCGTCATCGGCGAGCGCACCAAGGGGATGCCCGGCGGTGACGGCAGCCTCTCGTTCACGGTGCCACCCGACGTGGCGGCGAAGGCTCGTAACCAGCTCCAGCACAAGGCGCGCGTGAAGCTCACGGCGAACGGCGCTCCCGACTTCGGCGGGCGCATCTGCAGCGACCCCTTCGGCGGCGTGCTCTCTCCGGTCAAAGACGCGATTACCGTCGAGTGCTCGGGTCTCTGGGCGTGGAGTGACCGGTACGGGGCCTTCGCTTGGGTGTGGAACGACTCCGACACGGCACAGTGGAGTACTACTGCGCAGGTGTACGAAGAGGGTTCTGCCGAGCTTATCGCGTCGGACGCAGAAGCGGCCAAGTACACGTCCGACACGGAGGGCCGCCTCTTCATCCTCGCCAACAACAACGAGGCCTTTGCATCAGGATCGAGCTTCAACCTCAATTACTGGCTGCTCGGCGGCCTCAATACGGGATGCAAGATCGTCGGGCTCGATGTCACGTACATGTGCAATCTGCCCGTGCTGACGGCAAACGGCGCGCCCGGCCCGTGGGTCTTGGAGTTCTTCGCTCTGGAGTCACCATGGGAGAGTCTTGCTTTCCATCTGAACTCACCCGGAGAGACGACCACCCAAACGTCCTGGCACAATGCGTTTTTCGACATTCCGCCCGGCAACATTCCGCCCGGACCCTACACCTATACCACCATCAGCATGCGTCTCTGGCACAACGCTGTGGCTGGCCCTATCAACGAGGTGGTCAGCGACCCCTGGGTCTGGGTGGGGTCCGTCATTGTGCGCTGCCGCGTGGACGGCGTGACCGTCGACCGCACGGTGTACCTCTCCGACGTACTCTGCGAAATGGCGACGAAGCCGGGCCTCGCCACCGTGACCGCTGGCGAGGTCATCTCTCTCGGCGACGGCAACAATCAGCTGGTCGTGCGATCGATGACCGGCATTCGCAGCGGCATGACCGACCTCGCGGGTCTGTACTCTGGCGAACTCGAGTACTGGTTCGACCTCGACGAGGATGGCGACGACCGCTTCAACTACTACAAGAAGCCGCTGGCGGCAGACCCGGCGCGCAACTCCTGCTGGAGCTACGGCGACGCAGCCGGCGAGTCGGTGGCGGGCCTCGACCACGACCCCGAGGCGTGCCCCGACTGGATTCGCATGACCTACCTGTCGGACGGCAATGCCTTGATCCCCAATGGGACGCCGCGTGACGTCTGGTACCCGGCCACGCCGCCGACCGACTACAGCGCGTCCGTGGGGGTCATCACCGAGTTTGCCGGCCAGATGTTCACCGATGCCCATGCCGCCAGCGTCGCGCAGCGCGTGCATGCGCGCATCGTCGCCAGCGAGTGGAGCGGCAGCCTGCCCGTTCCCTCCACCATGACAGACACGAACGGCCGCGAGCGTGGCGGTTGGCAGGTGCTGCCGGGCGACCGGCTGAGCGTGCCCAGCCTCGACGGCGCCAATGACCTGTACGTGACCGAAGTGAGTTGGAACTGGACGACCCTGACGGGCACGGCGACGGTCGGCTACCCGTGGGCGATCACCGGCGGGACGCCGCTGTCGGGCGTCGCCCCGGCACCGTTCGTGGATCCGAACCTAAACCCAAGCAACCCGGACCCGTGGAGGAATTGGCTATGAGGAGATGAGGAATGTCTGACGACGGACGTATGACAGTTGGCCCGCTGGGCGACAGCAAGCCTGTGCCAGATCCGACCGCACTTACCAACGTGGCGCTGGCACGTGAGATCGGGCACCTCAAGGAACTGGTGGATGAGAAGATCACCGCCATAAAGCGCGAGATGCACCTCGTCGAGAACAGTCGAGTCGAGCAGAAACAGGATTCGTTGGACAGCCTCGCGGCGGCTCTCTCTGCGGCCAAGGAGGCCGTCGGAGCGAACACAACGTCGTTCGAGAAGCGGATCGATAAGTCAGAAAACGCCACGAACGACCAGTTGCGGCAGTTGGGCGAGAAGTTCGATACGGTCATCGAGGGCCTCCTTCGGTCTCTCAGCGACCTCAAGGAACGTGAGGCTTCGACAGAGCAGAGCTTGGCCACGCACACGGCGGCGGGGTCGGAGAAGGAGAAGGCCACAGACAAGATACAGCCGTGGGTCATCTCGATCGTCATGACTATCGTCGCCGTCGCCTCGATCATCATTCAGCTCGGCAAGTAGGAGGTACCATGTCCAACGCCCATAGCCTTGGCCGCAAGCCGTTCGTCAAAGACAAGCGCGATTGGCCGATGTTCCGCCTCGAGCAACTCATCACCGAAGGCGTGGCCGTACCGCTCAAGTGGTCGGTGCCGCGCATCCTAGACCAAGGCGACAACGGCACCTGCGTCGCGGCTGGCACGCTGGGTGCGCTCGACTGCGACGACGAGACGCACACCGATCCCGGTTTCACCAACGCCGACATCGTACCGTTCTTCCTGAAGATTGCCGGTCACGGCGACCTGCCCAACGGCGGCGCTGAAGTCCGCGAGGGGCTGAAGGCGGCGCAGAAGGCCGGTTACATCACGGCGTATTCGCGACTTACGAGCTCAGCACAGATCAAGGACTGGATCGAGCATCACGGTCCCATCGTCGCGGGGATGGACTGGTACTCCAGCATGGACAACCCGGATTCTGGGGGTTTCGTTCTCATCGACGGCACCGTCCGCGGAGGCCACTGCGTCTATGGCAACGGCGATGTGGGCGGCATTGATTGGGTCAACTCGTGGACTGTTGAGTATGGAGACAAGGGCCACTTCTACATGACCGACGCCAGCTTCGCCCGTATCCAGAACGGCGACTTCGAGGCGTGGGCGGTGGTGCAGGCTGCGCCTGTTCCGGTGCCCACTCCGACACCGACCCCCACACCGACGCCCGCCCCGACCGGGCTCAAGGCTGCACTGCGGGCCATCCTCGCGACGCTCAGAACGGCCGTGACAGCCCTGGAAAAGCTCATCTCAAGTCTGTAGGAGGCACTATGAATATCATCGTTCTGAAAGCCGACATGCGCGTCTACGCTGTCAGGGAAAAGCTCGACATCCCGCCGGTCACCTGGAGGAATGCGACCTGGGGCGGCAACGCCAAGACCCTCGCCTACCGCGTCTCTAAGCACAAGACCGGGCACGGCACTACCGAGAAGAACGCCCTCTGGGCGATGTTCAACCCCGCGCCCAAGTACGCCATTCGGCACGACTACGATGCCATACATCACAGTGGGACTCGCCAGCTCTCGGTGGTTCACCAGATCGTCCTGCACGACATGGAGGTGGCTGCCTTCCTCACCGCCGCCGAGGACGTGGGCCGCTACTTCGAGATGCAGCAGTCCGGCGGGAGCACGAACCTCGGTGTCGACAACAACTCGATCCAAAGCTACCTCGACGACGATGAGGTTCCGTGGGGAGCACCCTACGTGAACACGTCCGGCGAGCACATCGAGCAGATGGGCAAGGCAAACTGGACCGAGGCTGAGTGGAAGAGGTTGGCTGCTGGCACGCTCGACCGGACGGCCTGGGTGATTGCGCGGAAGTCAAAGAAGCTCGGGATCCCGATCCGCGCCCTAACCGACGAGCAACTCCACGCCAACGAGAGGGGCATCACCACGCACCGGCAGTGCAGCCGCGTCTTCCACATCGCCGGAGGGCACACCGATCCCGGCACCGGGTTCCCTTACAAGGAGCTTCTGGAGGCGGCAAGGCGCTACGCGTGACCGCCCCGTAAGGAGGAACGGGGAATGAGTGTGACGGAACTCTTTACTTTTTCGTAGACATCACCTATACTGAGGCGTGTGTGTAATTCGGGGTCTATCCCCTTCCCCCAGCATTTCTCTGATTCTCTTCTCCTGCGATTTCTTCGGGCTTCTCAGCAAACCCACAACGTCGAATAGGGCATGATACAGGGAGGTAGATTCTGTACAGACGGATAACCACTGAGCGTGGGACAATGGTCGAGGCGTACAACGCTGCCAAATCGGCCAGGGATCTCTGCAAGCAGTTACGACACCGAGGCGTGAAGATCTGCAACAACCACATCGATGCTGTAGAAAGGCTCTGTTCTGAACACAACCTGCAGTACCCGGCGGAGCACTGGGGGCGCAAGCACACGCCGGATGTGGCTCCGCCCGAGACAACCGATGGACGCCTAGAGCGCGAGACGAAGGAAATGAAGCTCGAGGCGAAGGCCAAGGCGCTTGATGCCCTCTACAAGGCGGCTCGCGCCAAATCCTCCGGGCTGGAGGACATGCTGGCGGAGACGGTGGCCGCTGCGGCCTTGCCATTCCCCGCACCAGACTATCGCGCCCCCGAGCGTCAGAACAAGCATCTGCCCGAGCGCGAGGTCATCTTCGACCTGTCGGACTGGCAGTACGGACAGAAGGTGCAGGCCAAGGACACCGGCGGGAACATCTATAACCGCGAGATTGCCGAGCAGTGGTGCGCAAGGGAATACGTGCGTGCCGTGGTGGCATCCATCCGCAACCTCATGCGCTCATACCGAATCACTGTCGGATGGTTCAACTACGGGGGGGACGAGGGAGAGGGCTGGGGAATCTTCGCCGGTCAGGACGTGCAACTCTGCCTCAACGCCGCCGAGCAGACTGTGTTTGGCGCTCAGATGTTCATTGGCATAGAGCGGGCCATTATCGAGGCTCTGCCGGAAATCAAGGTGTGGCGACGGCGCAAGGTGCTGGGCAACCACGGCAAGGTCGGCGGCAAGTCGTCGGGGGCTCAGGAGTCGACGTTCAACTGGGAGTGGCTCTTCTGGCACTACCTACTCGCCTACGGGCAGAACCTCCCGATCAAAGACAGCGAGATCGCCACGCACGGTCGCATCCGCTTCGAGGTCGCCGGGCAGCCGTTCATCTCGACGCACGGGAACGAAATCATGGGAGCGATGGGGATTCCGTGGTACGGCGTCTACCGCATGTGGGCCAAGCACACGTCGGAGCTGGGGCGCGGCAACGAGTTCCGCTACTGGCTGTTCCACCACTGGCACCAGACGACGCGCCTCACCTACGGCGATGGAGCGGCGTTCTGCAACGGGGACGTGGTCGGCGCGAACAACCTCACACCGAACCTCAAGAACCCGGCATCCAGCCCTGAGCAGTGCTTGTACTTCGTCAGCCGCGAGCGTGGTGTCGACGAAGTGAGTTACATCGACCTCAGCAGGCCCGCGGAGACAGTCGTGGATTCACAAACGAAAGAGAAGAAGGGAGTACCATGTCCATCGAACGTCTTATCGTCATTGTGATTCTCGCGATCGTGTTGGTCTACGTCGCCACCAAACTGCTCTAGGAGGGCATCAACTCAAAAGATAGGAGACTGAAATGGCTGGACCAAGCAATCTCATGGCTGCGGCCATGGTCAACCACCTGATGCGCGGCTCGGCGGGCGCTTACACGCTCACCGGCCCGTGGAAAGTCAAGCTCTGGACTACCAGTCCAGACTACGACGCTGGCACCGGCGGCACGCAGCTCACTGGCACCGGCTACACCGCTGGCGGTGCGTCTATCACGATGGCCCTGGCCTCGTGGAACGCTGCCGTAGACGGCTCGCCCTACGGCAAGATGGTGAGCAACATCTACGTGCCCACGTGGACGGCTACCGCTAACGACTGGTCGGCTCCCATTGTCGGGGCGTCTCTCCAGAACGCCAGCGACGCAATAATGTGGGGCAAGGCGCTCGACAACTCCAGAACTGTGGGCAACGGCGATACCTTCCGATTCAGTGCGGCGGCCCTCAAGCTGGCTCTCGACCAGGCGGCGGATGCTGGCATCTCCGACTTCTGGAAGGCCAAAATACTCGACCACTTCTGTTGCACCGACCGCTCCTACGCGGCTCCGGCGACCGCCTACATGGCAGCCTTCACGACTGCCCCCAACCACCAGTCGGGTGTCGGTGGTACGGAGTGCGCGGCTGGCGACTACGCCCGCAAGGCCATTACGATGAACGCCGCATGGGACACTGCCGACGCGGCTGGCAACGTCGACAACACGGCGGAGATCGCCTTCTCGGCGGCCTCGTCGAGCTGGGGCACCATCGTGGCCGCTGGCTTGGTCTCGACCGCCTCGGGAGCCTTCGATTACTTCGCGGGAAACACTCATACCGGCGTCGCCATCGGCAACGGCGACACCTACAAGATCGCGGCTGGTGACTTTGACGTAAGCGTGGCCTGATGGCTGCAAACGTCCAGCTCGATGAGGGCAACTCGGGCAAGTACAGCGAGACCGAAGAGGTAACTACCAACATACACCGGCAGGTGATGAAGTTGGGGGGCGTCAGCGCCTGCCGGTTGCTCAAGACGAAGACGGTCGCGGAACAGGTCACCTGCACGGCCGCCAACACCGACTATCCGATGGCGAGCGCCATGGCCTCGGGGACCAAGTATCTCGTGGTCTACTGTTCATCGGCCTGCATTGTGTCCATGGGCGAGGCAACCTCGTCTACCGTAGGCGTCTACGTCGGGGCGGGGACTCCTACCACGTTCCCCGTGACCGTCACCGGCACGACTGCCGACGACAAGGCGCACGTCCAGAGTGCTACAGCGGGGGCCGTCGTTCGCTTCACCTCGATGTCAGATTGACTCGTGAACAAACGATGTCTCTTCACAATCATATGGCTGGTGGTTGCGACTCTCTTGGTCGTGTTTTCCGCTACCTCTATGGCCGGACGCAAACCCAAGCAGCCGCATCCGAACCCGCAGCCTACGGCAACGCCCACTCCTGCGCCAACACCAACGCCTACCCCTACCCCGACGTTACCCGCTTCGGTTTTCAACGTCAAGGACTACGGGGCGAAGGGCGACGGCGTGACCAACGACAGTCCTGCGATTCAGGCGGCCGTCAGTGCTGCCTCCGCCTACACACATACGGAGGTGGGCACGGTGATTGACATAGGCCGCGCACTAAACCGATTTTCTGTCGTTGGCGGCAAGGGGTCGCTGGGCAGGAGCGTGATGGAGTTTGGGGCGCACGCAGACGGTACAACCGATGACTCCTCCCACATACAAGCGGCCGTAGATGCCGTCACCGCCACTGGCGGCGGCACCGTCTACTTCCCCGCCGCCACATATGCCATGGCCAGCCCCATCGCCCTGCCATCCGGCAACCTGAGCCCGCTCACCCTCCTAGGTTCTGGCGCGAACATCAAGCTGACTAACTCCACGCCGCGCTTCCTGACGTGGGCATCAGGCTCCGGCGTCACTTACCGGATGACGACAGTGCAGGGCTTCGCGGTGGATGCCCAGAATCTCGGCAGCACTAATTTCTCGTGCTTCCTTTCCGATCCAAACTCCGGTTGCAGTATTGAGAACCTGACGATCAAGGACTGCATCCTCAGCAACGTTCCGGTCTACACGCAGGCGCACGTCTTCGACTTCAGCGTTGCGGCTTCCGGCACCGCGCACATCAGCGATGTGCTGATTGAGAACTGTCGTGCTTACGGCGGCGTCTCCGGCTTTGCCATCTGGGCACCAACCGGGTCTAACGTAAACATCGACCGTGTGTACGTCCGTGGCTGCTACCACGACACCCTGAACGCCGCCCCGACTACCTTCGACGTGCAGGAGAACTACCACCTCGGGCAGGCAGGGCACCTCGGGGCATGCGAGGTCACCAACTGCGTCGGTTACAACTCATGGGACGTTGGCATTGAAGTCGACCAGCCCGCCAACGGCCTCGTAAAGGACTGCACCATCTACAACCCCTATGACGCGGCTGGCTACATCACCAACTTCGCCCTGCCACTGGGCGGCGGCGGCGGCTACTGCAAGTTTGAGAACCTGACCACCATTCTGAATGCATCGGGCAATCATGACGGCTTCGGCATCGTCCTTGAGGAGTTGCTCGGCGGCAACCCGCTGGGCAGCTACGATGTGCTGAACTGTACCTTCACGGTAGAGTCTGGCGCGGGCACCCAGAACACGCACTCGGCGCTCGACTTCTGGAGCGCTAACACGGTCGAGGGTTTCACCGTGGATGGCTACACGATCACCGACCCGACCGGGACCGCGAACAGCGTCCTCGTCAATCCCTCCAACTTGAGCGGGCCGCATACGTTCAGCGGCATCACCATCAACGGTTCCCCCTACAGTCCATGAGCGCCTACCGTTCCTTCACCTACAACTTCGGGACCGCCAATCCGCTGAGCCTCGCGAAACCGTCCGGTCTGGCCGTTGGCGATTTGATGGTGTTCTTCGTCATGTCCGAGGCGTCTGATCCGAGCGGGACGCCTAGCGGCTTCACGCTGATTGACTCTTCGGGGACCACGGCCAAGCGCATCAAGACCTACACGAAGACAGCCGACGCAGCCGACGTTGCAGCCTCCGCCTTCACGGTAGGAAACTCGGCGGCGCTGAATCTCGCCGGAGTGCTCTACGCGGTCAGTACTCCGGGGGCCGTCGAGTACGTCGCGTCGGCCTATGTTCCCACCACCAGCAACTACGTCTCCGTGGCGGGATTCACCCCGGCAGTGACGGGCGACCTCCTACTGGTCTGCACCGAGGCCGGGTCAGGCCCGGTCACTTTCTCAGCCACGAACGGTAACCCGACGTGGATCGGAGACCAGTCGGCTAACTCCTATTGGTACTACCAGTCGGCACATGCCACCTATGCGACAGGCGCGACCGGGGCTATCACGTCGACGAAGGCTACGACGGAGCAGGCGTTCGCCGTTGTCGCTATCGCGCCGCCGTCATCTGGCCCCACCCTCGCCACCACGGCCATCACCGCCATCACTACCACCACGGCTTCGAGCGGCGGCACCCTCGAGAACGCCAGCGGCCTGGACATCATTGACCGCGGCGTCTGCTGGAACACCGGCGGCGCGCCGACCATCGCCGACTCACACACGAACGACTAAGCTATGACCGTTAGCCTCATTCGCTCGGCTGAGTCGCACACCGGCACGACCGGCAGCGTCAGCCAGGCGTCGTTCACGTTCGCCCTCGGCATCGCGGGCGACGCCCCCAAGGGCGTTGTCGTGTTCACGATGCAGAGCGTGTCGGCGACGGAGCAGGCTACGGCCGTCACCTACGGCGGCCAGACGCTGACGAAGATCACGGGTGGCTCCGCTGCCGATACCGTGACCGAGCCGGGCCGCGTCACGGCGTGGCTTCTCGGCGCGTCGGTCCCCTCTGGCGCGCAGAGCGTCGTCGTCACGCGCACGAACAACGCGAACCCGATGTACGCGGTCGGCTTCCTGCTCGGCGGCGACTACGACCTGCGGAACGCGGTAACTCCGGTCCTGCAGCAAGAGAACGCCGCCGGGGCCGCGCAGACCATCAACCCCGGCGCGGCCACCGCCATCGTCCTCGCGGGACTCTATACCGGCTCCAGCACGGCCCCGGCGGCCAGCACTGGCATGACGCTGGCGCAGACACTCTCTGGCAGCTATGCCTACGCCTTCGGAACGGCTTACGAGACGACGCCGACCACCGGCTCCCGCGCCAGAGGCTGCACGTCCGGCAACGACGACCTGGCGCACGTCGTTCTCGCGATCACCGAGATTATGACGTGGGAAGGCTCCTTCTCCTGCGACGGCGTCAGCGCGGCGGCGGTCCTGCCTACCGTCACTTACCCCAGCGACCTGACGGGCCTTAGCGCGGGCACCGACTACCACGTCAGGTCATACGCGACCACCTCCGACGGGACGACATACGGCGACGAGGTCGACTTCACATCGGCGGCGGGAGCTACGACGTGGGAGGGTTCATTCACCTGCGCGGGAATCTCTGCCGTCGCTGCCGTAGGAACTGCTGCCCAAGCAGTCTGGGAAGCGAGCTTCAGCGTTGAGGGTACGACTTCCACCGCTGTCACGGCTGGTCTGGCCCACGCCATCTGGGAAGGTAGCTTCGCCTGCGACGGCGTCAGTGCTGTGGCCGCTACCGCGAGCCCCCTCCATGCCGTCTGGGAGGGCTCCTTCTCATGCGAGGCCAGCAGTGCCGCCGTCGTTGTCGGAACTAAGACAGCCGTATCCGCATTCAAGGGCGCACTCTCCCTACTCTTCTCTCACGCCGCAGACATAGGCATCAGGGAGGGCTCGTTCACTTGCGAGGGCGTGACTACTGTCGCGGTTGCGCCGACGCCCACGCAGGCAGTTTGGGAAGGCTCCCTGGCATGTGGGGCGATAAGTGCAGTAGCCGCTGTCGCTACACCACTGCAAGCCGTGTGGGAAGGTGTGTTCACGGTTGCCGGTGTCAGCGCCGTCGCTGCTACCGCCATCGTCACGCATGCCGCTTGGGAGGCATCCCTCACGGTAGGGGCTATTTCCGCCGTCGCGGTCTCTGCTACTCCATCCCAGGCCGTTTGGGAAGGCGCGTTCACTTGCGCAGGCGTGAGTGCCGTTGCTGTCGTGGCTACGCCCGCGCAGGCCGTGTGGGAGGGATCGTTCGCGGTTGAATGCATCACCGCAGCAGCGGTCATTGGCGGCAAGATCGGCGTTGTAACGTGGGAGGGTTCGTTCGCTTGTGGGGGCGTGTCGTCCGTTGCCGCCACAGGAGCGGTGACATCGGCCGTTTGGGAAGGGTCTCTCACAACGGAAGGCGTCTCTGCCGTCAGCGTCGTTGGTGGGCTCACGCATGCCATCTGGGAGGGTTCGCTCTCGTGCGAAGCTGTTTCAGCGGTCACGATTGTACCCACGCCCACGCAGGCAACGTGGGAGGGTGCCTTCACCTGTTTGGGGATTACGGCAGTAGCCATTGTCGGCGGCAAGATCGGCGTCAACACGTGGGACGGTTCATTCTCTTGCGAGGCAGTCAGCGCCGTAGCTGCTGCCGCTACCGTCACACACGCTGTGTGGGATGGCGCGTTTGCGGTCGAGGGCGTATCGACAACCGTTGTTGTCGGTATCGCCACACAGGCCACGTGGGAAGCCTCATTCACGGTGGCGGCTATCAGCGCTGTCGCTGTCGCTGCCACTCCAGCGCAGGCCGTGTGGGAGGCGAGTTTCGCTTGCGGGGCCGTCAGTTCGGTCGCCGTTGTCGGCGCGAAGACAGAGGCAATCTGGGAAGCAAGCTTCACGTGTGGGGCGATCAGCGCCGCCGCCGTTGCGGCAGGCGCTACGCAGGCCATCTGGGAAGCAAGCTTCTCGTGCGGAGGTATCAGTGCCGTTGCCGCTGTCGGCAGGAAGACCGGCGCACCTGTCACCTATGAGGGGGCGTTCACCTGCCTGGGCGTGAGTGCGATCACGGTTGTCGCAACGTCGACGCAAGCGGTATGGGAAGGCGCGTTCACCTGCGGGGGAAGCTCCGCCGTTGCCGTCGTCGGTGCCTCCACACAGGCCACCTGGGAAGGCGCTTTCACCTGCGCGGGGGGCTCGGCCGTTGCCGTCGTGGGGACCGCCACGCAGGCCACATGGGAGGCCGCCCTCTCATGCGCAGGCGTCTCGGCGGTCACTATCGCAGCATCGAAGACGGAAGCCGTCTGGGAAGGCTCGTTCGCCTGCGAGGCGATTAGCGCCGTAGCGGCTGTCGCGTTCGTCACGCAAGCCGTTTGGGAGGGTTCGCTCACAACCGATGGCATCTCCGCCGTTAGCGTCACCGGCACCAAGATGGCCCTCATCGGCCAGGACCTTGCCTTTGTCATCACCCTCATGCCCAGCGGCTGGCACGCGCGGCTGCGCGTGAGCGGCTGGCAAGCAGACATGAACCCGAGCGGCTGGCAGGCCGCAGTCAGGAGAACCGAATCATGAGTGACGCGACCTACATCTTGGGCACCGACGAGTACGTCATCTGGCAAATCGAATGCGAAACGCCGGGCTTCACCTACGTGCCCTCCGAATGGACGGCACAGGCCGCGATGGTAGCGCTCGGCACGGTGTTAGTCGACGAGTCGGAGTCCTTCGTCACCGCTGCGCTGACCGCCGTCGACGGCCAGAACTACGGCAAGGCGAGGCTCGCTGATCTGGTTGACCCGGTGGCGATCGGCAAGTACCGCATCCTCACGCGCCTCACGAAGACAGCGGGCGGCATGGAAACCCCGCTGCTGCGTGCGCTCGGAACGATTAGGGTCGTGGCGGGGTAATGGAAGCCTCGGAGAAGAGCTAAGTGCCCGCAGCTTCATACCCCGACCATGTGTGGATGCCCCTTTATGACTGGGGTCGCTGGAACAAACGCTGGGGAACGGACTTTCCACCACCCCCCGGGGGCGTCCGCGCTCGGGGTCGTAAGAAAGCACAAAGGACAATCTCTACAGGGAGGAAACAGTGGGAGGAGAACCAAGAGGAGTGCGAACAGCTCTCGTTGACAAGCAGCTAGTGAGCTACTACGACGAGAGCGGGAACTACGTGCTTCCGTCGCCGAATGCCGATACAGCGTCAAGGCTGACGGCGAATGAGATCTGTGACGAGGTGCAGTACCCCGACGAGTGGTCCAATACCACACTGAGGTCCCGCGTTGAAGCCTTGGCAGAAGAGGCGGTCAACGCCGTCTGCGGGGTGCGCAACAAGGACTACGGCGACCCACGCTTCGATATGGCGGCCACCGCCGAGATGATGAACGGCTACCTGCACAAGCGCGGCCTGCTGCCGGAAGATCAGTTCCTTCAGCCGTTCGACGTGCCCATGCTACTTGAGCTGGTGAAGGTCAGCCGTCTTGCCGGCCAGCCAGGACATCACGACTCGATGGTCGACATCATAGGATGGATGGGCGTCTACCAGGAGTGTGCCCCATGAAGGACCGGCCACTGATCTACGTTGCAGGCCCTCTCACGGAGCCGTTTCCTGGCGACTACATTCAGCGCGTAGCAGACATGAACGTGGAAGCGGAGTATCTCTTCGAGCAGGGTTGGGCGCCGATCATCCCAGGGAACGACTTTCTGTTGTTCTACCGATCTACGCGTAAATGGACGCAGGGGGAGATCCTGGAGGTTGATGCCGCCTACATCCGGGCCTGCTGGGCCATCCGCATCCTGGGGGAGCAGAACAGCCAAGGTCATCTCTCGAGTGGTGTAGCCTACGAGCTCACCGTGGCTGAAGAAGGCAACGTTCGTATCTGCCGCACACGCAAAGAGGTGCAGCGGGCCTACGACTTGTGGTTATGCCGCCCTGGATGTTGCGAGAGTTGTGGACGCGAGGGGCTCTTGCACACCACCGACAGCGGTGAGCGTTGGTGTGACATATGTCTCACAATGTGTACGGACAGTAAGGGAGAAACATGGTCACGGAGATGCACATCAGGATTCTTGCAGAGATCGCCGACGGCAGGCTGCGAGTGAAGGAGCTAGCGCAGAGTGATCGCCCTGAGAGTTGGAGAGTTCAGCTTGCGGTAATGTTGTACGGTATGGGTGGTGTGCCGAGGAGCAAGAAGTGACCATCCTGCTTATCGCAGACTTCCACCTCGACCACTGGGCCGAATGGCTGCAGAAGCAGCGCCACGAGTTCCATTCTGTCGGCGAGATGAACAGTACGCTTCTGGCGAATGCCCTAGAGACGGTTCGGCCTTCGGACGAGCTGTATGTTCTAGGAGACTTCGCCTTCCGTCCAGAGACGTTCAGGGCATACGCCGCTGCGCTGGAAAGCGCATGTACGGTGCACTGGGTGAAGGGGAATCACGATCCGAAGGTGAGGCACGATCCGCTGGCGCTAGACTTTCGGCACAATAAGTGCCACTACTATGTTTGTCACTATCCGTGGCTTTCCTGGCGGCCGAACACCGTGATGCTGCATGGCCACTCGCACGGTAAGCCGCTGCCAGAACACCTCGATTCACGCCTGCGCATGCGGTTTGATGTAGGGGTGGACACCGAGTGGGACGGACGCAAATACTACCCCGTGTCTATTGAGCAGATAGAAGAAAGGTGCGGGGCCTATACAAGAGGCGCAAAATAAGGTAACATAGAGCATTCAGCAAAAGACCAGGGAGGTCCAAGGTGAAGGTTCGACTAATTGGCGTTGTCCTCGTTCTCGTCCTGTTGTTCCTCGTCATGGTGATTATCGTGATAGGCCCCAACGCGGCGGGTTCCTCGGAGCCGTTGCCATCTGGGTCGCCAAGCGCGAGTCCCACCGTGACGCCGAACCCTGAGCTCGCCAGCTCTGAGCTGATGGTCAGGGCCCTCAAGGCGAAGGGGGCTGCGCACCGCGCGAGGCGCAGCCTCTGCCGCGTCCGGGCGTGCTTCCGCGCCCTCATGCCAACACAAGTGCGGGCGGTCCCTCGTGGTGCTCATCTCAAAGCGACTTGGGAAAAGGCGCTAAGGACGTGGCGCTCCCAGGCGAAGGATTGGCAGAAGAAGTCCCATGCTGGCCGAGATAAGATGCTGCACCCGGGTGGCACCTCGAACGGTATCCGGTGGCTGCCGCTGGCCCGCTGGGTTGGGTGGCCGGCATCGTCGTGGTCGAAGCTGAGCCAGGTCATTATGCGCGAGTCGAGTGGACGTGAGCGTGCTGGAGAGGAGAACGGCGGCTTCTTCAGAGGCCTGATGCAGATGTGGCGCGAGCATGTTGCCTTTCGCTTCTGGGGCCTGCTCTACACCGCCGAGTACAACCTACGGGAAGCCTGCAAGCTCTGGCTCAAAGAGGGCTGGGGACCGTGGGCACAAACGGCGTACTGATGGTGTCTGCCCCAAACGCTATCCACTGGGGGTGTGGTGGGATTCCTGCATTGGCTGTCTGAGTGCGAAGCGCCCACGTCAATTCATTCGCACAACCTATCTGATTCTGACGTGTTGCGCGAACAGAATGACAGCCCGGACGACCGTGATCAGTGCCCCGAGTGCGGCGCGGTCACGGACATTGACTACGGCGAGGTGGACAAAACACTGGACACTTTGGACCCGACTTTGGACGCACTCCAAAGCTTTAGCGTCCCGTTCCCGGTGCAGGAGTTCCTATTCGAGTCGCTGGCCGAACAGGCACTGGACAACCTGCACAACCTCATCGACGACCACTACGGCATAATTCTGAAGACGGCGCGGGCCAGGTTCCACAGGGGGTACGTCGACCACGGCTCAGAGATGTACTCGTGGTCGCCGGAGCGTCGGTTTGAGGAGACGTTGCAGGGGCTGGCCAGTGCCGTCGTGTACCCGACCTCCGGGAGTCTCGAATGACTACCATCGCCACCATCGCCGTAGTCGTCTTCGCACTGAACGCCGCCTTGAGTCTGTGGCGGCACAACCTCGATGCGGCTGCGGGATGGGCATGCGCGGCGGCGTGGGCCGGTTTCGTCGCATGGTGACTGACATCCGCGCCGTACCCGACGACCACGTGCTGAAGCCGCTGGAACTGCGGATGCTGGAGATGTGCAACGACATGGGGCCGCTCCGGCACCTTGGCGGAAACTTCGTGGCGGCGCTGCGGGTGTTCGCGGACGATCATCCGGGATTCGTTGACTACACCGTGATGTGCCCTAACTGCGGGGTTCTGTTCGCCGAGGATGACGAAGAGGAATGCCTAAACGTTCTCGGGGCCATGTATGGCGGCGACGAACTGTCGAGTGACATTATCTGTGAATGGCTCGGGCATCTCCTCTGCCCCAAGTGCAGTAAGGATGCCATGATGCCTTGAACCTGCCGACCACGACGGCGTAGCTGGTACCGTCGCAACGTGAGTCGGCCCCCGGGCGCCAAGTCGTCGGCTGCGGCCTTTGGCTTGGCTTGAAGTCTCGGGACGGGCGCGGACCTGACCCCCAGCAGGGTCGAGACGATTCAGGGGTTCGCACGGTAGCGGCAGGAAGAATCGGGGGCCGCTGCCAAATGGGGGCGATAATGGTATCGACTTGGGCTAGGGCCTGATGGGCAACCCGAGGACGCCGGTTCGATTCCGGCCGCCTCCACCAATTGAGCGGGCGGCGAAGACGGTGCGTCGCGGCGGGCTGTAACCTCGTTGAGACTGGGTCTCCTGTAGGTTCGAATCCTACCCTGCTCACCACTAAGGATGGATGGCCGAGAGGTAAGGCACCGGCTTGCTAAGCCGCAACGGGTCACACCGTCGCAGGTTCGAATCCTGCTCCATCCGCCAAGGATGAGTGGCCGAGTCTGGTTGAAGGCAGCTGTCTTGAAAACAGCCGAGCGTAACAGCTCCGTGGGTTCGAATCCTACCTCATCCGCCAATTGGCGCGTAGCTCAGCAGGTAGAGCACTCCGCTGTTACCGGAGCGGTCGCAGGTTCGATGCCTGCCGCGCCAGCCAAGCCGTGAAGATAGGCATCCGAGGTGGAGAAGCTCTCTTCGACCACGTACCGCATGTGCTCAGAACAAAACGACTGTGGCGGCAACGACCGCCACCAGCCCTCAGTAGGGACAACCAAACCGGGACAGTTGGTCATCTGTCGGAGCACCGCGTACGAAAGTGATGCAGGGACTGAGAGTCCTGCCGGAAGTCTTTACATCTACCAACATTTAGCGTATACTTCGAGTGTGACTCTGGGTAACCTTGTTGTCGTGGTCACTTCTTTAGCTAGTGGGGGGAATTCGTGAATCTTCAAGAAGCATCCGAACAGCTAATGAAGGAATGGGACGAGCGCCATCTCAAGTGGCGCGATGAGTCTCGTGCGCGCATTGCGGCGGGAAGGTCGGATGGCCTTGACCGAATCTTTGCCGACAACGATGAGAAGCATTGGTATGATTGGCTTCACGACAGGTATTGGACTGTCTATCGATTTGTGCGCGATCAGGTCGTTCATCTCTATTGGTGGGGTGCGCTGAAGAACTTCTACCTTCGTGGCCTCCATGGTTGGGGTCAGCAGGATTGGTGGGGCCTGGATCATTATCTTGCCGGGTGGCTTCCAGACGCGTTGCGTCACCTTGCCGAGAAGGAGCATGGCCATCCCGCTCAGATTCTCGGACCCGATGGCAGGGCCATTTACTCGATGGACTACGACCCTGAGACTTCCGAAGAGACAGAGGAGGGCGGAGACGGTATGGTGGCGTGGCGTGACGCGCTGAATCGCATGGCCGATGGGTTTGCGGCGTGGGCGCTGCTCAACGAGTATGGCTGGCACGGGGAGAGTGAAGCAGAACGCGAGCTTGAGCGTATGCACCATGACGGCTTCCTGCTCTTCATCAACAACTACGGCAGCCTCTGGGACTGAATCATGCACGCCTTTCCTAAAATATTTGCAGTGGGCCAAGACTATATCGCCGATTTGTTTCTGGACGAAGTAGAAATCACCGAGAAAATTGACGGAAGCCAATTCGTGTTTGGCCGCGTGAACGGCGAAGCGAAGTGTCGCTCCAAGGGCAAGGAGCAGTACGAGGGTGCTGTTGATAAAATGTTCATGGATGCCTGGGACTATGTCCACAGCGTCGACCTGCCTAACGACATCTTGTTCTACGGCGAGTACCTGAGGAAGCCCAAGCACAACACGCTCTGCTACCAGCGCATCCCCCGGAACCACATCGTCATCTTCGGTGCCTCCACGCCCGGTGACACCTTCGTTTCGGAGTACGAGGAGCTTGCGGAACTGGCCGGCAGTATCGACCTTGAGGCTGTACCTCTGATTTATCAGGGGCTGATAAAGTCAGCCGATGAGCTGAAGGCCATGCTCGAGACTGACAGCTACCTTGGTGGGACGAAGGTAGAGGGCGTAGTCGTCAAGAACTATGCTCGCCCCTTCCTCCTAGGTGGCCAGCCTATCCCCCTCATGTGCGGCAAGTTTGTCAGTGAGGCGTTCAAGGAAAAGCACATCAGCGGCTGGAGCAAGGAGAACACTTCCAAGGGGAAGTGGGACGCTTTCAAAGATGGATTCCGCACTGATGCCCGCTTCGAGAAGGCGGTCCAGCACCTCAGGGACAACGGGGAGCTCGAGAATTCACCAAGGGACATTGGTAAGCTCATAGCCGAGGCCAAGCGTGACATCGCTGAGGAAGAGCGTGACGCGATCCTCAAGTTCCTCTGGCAAGAGTTCAGCCCTGAGCTGATGCGCCGTGCGACGTTTGGCCTGCCGGAATGGTACAAGGAGAAGCTCGCGGAGCAAGCGTTCGAATCAGGGGCACAATGAGCTTCGACTTCAACCTCTGGTGGCAAGAGACACAGAACGCCCTCATAGTCGCTCCATTCGTCATCGGCGTGGGCCTTGTGTTCTACGGCGTCCTGTTTATTCGTAACCGTAGAAGGAGGTGACAATGAACTGGAAACTCCTTCAGGCTGCACTCATCCGCGCCTTTTGGACGATCGTCTTTCCCCTCATCGGGGCAGGCGTAGCTTGGTTGGCGAACCCCGGCAATCTCGAGAGCGTCGGCGTGGAGAACGCGACCATCGCCTTGATCGGCGGCGGCGTGCTCTATGGTATCAAGAAGGCCATCTGGCCAGACACCAAGTTCTAACATAACTGCCTGATCATTGAAACGGGCCGGACTGACCTTTTGGTTGGTCCGGCCCGTTTTTCGTGTCCGGGCCATTTACATTGGGACGACAATGGTGTAAGATGAACCACAGCACCGCGCTTCTAGAACGGGAACTAGGAGGTTTCACAGAGGATGGTGAGAATTGCCCCTTTACACAGACCGTCGGTGGGAGTAACATTATGGATGTGACCGGCGGCCCAGTGGGGGCCACGGTTGCCCTGTGGTTCACGGGGATCCATCAGTTGTTCGGCTTTGCGCTTGGCGTTAGCATGACCACAACTCAAGGAGGGCCATATTGTCTGATGTTCCAGTCACCCCGACCGACCCGCGCTTGATCGAAGCCGAATTCCAGACGAAGATGGCCAAAGCGGAGAAGAGTCGCGCTGAGGCCCTAAGGGAGAGGGTGTTGGCTCGCAAGCTGGCTGCTGAGGGCGCAGAGGCAAAAGCGAATGCCCGGACGGCCCGCTGCACCGCCCGTCAGGCTGAGATGGGGCTAGCCGAGTACGAGGAGTGTCACAAGGCATTCACCTTCTCAGACCACCACTTCAAAGTCTACCGCTTCATGGGTAATGTCACTGACGAATCCGTGGAGCAATGTGTTGCCATGTTGACATTGTGGTCGCGTTCTGACCCGGGATGCGACATAGAACTGGAGATCATGAGCGGTGGTGGCCACATTGTGGCCGGCATGGCTCTGTACGACTACGTCAGCTCGCTCGTTGACAACGGGCATGAGGTCACGACCGTAGCACGCGGCTGGGCTGCCTCGATGGCGGCCATTCTTTTGCAGGCGGGCTCCACGCGGGTCATGGGGCGGCAGGCCTCGCTTTTGATTCATGAAGCAAGCTTCGAAACAGAGGGTAAGATGGGCGACGTCAAAGATACCGTGGCTTGGGTGGAGCAAATCCAGAAGCACATCACCGATATCTTTGTCAACCGCTCTAGAGGCAAGATCACCAGGGCCTCCTTCATCAAGAACTGGAAACGCAAGGATTGGTGGATTGACTCCGAGACGGCGCTGAAGTACGGTCTCGTGGACGAGATCAGGTAGAGGAGGGCCCTGGCATGTCACGTCGTCGCGCCATACATGAATGGGAGGTCATCGTCAAGGGACTTCTCAACCAACAAGTCCAAGCCTATGATCGGAAGGGGGCCATAGAAGCGGCCATCGAACAGGCACCAGAGCATATGCGCCTCATGCTCCAGCGGCGCAAGAAGTGCGAGTTCATTACTAAGGATTGCGGCATCAGGAGGTAGATAGAAATGGCATCCATCATGACTTCTGTACTGGACGACCCGCAAGTCAGGCAGGTTCTCAACGCCGACAAGACATACATCTTTGAGTTGGAGGAGAGGGTCGAGGCTCTCAGGGTAGACTCCGCGCACGCCCATCTCAAGGCCACGCACCGCAGGACCGCTATCAAGGGCCTGGAGCGTCGTGCTGAGCATCTGGAGTACCTGTTGTCAGCGGCGCGCGGAGAGAGCAACCGCCTCAACAAAGAAGAGTTCGCCACACGCACGCTGCTGAAGATGTGCAAGGGCGATGCGTTCGCGGCGTTCGACGCCCTTCTGGAGCACGCCTTCGGGGGCCGCGTCGACGAACTGTGCGAGCACATTGCCGTCCTCGACACCGAGACCTGTGAGGGCGGCTGCGGAGAGTGGACCACCGACACGATTCACTACGACAACGAGGGCGTGCCGCTATGCGGCGTCTGCTGGGCTTCACTGAAGGACGAGGACGACGAAGGGTGACAACTGTACCTTTCGCCGACTACTGTGAGATTCCGGCAGTCAACTGGAGCACCCTCAAGGAAATGGGCCGCTCCCCAGCGCACTACCTCTACAGACTGACGGCGGAGCGCACCGACAGCGCGGTGTTCGCGATGGGGCGTGCTATCCATACGGCCATCTTCGAGCCGGATCGCTTCATGGTCGACTACGTGCTCAACGACGAAAACCGCAACACCAACTCGTTCAAGGCGTTCAAGCAGGCAAATGCGGACAAGACCATTCTGAAGACGCCTGAGTACGAGCAGGCATTGGCCATGCGCGACGCCGTGCACCGCCACCCCGTGGCGAAGCAGTATCTCAGCGAGGGCAAGGCCGAGCAGGTCATCATGTGGGTAGATACCGAGACGGGATTGAGCTGCAAGGCCCGACTGGACTGGCTCACACCGGAGATCCTGCAGGACCTCAAGTCGACAGCGGACCTCGATTATCGCAACTTCCGGAACGCAGTGGCACGCTACCAGTACCACTGCCAGCTGGCGTTTTACAACATGGGGCTGATAGCCCTGGATTACGCCCGGCCCGTGAAACTGCTTGCCGTCGAGAAGACCCTGCCCTATGACGTCGGCGTGTTCGACATCACGGAGGACATGCTCACCGTGGGCGAGGACCAAGTGCGTCGTCTACTTCGGCAGCTTGTAGAGTGCCGCGACAAGAACGAATGGCCGGGTCGTTTCCCGGAGGAAGAGGAGCTCTGGCTACCTAGCTGGGCGCTGCCGTCAGAGAGCGATCTGACAGAGCTCGACATAGCATTTGAGGAGTAGCGAGTGAAGATAGTCCTTCTATGGATCGTGGCAGGCATTGCCGCGCTCGTCATCGTCACAGGTCTTGTGTTTTGGGTCGGGTGGCTTCAGCTTCCGTGGCAGAACCTGCAGACCCGGGCGATTCACAACTCGAACCAGTACGTCATCACGATGCAAGACAAGCTGTCCGAGAAGTACCAAGCATGGCTGGATCTTGACACCAAGGCCATGGCCACAGATGACCCCGCTATCACAGAGGGGTACAAGGCGCAGAAGGCCGTCCTCGTGCGGCAGATGGCTACCATCGCCCGCACCATCGACGCGCAGTATGTGCCACCAGAAGTCTCCGCGCTCATCGCGGGGCAACAGTAAAGGGGGGGTTTCATGAAGAAGCGTATACTGAGTGCAGTCGTCCTTCTCATCATTCTGATCGGCGCGGCGCAGATCAGCATGGGGTCTTCTGGGTGCGGCGATAACACCCAGTCCGTGCGTAACGAGCAGAAAGTCGTGGACCAGCAGCAGAGCGTGTACAACAAGAACCAACCTGCCCCGTTCTTCAACTACTCGCTTGCCCGAGACCTGTGGACGCAGTTCTACAAGGCGCAGAATTCGGCCGTGTCTACGTGGTCCTACATCACCGACGACTTCGGTGTCATCCGCTTTTCAACCCCGAGTCAGGGCTACCCGATCCCGATGGATACGGAGCTCACCAATCCGTCGCAGGTATCGTGGGGCAGCAATGGCGCGGCTGGAACGGTGGATCAGCCTGAACCGAACGGCCTGTTCACGAGCAAGACCACGAATGCTACTATTATCATGGCGGCCAACCCTGACGGTACGTTGTCGCCCATCTACTCAGAATTGCGCGTGACGGCGTTCCCGTTCCCGGTGCGTGAAGTGAAGATGCCCGACGGTACGATCCGCTGGGAACGCGTCGAAGGCACGCAGCCGACCATCAAGCTCAAGGTGGAGGGACAATGAGGGACGGACAGGAATATGCGAAGGGCCTACACGAACTGGCCGACTTTGCAGGGCAACATCCGGAATTGTTCGACAAGCACTGTGGCGAGACCTTCAACATCTTCGCCTATACCTCCGAAGAGATGGCCGAGAAGACGCGCCTGTTGGGCACATCCAAGAAGGTCGCGTCGGATGGCTGGTACACCATGAGCCGTCGCTTCGGGCCGCACCAAGTAGATCTCAGCATCTCGCGCAACACATTCTGCGAGCGCGTGCAGACCGGCACTAAGACCGTGGAGAAGCCCGACCCTGAGGCGCTCAAGCAGGTACCGACCATCGAGGTCGAGGAGCCGGTGTACGAGTGGACATGCCCCGAGACCATCCTGCGACCGGAGGGCTGATGCCTGACGAAAAGCGTGAGCCTGACGAGAAGCCTGAGTTCAACTACGACGATCTCTTCCCGGAGCGGTGGCTTCACGCCGAGGATCTGGCGGGGATGAACGTGACACTCACGATTTCCGCCGCCTATGAGGAGGTGCTGCGCTTGCCGGATGGTTCCAACGATCGGTGCGGCATCCTCTCCTTCGAGAAGACGAAACGTGAGTATGTGTTGAACAAGACTAACGCCATGGTGTTGAGAGAGTTGTGGGGCAAGAAGTCCGGCGGATGGGTTAGCCATCAGATCACAATTGCCCCCGTGCCCGACCCAAGCGGCAAGTCTCGCAGCGGCAAGAAGATCCTGTTCATCGGTTCACCCGATTTGGCTAAAGACACCAAGGTGAACCAGCCGCAGAACAAGACGCGCATCATCAAGAAGACGCAACCCTCCGAGAACCGTGTCCAGGAAGCTATCGCTGCCGCCCCGCCGGAGCACGATCCGGTCAGCGAGGCCCCAGAAGATGCGGAACCGCTGACGAGAACCGAAGGCGAGTGAGGGCGGTTACACCAGAAGCACCCCCGGCGGACGCTGTCGTATCCCCAGTGGCCGCTCAGGAGCATCCATACGGCTATGCCCTTGGCCCTTCTGGCTATAGCAAGGGATGCCGTTGTGAACGTTGCGTGGAAGGGAGACGTCGCTATAACCGCGAATGGATGCGCACCAAACGCCGAGATGGGTCTTGCAACACCGTGAATGCGCGTGAAGCGCGGCTATCCATCAAATACGTCACGAAGAGAGTGGGCCTCACGTGTCCGGAGATCGCTCGGCGCAGTGGTGTCAACGCTGGCACGGTGCGCAAGGTTGCCGACGGGCAGAGAAAGCGCATCAAGCCCGAGACTCTCGAGGCCATCCTGGGAGTCGACGCCACAGTGATGACGGCTCCCTACGTAGCGGTAGGGCACGTCTTGCCGCTGTTGGATGCCATGCATGACGATGCCGGCATGACGTGGAGGCAGATTGCGAACACACTGGGGCACAAAGATCCGAACTGGCTCTGGGGCGTGCGGAAGCGGCGTAAGCACATCTTTGGACGCTCGTTCCGAAAGATTGTTGTGCTGTACGGTCTACTAGCTCGAGAGGGTCGGGTGCCTAACGCTCCGTTGGCCCGGCTTTTGGAGGGTATGAGGTTATGAAGAAACCATACGCAAGGTGCTACGACATGGAGTGCGACGAGTGTCCAGAGCGGGGAACCTGCATTTTCGCAGATAGCGCGGAGTCAATAGAGCCGCCGCCGGAAGATAACTACGCCGTGGCCATGGCTAAGCTCGCGGGGCAGGTAAAGGAGTTGTCGCGCCAACTCGAGACCCTCGCGGTCATTATCCGCGAGTCTCAAGAACGGTTTGACCGCATCATAGCGTTCATAGTGCGTGCCGCTAACGAAGATGATATGTAAGGCGGCCATGAAACTCATCTATTGTCCCGAGTGCAAAGACATGCTGGCCATTCACCCAGGCCGCAGGCGCTATTGCCGCTGCAAGGCTTCGAGCGGCAAGTACCGTCCGGACGGTTGGCATGCGGATGCCTATGGCAGGGCTATCATGCTGGGCTTCCATAATGGCCAGCTCTGGTTCATGGAGAACGGCCTGAACATGCCCAAGCCCGAGACCGAGCCGATGAACAGCCAGTATCCACGCAAAGCTTACATGACGTTTGAGATATTCGTGCAGCCGCGCTGGCACCCGCAGGCCCACTACCACGAGGAGGAGCTGTGAGCGACATCATGGAACGCATCGACCGCGAGATTCGCGAGCGGCAAGAGAAGGTGCATCTCTGGTCCACGGACGACGGCTACCTGTGCGGCCCCTGCTATCGGAAGTGGTTGCCAGAAGAGGCAGCACGGCAGCACGTCGCCGAGCCGGACGAGTGCGAGGACGACGGGGACTTTGTCGAGGATATCGACCAGCTCCAGGTGGGCAAGCTCCGTGAGCAAGACCTCTGGGAGTTCACGTTCCCCATCGTCTGTGAGAAGTGCGGCCGCGACGTCGTCTGTGTCGTGCACTCCTACACATTCCCCGTCGAGGCGCAAGAAAAGCACAACCAGTTCTTCGGTTGTTCCGGCATGTCCTCAGAGGTGGTATCGTGAGGATCGTCGGCTTTCAGAGACACCCGTGGACCGACCGCCACGGCAACGAACACAACGGTTACGATTGGAACGCCGACAACGAGTTCATGTGCGATGAGGACGGCGAGGTGTACTTCGGCCTCGGACACTTGGACAAGGAGTGGTTCGCCTTCAACGCGACTAGGGTTACCCGCATGATGTGCTACCCGGAAGCCTACACCATCACCGCCGCGGAGGTCCAGTGGGTCTACTTCGTCGACGCCCCGGAGCGGGACTGCTGGCGCATCGCCAAGCGCGACGAACCGGGCGCTTTCGCCGTCACCCGCTGCCACGCTGAGGGCTACATGATGCCGACGCCGGATGAGGTGGCGCCATGAGCGCGCTTGGCAACCGCGTCAAACGCTACTGGGGGTAGAGGAATGAACGTTTTTGATACGATCAGCGATCGGCTGGCCGCACTGAGTTGCCGCAAGCCGCTACGTATGCATACCGCATGCAGCTGCAAGGCCACTGCGGAACACCACAGTCCCATAGAAGTCTTTACGCGTGAGGACGTGCTCGAGATTCTCTGTGATGTCGAGGAGGAGTACAACATCGCTATGAAGAAAGACCACCCCTGGCTGTTCGACCCCTCCTGGTGCGAGAGTATTGCGGAGAAGTGCGCGGCGGGGCAAGGGTTCAGCGTGAGCGGTAGCGCGGAGTTCATCGAGATGGCGCGTGAAATCGCCAGCAGTTATGGCTACTCCATGTACGAGTGGGGCATCAGCGAACACCATGCTCGTTTGGCTCCCCCAACGGAAGAGATAGAGGATAGGGATACATGAAGGTCATCAGTGAGGGGCGTGTACCGCTCAAGATCTGGACAGACACCGCAGAGGACGGCGCGTTAGCGCAGGCCGCCAACCTTGCCATCTTGCCGTTCGCGTTCCGGCACGTTGCCATCATGCCCGATTGCCACCAGGGCTACGGCATGCCCATCGGGGGTGTGCTAGCCACGCAAGGCGTCGTCATCCCTCACGCCGTGGGCTTTGACATTGGCTGCGGAATGCGTGCCTGGCCGCTTGAATGTACCCGCGACGAGTTCATGGCGAAGCGCGAAGCCATCATGCACGATATCCAGCGAGTGATTCCGACCGGGTTCAATCACCACAAAGAGAAGCAGCCGGACTGGTTCGACCCCTCGAACGATACTCCGGTCCTGGACCGCGAATACCAGAAGTCCCTTACCCAGATCGGCACTCTCGGCGGCGGCAACCACTTCATCGAGGCGCAGGCCGACGAAGACGGCATGGCGTGGTTCATGCTCCATTCCGGCAGCCGAAACGTCGGCTTTCAGGTGGCCAAGCACTACAACGCGCTCGCCATTGCGATGAATGATCGCTGGCATTCGTCGGTACCGAAAGAGCACGAGTTGGCGTTCCTGCCGCTTGAATCGGACGAGGGGCAAACCTATCTCGCCGAGATGAGCGCATGCCTGCACTTCGCCTACCTCAACCGCGAGCACATGATGCACGCCATCCAGAGTATCCTGCACAGAGAGGGCATCGGCTGGGGCGACGAGATCGACATCCACCACAATTATGCCGTCATGGAAAACCACTTCGGCAAGAACGTGATGGTGCACAGAAAGGGAGCCGTCAGGGCGCGTGAGGGCGAGACGGTCATCATCCCCGGCAGTATGGGCAGCGCCAGCTACATCGGCGTGGGGCTAGGCAATCGCGAGTCGTTCATGTCATGCTCCCATGGCGCGGGGCGTACTATGGGACGAAAGGCGGCGCAGCGCACCATCCCGGCCGAGCAGGTGGTGGCGGAGATGAAGGCTGCTGACATCTCGTTGTTCAAGACGAAGCGAGGGGATGTGGCGGAGGAATGCCGGCAGGCCTACAAGGACATTGATGAGGTCATGGCTAACCAGTCGGACCTCGTTGCGATAGAGAAGCGGCTGCGGCCGCTAGCTGTAATCAAGGCGTAGAGAAGGAGAACGCATGACACTTACCCCCCAACAGCTCGGAGCGGTGATCCACCTGATGGCACTTGACTACCCACCTCATGAGACATGCCGTGATTTGGGCATCAATGAGGTGGAGTTCTGGGAGACACTGGCTGAGCATGATCCCTGCATGGCGTTCGAGACCGCCTACGTCATCGGACGTGACAACCGTATCCTCGACGAGAGCATCCCGAAGGAAGCAGGCCAGCGTGCGTACCTCAAGAAGTGGGGCCAGGAACGCGGCGATCTGAGCGAATTGAAGATGGAGATCATCGAGGGAGCTCTTGCCAAGTATGGTTGCGAGCCGTACCCCCCCGAGCCGCCGGAAGACACCTCAGGGTTGTACCCGCCCGCACCTAAACAGGAGGCGTAATGGCGCAACGGCGCGGTTGCTGCGCCGGGTTCGGTCAGTGTGGGGCTACGTTGAATTGCGCTGTAGGTGGACTTTTGGCTAAGGGGCTTTGTTGCTGTACCAGCCTGTTGCAGATAAGGCGGCTCTCATGAGTCGCCGCCGTTACATTTCCACAACTATATCGACGGACAAGATCATCAACCAACTCGCTCGAGAATATGGGGATTTTGCAGCACTTCTCTACACGTGGATGATTCCCCACGCAGATGATGCAGCATTTCTGACGGGTGATCCAGAAGAATTGCTCATGATGGTCTGCCCAGGCATGAGGCACCGCACAGAGGGCGATGTTGTAGATGCACTTCGTGGCATGGATAATCTTGGGCTAATTGCTTGGGATGGAGAGATAGTCTACTTCGACAGCCAATCCTTCTACCGCCATCAATCATACATCCAGGAGGCTAAGCGCGTCGATAATAGCGCTCATTTTCAAGAGCAGCGCGAAACGCCGCGAAACGCCGCTAAACGCCGCGAAACGCCGCGAAACGCCGCTTCTCTTTCTCTTTCTCTTTCACCTTCTTTAAGTGCTTTGGCTGGACCGGAGTCCAGCACAGATGTAGAAAAGGTGCACGTTAGCGCTAGTAAGCATTCCGCAGCGGCAGTTTTCGAAGAGGTCTTTTGGCCCCAGTGGCCCACTAGCGGTGCCAAGAAGCTTGCCAGGCAGCGCTTCTTAGCGGCGTCAGCCAAGGAGAGGCAAAGAATCCTAACGGCAGAAAAACACTACATAACCGCTGACTCTGGAGGGGTGTTGAACTTCACGGTCCGCGCTGAGAACTTCATCGGCGGCCAGAAGTCCTATTACGAAGAGTGGGCCGATGGCCCGCCGCCTGCTGGTAGCAATTGGTACAAGCGCGGCAGTGCCCCAATCAAGTCTGCGCTTGACCTCAAGGCGGAGTCGGACTTGAAGCCCTGGCAACGTTACTGCCTGGCATGGTTTGATGAAGGCGGCTGGCATGCGCAATGGTGTCGCGGGATGACCGAAGAAGAGGACAAGGGTCTGAGGGACGCTGTTGAAGAAGGCCGCTTGAGTCGTGCTGACGTTATCGCCGGGAGGCATCCTTGCAGCCAATAGACCTGATTCTCGAGAAGCTCGAGGGCGTGCGCAACGGTGGCGACCATCAGTGGATCGCCCGTTGCCCTGCTCACGACGACAAGCATCAATCGTTGATGGTATCAATCGGTGAGGGGGACCGGGCGTTGCTGAAGTGTCTTGCCAACTGCGAGACCAGTGACGTTGTGGCTGCTCTAGGACTCACCGTGAACGATCTCTTCCCGTCGAAGGAAGAGCCCCTCCCGACGAAGGTCAAGCCCCTTGCGCCAACGCCTGACTACTGGGTGGACGGCGACAAGCGGCAGCGTCACCTTGTCACAGAGCGGTACGCCTATGTGGACGCCAAGGGCAAGCCGCTCTACGTCGTCTGCCGCACCGAGGATAAGAACTTCCCCGTCTGGAACCCGGTAACGGAACACTGGAGCTTGGGCAAGACGGAGCGGGTGTTGTACTGGCTGGACAAGGTGCTGCCGGCCGCTAATGCGGGCAAACTCGTCTTCCTGGTGGAGGGCGAGAAGGACGTCCACTCCCTCGATAAGATCGGCTGCCTCGCTACCTCCACCCCTGGCGGTGCGGCGGCGAAGTGGTTGCCGCAGTACACGGAGGCGCTCAAGGGCGCGGTTGTTGTCTGCATCCCCGACAACGACCTCCCTGGGCGCAAACACATGGAGAAGGCGCAGGAGGCGCTGAAGGCGGCGGACATCAAGTGCTACATTCTGGAGCTGCGGGGGATGCCCGAGAAGAGCGATATCTCAGACGTCATTGACGCAGGGTTCAAGAATTCCTCCGCCGAGGTTATCTGCAAGGCGTTGACGGACGAAGTGCAGGTGTTGCTAGATGCTGATAAGCCCAAGCCTCACAGTCTTTCCTCGGCCGAACTGACGCAGCGTGTTCTTGCTGACATCGATCGCCGGGCGCGTGGTGAGGTCAAGGGCTTGCCGTGGCCGAGAGAGTGGGGGCAGCTGGCGCATGACCTTGGCCCGATTGAGTCTGGTTCATTCACCATTATTGCGGCTCGCCCATCCGTAGGAAAGACCCTGTTCGCCCAGCAATTGCAGGCACATCTCGGTGACAAGGGCTACCGTGTTCTTTTCGTGACCCGGGAGCTGACGGCCGAACGGCTGGGGCGGCGGCACGTTGTACGTGAGGGTGGCGACATGGCGAGACTCCGTAGGGGCGATGTGGAAGCGTCTGACCAGCAGGCTATCGGAAAGTACGTGGAGCGGCAGTCACACTGGGACGTCTGGTACGACTTCGAGAGCCGCAACGTCAAGGAGATCTGCCGTGAAGCGGAGATCGTGGAGCCGGACTGTATCATCATCGATTACCTACAGCGGTTGGCGTATGAGACCGAGAACGAGTACGCTGCCATCACGCGCATCGTCAACGAAGTGCAAGATATCGTCATCGACCTCAACGTGCCGCTCATTCTCGTCTCACAACTGCGGCGGCCCATACCGGGTAAGGAGCATCTCATTCCCTCTGCCTCTGACACGCGGGGCTCGGGCGCTGTTGAGGAGCGGGCTACCAACCTTGTGTTGATGCACCGCAAGTGGGAGACCAAGAAGGACGATACTGGGCGAACCATTGCCACCCATCCAATGAAGGAGGGTTCATTCATCATAGCCAAGAACGCCGACGGCCCTTCGGGCCGCATCATTCCAGTGTTGTTCAAAGGCGATCAGATGCAAGTGATCGAGCTGACAGACGAAAGGTAGGAGACGTGTACTTCATTATACCAGTCATTCTGGGGGTAGCTGTGCTCCTGATGACGTTCGTCGAAGTACTGATATGGTGGGCGGATAGGTGACGATGGGCCCAAGGGCTGCGTCACGTCCCATGCTGGCTATTGTCGGTCCTATGGGCGGCGGCGCGAGCGGTTACCCGTTGACGGGGGTTCTTGGCCTTATATGGTCAAGAATCTGGAAAGGGAGGGAAGAGGGGAAATGATGATCAAAAGCAATCCGGAGGGGAAGATGAAAAAGAAGGCGAAGTCCAAGAAGGAGACAGTCGAGCCAATCGAGATTGTGGTGATTGTAGACCGCTCTGGGTCGATGGGCTCCTGCAGGGATGATGCCGAGGGTGGCCTCAACACCTTTCTCAAAGAGCAGCGCAAGGTTGAGGCCTCGGGCACCATCACACTGGCGCAGTTCGACAGCGAGTACGACCTCATCCACGATGGCATTGATGTCAAGACGGTGCCCAGCTACACCCTTGTCCCCCGTGGCATGACGGCCCTCTATGACGCGATCGGTAAGACGGTCACGACCGTCTCAGAGCGGCAGAAGAAGCAGAGCTACAAGGGCAAGACGGTGGTCGCCATCGTCACGGACGGCTTCGAGAACTCTTCCCGCGAGTGGGATCTCGCTCGCACCAAGTCGCTTATCGCCGAGCGCAAACTAGAAGGCTGGGAGTTCATCTTCCTGGCCGCCGCTGAGGAGGCCATGCAGCAGGGCAGTCAGCTTGGCACTATAGCCTTCAACACGCAAGGCACTACGTATGGCCAGTCCTATGGGGCTGTCTCTGTGTCGACGGTCGCGGCTCGCCAGACTGGTGCGGACTGGACGGATCAGAACGTCACCAACTTGACCGACGTCGGGGCTGTTGTCGACAAAGACCAGGATCAGACTTGATCCTTGACACAAACGGCCTGTTGTTCGGTGGTATTGATAACATGGTCGTATCTCTGCGTGAGGTGAACATGAGCGTTGGCGTTGGTTCATACCCGGAAGTCGACTTCAGGGGGTATTTGGTCCCCGGAATGGAGCACAAGTTGGTTGCATCACGTTGTCACCTATGTTTCGCGCCGCTGGTCAAGGAGGGCTCTGAGCGGGAGCGCGATCTCAAGACGGGCGTTTGGGTCGAGCGTGCTACGGGCGAGTATGCCTGTGGCACGACAGTGACCTTCGAGCCCGACAAGAAGATGGCGGTCACTCCCGGGGCTAAGGTTCGGATCGGCCCCAGGTGCGTCAAGCTTCTGAAGAAGAAGTGATTGGCGGGTAAGATGACAGGTCGCTTGCGCTCTTGTAAGCAAGCGCCCCTGACCCCGGAACAAGTCAAGCGAGCCGTAGCGAAGGCGAAGCGTGAGAAGCTGGAGAACAAACTTGCCGGCGACTTAGCGGGGTGGGGGTGCCCCATGCCCATCCGTGAGCACAGATTCGCCACGCCGGACCGTCAGTGGAGATTTGACTTCTCGTGGCCAGACCGCATGTTGGCCGTAGAGTGCGAGGGCGGCACTGAGGGGCATGGGCAGCGGGGAGGGGACGGCAAGGTGCGCAAGAGTCGTCATTTGACGCCTTCGGGATTCTCTGAAGACTGCGCGAAGTACAATCGGGCCGCAATTCTTGGATGGAAAGTCCTGCGCTACCCATCGTCCGTGATACAATCCGGGGAAGCGGCGAGGGAAATAGTGAGAGTATTGGAGGCAGGGTGAAGCTGTGGGTCGATGACATGCGCCCGAAACCTGACGACACGTGGGTGCTAGCCACGTGTTTCTTCGAGGCCACTCTTTGGTTGTATGGAGGTGACGTCGATGTCCTGTCTCTCGATCACGACCTTGGAGAAGGACAGAGTGGGTACGACATTGCGAAGTGGATGGTCGGTATTCTTCCGGACGGTCCGCCGCCAATGCCGAATTGGCCGAAAGACATCTATGTCCACAGTAGGAACCCGGTAGGGTGGCAGAACATTGTGGAGCTTCTGCGGCGCTATTCCCCACCGGGGGTAAGGGTCCACACCGCGTCTGGCCAGCCATGAGAATAGGTAGCCACCACACGGCTGAGACCAAGGCGAAAATAAGCGCCGCTAAAAAGGATCCCAGCCCCGAGACGCTGGCGAAGATGAGCGCCGCCAGCCTCGGAAGGAAACCCAGCTCGGAGGCGCGGGCGAAAACGAGCGCCGCGCTGATGGGGAATACGAACAGCCTTGGACACGAGCATAGCCCGGAGACGCGCGCGAAAATACGCACCGCCAGGAGAGGCCCGAACTACCGCGCCAATAAACGCTACTGCGCCAAGGTCTATGAAAACGCCTGGGGCCAGATACCACGCGAGGAAAACGGGCATGGGTACAACATCCACCACCGTGACGGTAACCGCCAGAACGATGATCCGGAGAACCTCATCGCTTTGACCAATTCCGAGCATTCCAAGCTTGAGCGCGCACTGAGGCGCGGGGACTGGGACCTGGCGTCTGAGATAGACGCTATTGGGGAGAGTAGGCGCCAAACATGAGGACCTTTACTATTGGGGCATTAGGGCGTAAGATTGACGTGCGCAATCTGCTAGGAAACGTACTTTGGCACAAGGGGAGAGAAATGGCGAACAGGGAAAGCACGAAGCGCAACTACGTGGAGCTCCAGAAGCGGTGGGGCACGGCGTTCACTCCGGTGGGCGGCGATGGCGTCGATATCGACCAAGCGTTGCGGGATGCGGGCCTCAACTGGAAGGTGGAACGTCGCCCTGTTCTTGTCCCGCAGTCGGACGGCAGCACGGTCGAGGCAGAGGACTTCAAGGCCAACGTGCGGTCTGATACAGGGGAAGTTCTCGGCATCACCGGGAATAGCTGGACCCCCGTGCAGAACGAGCAGCACGTCGAACTGGCGAACCAACTCATCAAGGCGGGCGACATGAACTGGGTCGGGCTTGGCCTTGGGCGCAACGGCAGGTCGGTCCATGCCCTGATGGAACTGGACAAGGAGATCAAAATCGGCGGCGACAAGGATGAGGAGATCTGGCCGCTGGTGCAGTTCCGCCAGGGGCACGACGGCGGCCTCTCGGTTGTCGTCGAGGTGACGCCTCTGCGGTTCGTGTGTGTCAACGGCATGCGCGTGCCGGTCGCCGACTACACCTACGCTTGGAAGGTGCGGCACACCTCCGGTATCCAGGACAAGATCGCCGACATCAGCAAGTCCGTGAACCTCATCACTCACTACTACAAGCGGCTCCCCGAGATCGGAGACAAGCTCGTGACGATGCGCGTTGACGATCACTACTGGGAGCGATTCCTGGAGCGCCTCATCCCGCTGCCGAACTACGCGGTGGAGGACGAGAGCAAGGGTGGCCGGGCGCTGACCATGGCGCACAACCGGCGCGAGAAGCTCACCGATGTCTGGAGGACGACAGACAACCTCGAGAACATCCGCAACACGCGCTGGGGTGCCCTGCAGGCCGTCTGCGCCTTCCACGACCACCACACCACAATACGCAAGACGCCCAACCGGAGCCTGGAGAACGCCGCCTTCGAGCGGGCCTCCATGCCGGCTGCCATCAAAACTCGCGCCGTGCAGCTTCTGCTGGAGGCGTGAGGCATGAGTTGCTTTGAGGAGCTAGGCCGATGACTGACCACAAACATAGCCGCGACCCGCTCAGGAACCACGGGTATAGCAACATGTGTTCGTGCGGCGCGTTTTACGACGAAGGGGAGTGGCGTGACCCGTGTAACAGGAGCGACGCAACCTGCAAGACGTGTCCGTGGTGGGTACAGACAGTGGAGATTCTCGCACAGGCGACATTCTACGTGAAGCACGACAAGGGCGAATGCCGGAGGAATGCTCCGATACCGTCGCCAGAGGACTCATCCTCGTGGTGGCCTGTAACTTACTCCGGGGACTGGTGCGGCGAGCATCCCGACCGCCAGCCGCGACCCGAGTACGCGATGGTAACCATCGTGGGTTTCCCCACGGCAGCCGACCAGTGCGCGCTATGAAGACCGTCACGACTGACGTAACCAAACCAAACTGCTACAAGTGTGTCCATCGCCGGATGATTCCTGGTGACTGTCACACGCGTTGCAACAACATGAAGGCGGCTCACGTCACAGGCAACGAGCACGGGATTCGCAACGGTTGGTTCAGGTGGCCGCTCAACTTCGATCCGACGTGGCTCCTGACGTGCGACGGGTTCTCTGACAACCCTGAGGACAATCTCCTGGATGCGAAGACGAACCCGCTCTTTGAACTTTTGGCGATGCTCCCATGACCGACGTTATCCGCAAGCGCCATGAGAATCGCGTTCGCTTCAACGCCGCCCTCGCGAGGTGGCGCGCATTGGACGCCGCCTGCCACTGCCGCGCCTGCCACGACGCCGGCACCATCCGGCACGAAGAGGGCGAGTTGCCGTGCCCGTACTGCCGCCCGGATGCAGCGCGTGAATCGGCGCGGGGGGTGACGCCATGACCACCATCAACCCAGAGATCGACGCAGCTGTGTCGCAGATGAAGGCACAGGCTGCGAGGCACGACGACACAAAGACGATGGACGGCTGGACATTTGACGTATGTCTCGACGCGGCCGAATGCCACGCCGCATCCGTTCGCTACGGCAGGGGAGACGATCCTGACATCCGGTACCACATCGTTGCCGCGATGAACTACTACGCCCTCGCGCTGAGCGTGCTGCCGAAGGGCGGCTCCTGATGAAGCTTCCGGCTTGCTGCGTCTACCAACGCGGGCGCGATTGCTTTGAGCTCGCGTTGCCCGGCTCCCACAAGGGCGTCGTGCACGTCCTCACGCCCGACGAGGCGAACGACCTGCTCTACGAGCTGCAGCATGCAGTGTGGGCGCGACAGGGCGCTGACGCCGGAGAGGGGGGTTTGTGATGGCCGACAATGCCCTCTTCCCACCGACGCCCAGCGAACGCCTCGCCATCGTGGCCAAGTTCGTCATAGAGGAGCGAGGGCACCGGGCGCACATGCTCACCAAGTATGGGCCGTCCGACGCCGGCCAGTACATCTACTGGCAAAAGCGCATCACGCAGGCCGACGAGGCACTCGCGCACCTGGCTGCGCTGACCTTTTCACCCAAACCGGAGGAATGACACATGGCAGACAAAGAAAGGGAGCTCAGCCCCGAAGAAATCGAGGCCAACGTTGCCAAGGCGCAGGCTGAGGCCGTTGCGGCACTTTCTGCGGCGGCGAAGAACGATGCCGAGGCGCGCAAGATGTCAGCCGAGGCGCTGAAGGCCGAGTATGACGCCCAGTGTGAAGCCATCCACGTGCAGCGGTTACGGGAGTTGCACAAGCGCGAGTTGGCCGAGGACAGCTACCACCATGTCTATCAGTTCCTCGGCAGGGTCAGCGAGTCGTCCGTTGCGACATGCGTCAGGGAGCTGTCGTTTTGGAACAGAGACGCGCCGAAGTGCGACATCGAGATCATCCTAAATAGCCCCGGCGGCGAGGTCATCGCGGGCATGGCGCTGTTCGATTACCTGATGTTCCTGCGTGGCAAGGGCCACAAGATCACGACGGTCGCTATCGGCTACGCGGCGAGCATGGCCGGGATACTGCTGCAAGCCGGCGACACGCGCGTGATGGGACGCGAGGCTTACGTCCTGATCCATGAAGTTAGCTTCGGTGCGGGCGGCAAGATCGGCGAGGTGGAGGACGAGGTAGCCTTCGTCAGAAAAATCCAGGATCGCGTTCTCAACATCTTCAGTAAGAGGTCACTGGAGGCCCAGCCCAAGACCGGTTTGACCGTCAGGCAGTTCGCGAACAGGTGGCGCCGCAAGGACTGGTGGCTAGACTCGGACGAAAGTCTCCGCCTCGGAGTCGTGGACGAAGTGCGTTGACCATGACTGCCTTCCTGACCCTCGCAGCAATCGTCATCGTCGGCCTCGTCGTGTGGTTTGTCATCTTCATCCCCGTTGCCGATATGCGAGCGCCGAAGTTCAAGGGCAAGATCGAGCCCGAGCAGCCATGGCCGGCGCCACCGGCTCCTCCTGGCCCCTATCTGACTGTCGACTGTGACGAGTATGTGTTCAAGGGCGGTCGTTGTTACCAGTACGAGTATGACACCATCTGCCCTCGCGAACCGCAGTGCCATAATGAAGACCACCGAAAGGGGGCATGATGAACCAATGGACCTGCCGAGGGTCAAGGATCGTCCGCGGGATGCGCGTCCTGCGGGATCGTTGCCCGGAGCACGGCGCGTTGCCCATTTGGTACTCGGTCGTTGAGATGACCGTATCCCCGATGCGGATAGAGGTTGCGCGCTATGACTGCGGGTGCATGGTCACGGTCGACGCAGACACGATGGGCGCGACAGCCGTTCGCGAGGTCATCTGCGAGGAAACGAAGGAAAAGTGACGGCGTGAGCGACAAGACTAACTATCAGGAGATGCGCTTCGACGCGCATCCAACGCAGCAGATGGTAGATGCCTGCTGTGCTCGCATCGCCGCGCTGGAGGCCGAACGAAATACGTCCATCTGCATTTTCTGTGGAACGACGATGGACAAGGACCTCAACGTTATGTTGGAGCACGCCAAAGGGTGCGAGAAGCGACCGGAGAACGAGTTGATGAGGCGCATCGCCGAGCTGGGGGCGGAGAACGAGCGGCTGAAGCGGGGATGCAACTGCGCCAACTTCAACGGATACAAGCAGGACTGCTGCCTCGACCTGTCGCCGTGCCACATGCATTCTCCCTGTCACTTCACCCCGTCCTGCTGGGCCGAGAGGACCACGTCGTGAGCCTAAGCGAACACCTGACAAGTTGCGGTGCGTGGACCGGACATAGCTGTACCTGCTGGCAGTTCCGTCACCCAGATACAGTGGTGGTGGAAGACCTCCAGGCCGTCCGCATCGTAGAACTAGGCGAACAAATCTACGCATACAGCGAGGGGCTGGAGGAACAGAAAGAGCGTATCGCCAAACTGGAGGCGGATGAGCGAATGTCAGAACTGGTGCTGGGGGGGCAGAGGAAAACCATCGCCAAGCTGGAGGCCGAACTTGCCACCACACAGGCGATGCTGAGGTGGGTTTGGGACACATCAATCGGAGTGGCGGGCGTGGAAGAGGTTGAGGGCAAGTTCGCATTGTGGTTGGCCGAAACCCGCAACTGCCTCAAGGACGGGATGGGGACGTTGTGACCGCCGGGCACAGGAACGCGGTCACCCTGCGAGGCTACTGCAAGACGTGTCAGTTCTGGCACGCCAACCAAGGCCAGTGCCGCCGCTATGCCCCGGACGCCACCAAGCACAAGCACAGGTTCCCGCAGACGGCGATGTACTGCTGGTGCGGAGATTACAAGCGCAAGCACACGGGCTACATCGACGGCGTGCCTTCGCGTGAGTTCTGGGAGAAGCACAACAACGGAAAGAAGCCGTGACACACTTTGTGACACACTCCACCGAGCCTAGCCGCCGCGCCAGTCTCGAAATGATTCGCTCGGGCGAGGCGGCGCGGGAGATCGCCGAGGCGCTGGGGGTGGACATTGACACAGAATATCACGACGGAGGAGAAGTGATGTACCAAGTCAGTCAGAAGGCCGTTGCCGTCTGCTGTCCACTTTGCGGAGCCCGGACAATTGGCATTGCCCAAGAGTCGGTCATTGCCGACTCCTACTACTGCGCCAACTGTCGTGCGTACTTCGCGGTTACGGCGGCGTTCCCGCCACCAAGCTACATACTCACCACCACGACGGCCCCCGTTGCCGAGAGGAGCACGCCGTGAGCGCAGTTGAGGAGTACCGGCGGTTCACGGAGTCTCCCGCACAGTTTAGGTCTGCGGCGTACAGAAGAGGAACGGAGCGATGTCAAGACAAGGCCGACGCCGCCATCGCCGAGCTGACGGCACGGATTGAGGAGCTAAATCACGTAGTCGCACCACTGACTGAGACGGAAGCTGAGGCGGTCAAGGCGCTCGGCCCACTGCTGGAGGCGGGAGATGCGCTACACCGCGCCGAGCAGGCCGAGGCCACCATCGAGCGCATCCGCCAATCCGTCGTCCACCACAAACATGAGGCTGCTCTTTACAACAACGAGCGCGAATATGAATGCCTCACGGCCGTTCTTCGGATTATCAACGAACTGGTTGAGACCGAGGAAGGGGGCAAGGAGATGAAACATGTGTGACTGCTACAACCATCCTTGTTGTATCGCGGGCTGCGGCGACGGTGTCCCGTTTCACATAGCCGACTTCGCCTATCGGCGCAGTGAGTTCATGGTCTGGTGCGAGGCGCACGTTGACTTCGCGCCAGCCGATGCCGTGCGCTTTGAGTGGGAATATACGGAAGACGATTGGGGCGATCCATACAAGTCGGTGTGGCGCAAGGCCGCGATTCTCGGACCAGAAGTGAACGAGCACACCAATTCTCCCAACGCTATGTGTCGGGTCGTGGAGGTTTTTTGTGAAGAAGCCTGAGGAGTTGCAGGAGATGGGGCTGGAGCGCACTGCGTTCCTTATCAACCGCATAACATGGCGGGGCGGTATGGCCTGCGGCAACCACCAAGCATGGTACGAGAAGAAGCGCGAGTCGTGGCTCCTTCTCGGGTTGGGCGTAGTCCAGGAGCTCCTCGCTCGCATCGAGGAGCTGGAGGCTTCACTTAGGCAGGCCGAGGCTACGCCGGAGGGGCGGGAGCGGGAACGGGAACGGGACGCATACCGTCGCGGTATTCGAGACGCGGCCAACGCACTCAACGACTACCGCGCCCGCGCCGAGGACGTGCTCGCGGAACCCCTGCCGGGCTGGCCTAAGAGAGTGATTGCGATAATGAGGGCCCTCAAGCACTGCGGTCACCTCTGGAGGCGGGGTTTCGATGACTGAGGCCGAAAAGTGGCAAGAGGTTGCCAAGGCGTTGGCGGAGCGGCTCTCGTTTCACAATCGTAAACCGTGGGAGGAAACACTCAACGAGGTCTTGAAGCTCGTCATCAGCCGCGAGAAGAGAAGGAAGAAGAAGGGAGCGAAGTAGTGGCAGACCAGGACGAGGTCGTGCGTGAATTGCGTGAAAAGATTGCCAAGCTGAACTTGCGGCACCGGGCGCTGGCCGAGTCGTTCTTTCGGCACACCATCTGCTATCCCTTCCCCACGGGAGCGACGGAGGAGGAGTGGGGCTTCGCGATGGACTGCGTCACCACTGAGCTCGTGACGCGCTATTTCGCCGGGGACGACCCTGACAAGTTGGTGTTGACGACCGAGCCCTGGCCCGAAGGCGAGCCCGAGCGGAAGATGATGCGCTATGTCGACGAGCTCAGGCGGGTGCTGCGGTAGTGAAGCAGGGTAGTCACCATACGGCCGAGACGCGGGCGAAGATGAGCATCGCCCGGATGGGCAATCAGAACGCTGCTAACCCAACGGAGGAGACAAGGGCGAATCTGCGCGCCGCCCGAATGGGGAACCAGAATGCCCTCGGGCACGAGCTCGGTTCGGAGGCGCGGGCGAAAATAAGTGCCGCCAATAGGGGTCCGGACTACCACACTCATAGGTGCCACTACGCTGGGGCATACGAAGGTGCCTGGGGTCAGATACCGCTCGAGGACAGCGGTCGTGTGTACGACATACATCACCGCGACGGGGATCGTCAAAACGATGATCCAGGGAATCTCATCGCCTTGACCCGTTCAGAGCACGCCATACTTGGGCGCGCTTTGGAGCACGGAGACTGGGACTTGGCTTCTGAGGTGGATGCCGTCGGTGAGAGCAGGCGCCAACCGTGCGCGCTTGCAGCGAGAGGAAGCTCATGACAAAATACCACCACAGGAGGATCGCGATGCCCATTCGAAGGAGCATGTTTGAGACCAACTCATCGTCGTCGCACTCGGTTATCACTGGGTCAACGACCGACTTCGAGCCGGTGGCTGTTCAACCTGGCACAGAAATCGCCATTGAGCCGGGTGAATACGGCTGGGGCTACGAAGAGCTGCACTCGTGGGGCGAGAAGGCGTCGTATGCCTACACGCACGCCGCCAACTACGGGCAAGATTGGCAGCTTGAGATGCTCCGCAAGGTCATCGAGGAGTACACCAAGGTGCCTGTGCGGTTCGTTGTCGAGGTGTCTGGGTGGGACAAGGCGGGGTACATCGACCATCAGTCGGTGGGGGTCATCACCGACGCGGACGTCTTCGACAGCAAAGAGAACCTCAAGGCGTTCATCTTCGGACGCGGGAACTTCGTCATCATCGACAACGACAACCACTGAAATGTGGTGCTATCAGAATGGCACATACGAGGTTCTGATTGAGGACGATGGCACCAAGCATCGCTTCGGTGATGTGTTCGTTCCGCAGTACCCCGAGAGCATTGACGTCAAGGTGACGAACGCCTGTGACGCCGCTTGTCCCTTCTGCCACGAGGATTCGCATCCAGACGGAGCATCGTTTCGCCTTAGGGATGCTATCGTACTGTTCCGTGAGCTACCGCCCGGCGTGGAGCTTGCCATCGGCGGTGGCAACCCCCTCCTGGTCTCTCGGGAGTTGAGCGACCTTTCCGCATTGCTACCGCACCTCATCTGCAATCTGACTGTGAACGCACGGCATCTGCCTGACTTCCCCGACTACCTTCGGCCCACCGCCATCGGAATCTCCTATGTGCCGGAGTTGCACGATGAGATCCGGAGCTTCATGGAGAAGCGCGACAACTGTGTCGTCCATCTGATCGCCGGGGTGCATAGCCTTGATGACATGGAGCGTTGTCTGGATTTCCCTCGCCTCTTGGTGATGGGATACAAGAAGAAGGGGCGCGGTCTGGCGCACTACAGCAAGGACGTCGAGTTCCGGCTGCGCGAATGGGAGATGTGCATAGGGAAGTACGTCAGCCGCACCACCATCGCGTTCGACAACCTCGCGCTAGAACAGCTCGATGTGCGGCGCTTCTTCAGCGCCGAGAACTGGGGTGAGATGTATATGGGTGCTGACGGGCAGTACTCTATGTATATTGACCTGGTACAGTATCAATTCGGCCCCTCCAGCACCAGCCCCATACGCATCCCGATACAGGGCACGGTGGAGGAGATGTTTGGGGCCGCGAGGGCAATGGGAGCGAGATAAATGGACATCATCTTTGTTTGCCTCACGCGAGAACGAGCAGATTACAGGAAGCGGCAGCTGACAACCGCCGGGCTTGACATGGGGCGGGTTCGATTCGTAACTGTGCGTGGTCTGGGGTTTGCAGAGGGTATGCAGGGCGTCGTGTTCATCGAGGCAGGAGCGTTCGCTTTGGCCCAGCGCCTTGGACTTGACGACGAACTAATGGTATGGGCGGCCGATTGTATGTGCGGTTCCGCAGGGTGAGGGCCATCATGGTGGATGAGATGTTCATGGTCTCGAGGTCTCTGTGAGGAAGGGCAGTCACCACACGGATGCGTCTCGGGCGAAACTGCGTGTCGCTATGACGGGTAATCAGAATTGCCTTGGGCGCGAGCTGAGCCAGGAGATGCGGGCGAAGATAAGTACCGCCAGCCTTGGAAGGAAACTCAGTCCGGAGACGAGGGAAAAACTGCACGGCCCGGACTGGCGCGCCAACCAACGCTATTGCGCCAGGGTCTACGAAGCTGCTTGGGGTCAGGTTCCGATTGAGGAGAGTGGCCGCAAGTACAACATTCACCACAGGGACGGCAACAAGCATAATGACTCCCCGGAGAACCTTATTGCCCTGACAACTTCAGAGCATGCAGTTCTTGAGAGCGCTCTGAGGCGCGGGGACTGGGACTTGGCAGCGGAGGTAGATGCTATTGGGGAGGGCAGGCGGCTATGCGCGTGATCCTCAACGGCCTCGTGGGGAGTAGGCTATATGGGTTCGCCACGGATGCGAGCGATTTCGACTACAAGGGGGTTTACGTGGCCCCCACCGCTCAGGTTCTTTCATTGAAGAAGCCCAAGGAGCAAATCGTCTGGTCTGAGGGCAACAAGGAGGGTACCACCTACGAGGTGGAAAAATACATGCGGCTCGCCGCGCAGGCTAACCCGAGTATCTTGGAGTTGCTGTTCATTCCAAAGTACGGGACATTGACGCTAGAGGGGGTCATGATTCTTGAGGCGCGAGACGCCTTCCTCTCGACGCGTGTGCGCCAGACTTACGGCGGCTATGTTCACCAGCAGATTCGCAAGCTTCGATCGCACGAAGGCGACTACTTCGAGTCGAAAGTAAAGAACCGCTACATGAAGCACGCCCGGCACATTGTTCGCCTGCTGTTTCAGTGCGAGCAGCTCTTGACGACTGGCGTGCTTGACCCCGTTGTGCCGGAAAGTGAGAAAGATGCTATTTACAACATGGGCCATGAAGAGTTAGAATTCATCGAGAGCTACGTAGACCGGCATATTCGCAGGATTGATAGTTGTAAGACTTCTCTGCCGGACGAACCGGACTACGATACCATCAACAGCGTTTTGTTGGCGATTCGGAGAATGAACTGAGAAGGCATGGCTGACTGGGTTGAAATCGTAAAGGAAGTCAGGTCGGTGATCTACCCGTCCTATCTGGTCGGTGGTGCCGTGCGCGACATCACGCAGGGGGTCACCCCGAAGGACTATGACTTCTGTACGCCACTGCTCCCCCCTGAGGTGGAGGCGCTCATTGAGTCCGCTGGCCGAAAGGTGTATCATGTCGGCGACAAGCATGGTACGTTGGGTATGCGCGTTGATGGCCAGCAGGTAGAGATCACCACCTTTCGGACCGAGAAGTATACCCCGGGTTCACGTCATCCAGAGGTGAGCTTTGCAGCGACCCTCGAGGACGATCTTGCGCGTCGTGACTTCACCATCAACGCGATGGCGATGGACGCCGACACGCTGGCCGTGCATGACCCCCAGGGTGGAATTGACGACCTCATGGACGGGGTGCTTCGGGCGGTAGGCAATGCGCGCCAGCGGTTCAAGGAGGATCCGTTGCGGCTGTTGCGGCTTTGTCGCTTCGCTGCCAAGCTGGACTTCAACGTCCACGGTGAGACGACAGCGGCAGCGGCGCGTTGCGCGCCAAGCATCGTCAACGTGAGTCGCAACCGCTGGGTGCCCGAGCTTGACGCCATTCTGATGTGCGATCAACCGAGCATCGGCCTGATGATGGCGCAGTCCATCGGTATTCTCAAGTTCATCCTGCCCGAGGTCTCGATTCAGGCTGGGTACGATCAGCAAACTCCGTATCACAGCAAGACGCTGTGGGGGCACACCATGGCGGTGGTGGAGGCGGCGGCCACTCACGGATCTCCGGAGCTGAGATGGGCAGCCCTGCTCCATGACGTCGGCAAGCCCTTCGTAGCCCGCGAAAAAAACAAGACGTTTCTGCGGGATGGTGTCGAGGTCATGCAGAAGAACTACATCGACCACGCTATCGTGGGAGCGGAGATAGTGCAAGGCATCGCGGTGCGGCTGCACTGGAGCAAACTGCGGGGAGATGTTGTCTACAACCTGGTTCTCAATCATCTCAATGAAGACTCCCCATTGAGGGAGTACGACTCGAAAGCGAGGTAACATGTTCTCAGTCAGACAGAAGCGTGAGATCGCAGACAAGGTGCAGGCCATCCTGCGCGAGACCGGACACCCCGAGCTTCCTGAGGGCGAGATCCGGTTCCACCTGCAAGTGGATGGGGCCGAGGGCTGGTCATGGGCCAACATTCACAACAACGGAACGGTCGTTGACCCAGGCGTGAATCCGTGGAACGAGGTCCAGGACGGGGTGAAGCGGGTATGAAGCGATCAACCGAGGATATTACCGTGGGCGTCAGCGCCTTCTTGATCGTTGTGGTTATCTACCTTGTGGCAGTGGCTCTGGTGGTCGGAGTAGTCGTTGGCGTCGTCCTGTACCTGCTCCGGGCTTTCGGTGTGATATGACCGTCTACTTCGACGGCGTTCACTTGGCCGGGACGAACATCAAGGAGCTGCACAAGGTGGCGCAGGAGCGCGGTCTGAAGCGCGAATGGTTCCAGGACCACCCAAGCCACCCGCACTATGACGTGACGTCCAAGGGGCTCGTGGGGGGTATCATGACGGACAATCGTATCTATGTCGTCTCGAAGAAGGACTTGCTGGAGTTGATCCGCAGGGGATGCGCATGAGGGCCACGTTGGCGTGCGGGGAGTGCGGCTGGGTGGAGAAGTGAAGGCCCTTCCTCACTCCTGTCTGGACTGCACCGCGTATCTCGACATTGAGAGTCAGTGCCTCTCTGGCGTTCGCCTGCTTCCCGATCCCGTCACGCCGAACGCCTGTCACGAGTTCCACCAGAAGAGGGAGAATCCATGAAGGTCACGTTCACATGTGAGAAGTGCGGACACGAAGTGTTCGTATCGTCTTGGGTGCGAGCGCGGGATGGCGACATGCTGATGCAGACCCCGCCAAACACCGAATGTCCCAACTGCGCCAAGCTCACGTATGGCCCGCTGACAGAGGAGATGGTGGCGGAGGCGCTATGGTCGGCGCAGCCGTATGGGTCGGATGTGGTGCCGTGGGGTGATGTCATCGGCAACCGCGGTGGAGTGTGGAGCGGGAACATCAAAGACACGATCGCTCAGGCCCGCTTCGTCCTGCGACTGCTCAACACTGTCGATCCGAATACTACCTTCTTTGACCCGGAGGCGGACCAACGTAGGTGGCTGCTCAGCCTTGCGAGGGGGTTGTGAAGAGCTTGACGTTGGGGCAGGTACAGGAGGTGGGGTGTCCTGCGTCTCACGGCAGTGAGTCGCCGCTGTTCACGCACTACTTCTGGAGCCCTGAGACGAAACTGGTCTTCGGAGTCGCGTCCAATGGCTTGCGGACCCCAATCAAGTATCCGCCGAAGAAGCGTTGGCACCATCAGTTCGGCTGCGACTGCGAGTTCTGCTCATACGATGAACCGAGGGAGCCGAGATGACTGACGAACTACGCATGGGGACGCCGTTGTCGCCAATTCCCGGCGTCGTCTGCCCCTTCGACGGCTCGCAGCTTGAGAACTGGTACGATTCCGACGGGTACACGCAGTTCATTTGCCCGCAGTGCGACTGCCGGTTTCGGGCCGATGCGTGGGTGCATTATGCCTGACGATCCGAGAGAAGTCCTGAAGTCGGAGTGTGCGGAGATGAAGGACTACGGGGCCTGGAGCGACAAGCACTACAAGGCGTCCTACGGGTTCGAACTCGCTGACGCCACCATCCTCGCCCTCGCCCGGCTCGTTGCGGAGAAGCAGCGGTTGCTGCAGTTGGCTTATGAGACTGACTTTCTTTACATCATGTCCTTTGATGAATGGCTGGCCGACCTCCCCGTTGACCGACACCGCCCTCGCCTCCCCGGTAACCACCGCTGGAGGGAGCACGATGCCCGACCTGACGCTTGAGCAGGTGCGGGAAGCGGGGTGGTATGAGCGACTTGCACAACTCGGATCGCGGATGTTTGATGCTTGTCCTGATTTGAGCCGCGCACTCGTGTGGGGCATCGTCCATCCTCGGTTGCGCCATGACACTTTTGTTCGGGTCTGCATGTGGCGCGACGGGCACGTGGAGAAGATCGCCGTGGATGGCACGGTGGTGCGGTCAGGTCCGCCCGGCTGCAACTGCCCCTACTGCAGGGAGGCGTGAAGTGATTCAAGTTACCAGCACAATCCTCATCGCCTGTGCTTGTGCGTTGCTCTGTGCGGGTGTTATTGGGTTCATGATTGGGAGGATGACGTGACCGACGATCCCAGGGAAGTCCTCAGGGTGGCGGGCGTGGATGTCGCGGACTTCGACCTCGTTAGCGCGGGACTCATCCCGCACCGGATTGTCGATAAGCGCGACGACTGCCCACAGTGCGCGTTGGCTCGCATCGCCCGCCTCGTGGCCAAGTGGAAAGACGCTGCCGACATGCGATCCGAGGACGCCGCTGTGTTCGAGGAAGAGCGAGACAAGTACAAGCGGCAGCGGGACCGGGCGCTGAGTGATGCTGAGTACGGCGTATTGCGAGTTCTGCCATCGTTCTCACCGACGACTCGGAAGCTCGTGTGGAAGGTCTTCGCCGACCTCGGCCGCCGCTACGATGAGCAACTGAAAGGGGGGCAGGTATGAACTGCTGTATGGACGGAGACAAGCGCCTAGAGCTTTCCATTCGCCTCGATATCAAAGAGTGGGACAACGAACGCCAGGAGTGGGTGTCTGAGTATTCAAGGGCGAAGGTTGCCGGCGTATCGTTGGCAATGTCTGCCGAGCAACTGTCGTGGAGTGATTTTGACTTGGTCGGGATGGCGCGTGAGCGTCTTCACAGGGAGGGCACGGTCATTCTCGAGGAAGTGCTTTCTGTGGCCAGCCGCGACAAGATACATCGGCGCTTCAGGGAGCTAGTGCGCTTGTGGCCCGTCGACCGTCCCTTCCCGTATAAAGTGATGAGTGATTGAAGAAGCGCAGTGTTGGCCCCAGGCATAACAGTCGCAAGCTTGAACGCGAAGCCGCGCACCGAAGTGCCACGAAGGCGGCAAGGAGTCAGCATTGCCTCCTGTGTGACCGTGAGGGATGCGTGCCGGCCCACTGGCCCACTCACCGGGGCATGGGGGGCGGCAAGGCTGGTTGGGATCCCCTGGAGTGGGTGCCGCTCTGTGTGTCTTGCCATGACTGGATTGACGCTAGGACTGGTGGCGTTCTCTCGGAGGAGACTTGTAAGCGCCGGGCTGCTGATAAGGGGCGCTTACAGCGGCTTGCCGAACGTTGGTGGAAGAAGTTGAAACGCTGATGGACCTGGCGTGAAGGAGCTGCTCTTCTCAGTTACGGCTTCTGACTGTGATTGGTCATACACACGCGGAACCGGCAAGGGGGGCCAGAAGCGCAACAAGACCTCGTCCGCCGTTCACTGTACGCACCGTGCTAGTGGTGCTCATGGCTACGCTGAAGACTCACGCGGCCAGCGCAGTAATCGCGAGTCGGCGTTTCGGCGTATGGCCGGAACATCAGAGTTCAAGACTTGGCACAAGCGGGAAGTGTCGCGACTGCTTGGGAACGATGCTGAGGTTGAGCGTAGGGTCGCCTATGAGATGGAACACAACCTCAGAGTTGATGTGGTTGTCGATGGGAAGTGGAGGCTCGAAGAATGAACAGAGTATGTGACAATTGCGGTGCGGAGTTGATCCCCGTCCTCCCTGATAGGAGCAGGCGCTACGACGACGACCAGTGGGAGGGCTGCCTTCACCTCCACCTGGTGGGTGGTTACGGGGAGTACGTGGACAGCATCTACGACAGCTACCATTGGCGGTTTTGCACGATGTGCGCCGATGAACTGATGCAGTACCCGATCATAAAGAACCTGTACGGGGAGGACAATGAAAATTGACCGGGACATGGTTGTGTTTGGCAGTCGTGTCAAGTGGTATGGTCTTGAGGAGTCCGGTCGCAAGCCAAACACAGTGCGGTGGCTGGGTGCGAAAGAGTACGACGAACTCGTGTCCCGGCCGTGTAGCCGCATTCGCATCATCGACGCCGACCATGCGCGTAGCTTCTCGCGCAGACTGAAGTGGTGGGGCACTCTGGACGAGTGCCTTGGGAAGTACCTTGTTATGTTTTGCTGGGAGGAGTAGAAGATATGCGCACGACCGTCCAAGATCTCAAGCCCGGTCCCGTCGATTCGACCTTTCTCATCACGAAGGCCGAGAGCGCCAAGACCCGGGCCGACAAAAACTACATGCGATTCACCTTCGCTGACGTCACCGGCTCTGTTTCGGGCGTCGACTGGTCCCCCACGCCCGAGCGTTGCGCGTTGCAGGTGGGGGTGGTTGTTCCGGTGAAGGGCAAGTACAGCGTCGACGCCGCTTACGGGCCGCAGATTGTCATCAAGGAGATCAGCCACCCGCTCGACACCTTCAACGAGGTCGACTTCGCGGCGCAGTGCCCCAACGATATGGAGGAGGTCGGCCGTTGCTTCGAGGACCTGTTGGAGACGATTGACCCGGTCTACGCCGAGTTCCTCCGGTTGATGCTTGACCAAGAGGGTGACAAGTCTGGTGACTTCTGGACGGCCCCTGCGGCGCACAATCTGCATCAAGCCTATGCCGGGGGGCTGGCCGAGCATAGCGTTCAGGTGGCCGACATCGCCTTCACCAACGCGCATTGGTGCCCCGGGCTTGACGGCACCGTTCTGGTTGTTGCTGGCCTTCTGCACGACATTGGCAAGCCGATTGAGTACGAGGGCATCAGCCGCGAGCAGACGGACATTAGCAAGCTGGTCGGTAACACGACTTTGTCCTACCAGACGGCCTGTGAGCTGTTTCGCGTGGGGATGGAGATGATCCCGACACTCAGGTCTGGTGAGCGCATGGACAACATCAGGCACTGCATCATCGCCCACCACGGTCGCCGTGAGTGGGGTTCCCCCGTTGCGCCGCGCACGATGGAGGCATGGTTGGTGCATCTCGCAGACATGGTGAGCTCCAGAATTGGAGGTTATCAGCGTTTGCTGCGAGAAACTCCAGAAGGACAGAAGTGGACAGCTCGTGACTTGATGTTCGAGGGGCAGTTGTGGATTCCGCAGAACCCTCAGGGCAATCAAGAAGTTTCCTTTCAAGAGGCCTTTACTTTTCCTGAGAACGGAGTATAATGAGGTTTGTCCGTGTTGAGAGGACCCGGTTACTTCGCCTCGTAAGCGAGCGGTCGTTGGTTCGAGTCCAACCCTTCCTTCGGGAAGGTAGCTCAGCTGGTAGAGCTCTTTTACCGACCTCACTTCCACCGGACGCTTTAGGTATCATCGGTTCGTGTTGAGGGAAAGCGTTTCTTCGCAACTGGCTGACGAATCGTCGCAAGACGATAGATGCGGGTTCAAGTCCCGCGACCGCTTCCCAGCTCCACCGAGCCGCCAAGTTGCCGCCAGTGATGAGGCTAATGGCTACTTCATATTGGAATGAAACCCGCCACAGCCACTTACTTTCTGGCGGCTCTCCATCCTAGAGAGGGGATGCTATGAGCAAGTTCAACGCTGTCAAGACCGCCCCGGCCCCGGATACCGTCAACTTCCACGGTAAGCCTGCCTACGGTCGCGAGGCCAAGTCAGAGCTGGCCGGCATCCTCTTGACGAGTTTCCTGGAGAATCAGTTCTACCGCTCCGGGAGCCAGACGCAGGAGCGCCTGGTGGAGCTGGTGGGCATGGTCGACCCGCTCTTCGCGGCCAAGGCTGCGATCTTCGCTCGCAACACCTTCGGCATGCGCTCGGTGACACATGTCGTTGCCGGCGAGCTGGCGCAGTACGCCAGTGGGGCGTTGTGGCTGCGGCGCTTCTACAGCACGGTCGTCATGCGCCCCGATGACGTCACAGAAATCCTGAGTTACTACCTGACCAACCGCACGGAGATGCGCGACAGCACCAAGGGCAAGGGCAAGCGTCCGCGTGCTCTGTCCAAGGCCATGCAGCGCGGTCTCGGGGACGCTCTTTGCCGCTTCGGCCCCTATCAGCTCGGGAAGTACAAGGCATCCGACAAGGGCGTCTCGATGGTGGACGCCATCAACCTCCTGCGCCCGCGCAAGACGGACGCGAAGGGTGCACTTCTGGCTGGTACGCTGGCGGCTCCCGACACGTGGGAGGTCAATCTCACGAAGGCGGGGCAGTCCGAGAACAAGGCAGAGGCCAAGGCGCAGGTCTGGAGCGACCTGCTCATCAACGGCAAGCTAGGGGCCTTGGCGGCGCTCCGTAACGTGAGGAATGTGGTTGAGCAGGCCCCGGACGCAGTCCCGATGCTCTGTGAGCTGCTGACCGACGAGAAGGTGATTCGTAAGAGCCGCATCTTCCCGTTCCAGTACCTCACGGCCTGGGACGCTCTGGAGTCGGATGCCCCGAGGGCTGTACGCATCGCGCTCAGCCAGGCGTTCGACACGGCGCTCGGGAACCTGCCGCAGTTTGAGGGCAAGACGCTGGTTGCCGTTGATGCCTCTGGTAGTATGCGGCCTGGTGGCTGGCTTACCAGCAGGGTGCCCGGCACGAAGTCGCCGCTGCGTACGGCGGCTATCTTTGCGGCGGCGCTCTACAAGCGTAACGACGCGGATGTGCTGTGGTTCAGCGGCGGGCACAACTATGGCTTTGGGAGAATGACGCCCGAGACGGCCTATTGCGGTTGGGTGACGCTCAATCCACTGGCCCCCGTGCTGGACCTCGCCAAGCAGATTGAGAACGAGAGTCAGAACGGCAACACCGATTTCCGGCTCATCTTCTCGAACCTGACGAAGCCTTACGATCGCATCATCATTCTCACCGATGAGCAGGCGTGGGTGGGGGACTACACGCGGGGCACGCCTGCGATGGACGGGCTGAAGGATTACCGTCGTCGCCTGTCGTGTGATCCTTGGGCATACTCTATTGACCTGACGGGATACGGCACGTCGCAGTTCCTTTCTACGAAGATCACTCAGCTCTACGGGCTCTCGGAGCGCTTGTTTGATTTTATGGAACATGCTGAGCGTGGGACCGACGCAATAGTGGACGCAATCGAAAGGGTGGAGTTCTAGCATGGGAGAGGAGACAGTAGTGGAGCAGGCCGAAGGAAGTTGGCGCAACAGGATCGTGGGTCGGCAGGAGACCGACCCGGCGAAGCTGATGGCCCACCAAGACAACTGGCGCATTCATCCGGCTGGTCAGGCCGGTGCTATGACGGGCATCCTTGATGAGGTTGGCTTCGTCCAGGACGTGATTGTCAATCTGCGCACCGACCCGGCGTGGGGGGGGCAGCAGAATCACAAGGTGCTTCTCGACGGCCATATGCGTGTGGCGCTGGCCGTGGAGAAGAAGGAGCCCACCATACCGGCGGTCTACGTGGACCTCAACCCGGACGAGGAGAAGCTCGTTCTCGCCACCTTTGACACGGTCGGCGACCTCGCAGTCCCGGACCGCGAGAAGCTCGATGACATTCTGGTGGATGTTCAGGCCCAAGATCTGAACACGCGCAAGCTGCTTGAGCAGCTTAGTAGCGAAGCGGGCGTGACGGATGTTGATCTGGACAACAAGCCAGATTCTTTGCCGTTTCTTGACATCGAGGGCGTGAGCACAGAACGGCTGCGTTGCATTGTTGTCTTCGAGGAAGAAAGTGAGCTGGCGGACTTCTATCAGCGTTTCGGAAGAGAACCAGACACAAACAAGATTCTCTGGCGCTACTCTGACCTGGCTGGGGCCGGTGAGGAGATAGCGGAACAGCAGGAAGCCTCCTAATGAGCGACAAGCGCCACAAGGATCCGCTCTACACCGAGCCTACCGCCTTCGGGGCAAAGGCCGTGACTTCCGTTTGGGATGGTGGACCCGAGCGTCAGCTCGAGATCATCAGCTACGCTGGTAGGGAGTTCATGTATCGCCCGCACTGTTGCGACTTTGCGACCCTCACCGACATAGCCAAGCGTCGCATCTACGAACGTCACCGCTCCATTGAGCCCGATGACGTTTGGCTCGATGGCGGAGCAAACATCGGGGCGTTCTCCGTGATCGCTTCCGGTCAGTGCGATAGGGTAGTTGCAGTCGAGCCCGAGCCGACCAACTTCGACCTGCTCAAGCGCAATCTTCACCTGAACGATTGCCAGAACGTTGTGGTTATTCGGGCCGCTTTGGTTGCGGACGACACCCAGAGCGTCACGCTCTACCAGAACGTCACAGGCAACACCGGCAGTCACAGCCTTTACGTGAAGCGCGGACGTCCGGGCCTCAAGGTTCCGGCACGGAACATTGTCGACCTCATTGAGCAGTACGGCGTCAACTGTCTCAAGTTGGACATTGAAGGGGCGGAGAGGGAGATCATCCCGAGCCTGCCTCTCGGCTCTTTGCGGGCGTTGGCGATGGAGTATCACTTCAACGCCTGTCGAGATCGTGACCACAGTAACTACCGTGAGATGGTCAAGCTGCTAGCTGACCACTTCCCGCATACGCGGTTCAACCCTGACCCGCCTATGCATAACTGGTTCAGCCTAGTCTACTGTTGGCGTTGATGCTCACTCGCGCAAGAGCCCCCCTTCGGGTTAGCTTTGGCGGCGGCGGCAGCGATGTGCCGCCTTACGTCACGGAGTACGGTGGCACTGTGTTGAGCGCCACCATCGACTGTTACGCGTATGCCAGCGTGCGATGGGTGCCCGAGGTTCTGCGCGTTGAGAGCTTGGACTATGGCTGTCAGGCATCCTCGCTGGTTGACAAGGAGATTGTCTTCGACGGCCAGCTCAATCTGGCCGGGCATGTCATGGGGCGCTATCGTGGGAATCTGGCGGTCGGGGACGGCATGGAAGCTATACTGCACAATGACGCCCCGCCTGGTTCTGGGCTGGGGTCTTCTTCTGCCATAACCGTGGCCCTCATAGCTGCGATACGCGATCATCTCCGCATGAAGGCCGACTACTACGACATTGCTTCAGAGGCGTGGTATGTGGAGCGTTGTCTGGCTCAGATCAGTGGGGGTTTTCAAGACCAGTACGCCTGTACGTTTGGGGGCTTCAATCTCATCGAGATAGCGCCTGACGCAGGGGATGTCGTTGTGAATCCCCTGCGTGTTCGGCCCTCGACCATGTGTGAGCTTGAGTACAGGTCAATCTTTGCCTACGCGGGCGGTAGCCACTTCTCGTCTCACATCATTGACAAGCAGGCCGGCAACATTGCGAAGGGGGACAAGCGGGCATTGAGCGCCACGCATGAGCTGCGTGACATCGCCTACGAGATGAAGAACGCACTCTTGACCGACAAGATCTCCCTGCTTGGGGACCTGCTTCATCGGGCCTGGGAGTGTAAGAAGCTCATGGCCGATGGCATCACAAACGATCGCCTTGACGGCTTCTACACGGTGGCCCGCGAGGCAGGTGCGCTGGGTGGCAAAGTGATGGGGGCTGGCGGCGGTGGCTTCATGTACTTCATCTGCGAGACCGAGAAGCGGTTCGCGGTACAGGAAGCACTGAAGGCGGCAGGGGCGAAGCCGATGAAGTTTTCATTCACCCACGAGGGGGTCAGGTCATGGCGGGCGTGAATCACTATGACCTCTTCCAGGATGCGCTCACCGAGCACTTGCGGGTGACGGCCTGTATGACCGGCATGTGGCGGGCGGCGGGTGAGGTTATCCGCATTATCGCTTGCGCCCTGCAGGATGGCGGGAAGGTGCTGATCTGTGGGAACGGGGGCTCGGCGGCGGATGCCCAGCACATGGCTGCCGAGCTGGCCGGAAGGTTCAAGATGGAGCGGAAATCTTTAGCCGCGCTCGCCCTTACAACCGACACTTCGGTGTTGACCGCTATCGGGAACGACTACGGCTACGATGAGGTGTTCTCCCGGCAGGTGCGTGGCTTGGGTCGGCGTGGGGATGTGCTTGTGGCCATCTCCACGAGCGGCTTCAGCCCCAACGTGCTGGAGGCTGCAACTGCGGCTCGCGAGTTGGGCGTGACTGTTGTGGCGCTAACAGGTTCTGGGAGCCGCGCCCTGGAAGGGTTAGCGGACCTGACGTTGTCGGTGCCCTCGGTGGAAACCGCTCGCATCCAGGAAGCGCACGAGTTTCTGGTACACACTATCTGCGAGGCGGTGGAACTACACCTATGCGCGTGAAAGTACCACTGCTGGCCATTCTGGACCGTGACGGAGTACTCAACGTCGACAAGGGCCATGTCCATAGGTACGCCGACTTCGAGTGGCAGCAGGATGCCAAGCTGGCTGTGCGCTGGCTGAACGAGAAGGGCTACACCGTCGTGGTCGCTACGAACCAGAGCGGTATTGGACGTGGCCTCTACACGCGGCACGACTTCTGTGCGCTGACGAAAGTCATGCTGCTGGAGGCGGAGCTCGACGGGGGTACTATCGCTGGTGTCTACCATTGCCCGCATACGCCTGAGTATGGCTGTCATTGTCGAAAGCCAGAGACGGGCATGCTGGAGCAGGTCGTGCGGGACTGGGGTGGCTACGAGCGAACCTTTCTTTTGGGAGACAAGGGAAGCGATATGGAGGCTGCCAAGCGGTTTGGTATGCAGGGCTACCTCTTTACGGGGGGCAGCTTGCTGAAGTTCATGATGGAGAAAGTGAAGGAGGGCGTCTGATGCCGGGGCCGATGAGTACACCGAATGGCTGGACAGAGAAAGAGCACTGGAACCATACCCATGACCATGGGGTCACTGGCTCCATCCGCCGCTCTGGCAAGACACCTTGGGATAAGGCGCACGGCAAGTGGGCGAGTACACGGGCCAACAAGGTTGAACGTGCGCATCCGGTCTTTAGGGGGCAGAAGAGTGCTAAATAAGCCGTGGAGCTATCAGATAGAGCTACACCATGGCTGTCAGCTCTCGTGTGAGATGTGCGGGCTGAGTAGTTTGCCCCGCGTTCATGAGAACATGGATGTTGGTGTGGCGAGGGGGGTGGCGCGACAGATTGCTGCCTTCACCCCGAAGGCCCGCATTGAGTTCGCCATGCGCGGTGAGCCGCTCTTGCATCCGTACTGGTACGCCTGTATTGAGCAGTTCCGCGACGCTCTGCCGCATACCCAGCTCATGCTGACGACAAATGGCCTGAAGATGCGCTTGCACTGGAAGGATGTGTCGCAGCGTGCCAAAGCCGCTGGGCTCAATGTCATCGTCGTCGATCTGTACGCACCGTATGGTCCCAAGCTCCGCAAGGAGATAGAGATGGATCCCGATGGTTGGCGGCTCGTGGACTTCTACAAGGACGGGAGCTTCAACCCTTGGCACAACCACGGCCCCAAGGGTCATACGGTCGTGCTCATGGATGACATTCAGGAGAGGAGTGGGGAGAAGAGTCAGCGCACTATCTTCAACCACGCCGGCAACGGCCTTATGGGCAAGAAGCTCGATAGGCCGCTCAACAAGATCTGCACCAATCCGTTCCGCGAGGTTTCGGTGCAGTATGACGGCGCTGTGCCGATTTGCTGCATGGACTATGGGCGCGAGTACATCGTGGGCAACGTCACGACTGAAGCCCTGCCGGACATTTGGTACTCAGAAAAGTGGCAGGCTGCTCGTCGTGTTCTCTTTGAGAGGCGTCGCCCAATGGCACCTTGCTGCCGTTGCGACCACCCGAGCGGTCCGAGGGTGGGGCTCATCCCGAAGCAAGAGCCCTCCACGGAGGCGGACGAGCAACTCATCAAGGAGACCAATGCGGCTAGCCCACGTATAAACGGCAGGGAACCGGAGTGGTGCGGATGAATATTCCCCAGACCATTGTGTACTGGATAGGACTTCTGGTTTTGTCCTTCTGGGTGTGCGGCATCGCTCTCGTTCTGTTCGCCGTGCTTGTGGGGTGGATTCTGAACTGGCGGGTGTGGAGAAGGGATCTTTGGCGATGAAGGAGATTCGGGTGTTCGGGGATCCGGTGCTGCGGGAGCGGGCAGCGGAAGTGGATACGTTCAACCGCAGGATACGCAAGCTCGCCCAGCGTATGGTCAGCATCATGCAAGAGGCTGGGGGGTTGGGGCTGGCGGCACCGCAGATCGGGGAGCGGGAGCGGGTGCTGGTCTACGACGCCGGCAAAGGCCCGCACATTCTCGTGAACCCGATATTGGACGACTTCTCGGAAGAGACCGAGGAGGGCGAGGAGGGCTGCCTGAGCGTCCCTGGCCTGACCATATTGATCGAGCGTTCGCTCAGTGTGCGCGTACACGCCAAGGACGCTTACGGCGCACCGATAGGGTTTGTCGCCAAGGGGCTCAAGGCGCGTGTCGTCCAGCACGAGGTTGACCATCTGAATGGGGTGCTCATTGTGGACCACGGGAAGAAAGAGGACAGCGAGAGGAACCCTGGATGACGGAATACTATGCGAGCCCGCGCTGGAGTGCTGAACTACCTGACTGTAGCATGCCGATGACGTTTGACACGTACTCGCGGTGCTCGGCGGATTGTCTTTACTGCCAGCCCCCGGAGGCCTTGGTAATGTTGGCCGACGGCAGCTGGGCTCCGGTTGGGACCCTGGTGATTGGCGACAAGCTGGCCGGGCTTGTGACGAACGGGGAAGGCTGGGAGGGCGTGGATAACGTCGTTGTCGAGGTGTTCAAGCGCACGGCCCCGCTGATGTCCATCGAGACCGCCAGTGGCAAGACTGTCCGCTGCACTCCCGATCACCATTGGTTCTTGCGGTCCAACGAGTCTGAGATGACTGGTTATTGCCGGGCGGGCTATGGCATGGAGTTCCACAGCGTGGCAGAGGCGGTGGATCCAAGGGAGGCGACTCGGGACTACAAGTGGGGCTACATGCATGGCCTGGCGGAGTGTAGCGCGACGTTCATTGACAAGTCCTATGACTACTCCGACCGGAAGTCCCACGTGTGCAGTTTCCGCATGTATCGTAAGGATCGTGTTGCCTTCGCCCGCTTCGAGGAATACGCGGCCGATCTTGATGTCGTCTTGAACTCCTTCGCGCGGAGTGGTACTCATCCCCAGGGCGTGAGGATCGCGCAGAAGGCTGTTGTCGAGTTGCTCAAGACGCGCCAGCATTGTCAGGATCCAGAGTACTGGCGCGGCTGGATCGCAGGAATCTTCGATGGTGTAGGCGCTTGGTCGCAGCAGGGCAGCCTCGCCTTCGCCATTGAGGCGGGGGAGGAACCCCTGACTTACGAGCGCGTTCTGGATGCTCTGCGGGCTGCCGGGTTCAACGATCTGTCTGAGATGTGGAAGGGCATCGGCCTGAACGGCGGCATGAACTCCGCCGCACGATTCTTTGCTCACTTCGACTCGGCTAGTACGCAGAAGCGGCAGATGTCCGGTCGCGAGTGTGCCGTGGAGTGGGATCCCATTGTGTCGATTCAGGATGAACTGGGTGAGCACGAAGTGATCAGCCTCAAGACCACGTCTGGCAATTACATCGGCCAAGGATTCCATAGCCGCAACTGCTTCAGTGTCAACCAGCGTGATGTGGGGGTCGCAAAGAAGAACTTCGCCACCAAGAACATTCGCCCAGTGGACGTTGAGTCTGTCAAGAAGATCTTCACCGGCGGTGATAGCCAATTCAAGCACTACGTGGCAGCCCGTAGGCCCATGCAGTGGGGGGGTCTCTCTGATCAGTTCGACCTCTTTGAGAGAAAGCATGGCGTGACGCTCGAGCTGCTCAAGTTCTTCCGCGAGATCGAGTACCCACTTTGCTTCTCGACCAAGTTTGCTTGGTGGACGGAGGACGAACGCTACGTCGAGTTGTTCAAGGGCATGCCCTGGAACGTGAAGTTCAGCATCATCTCCAACAACGAAGATATGGTGCGGTCGGTCGAGCGCGGTGTTCCAACCACGACCGAGCGGTTCGAGGGCATGGCCCGTGCCGCGCAGTTCGCGGCGGGCGGCGTGACCCTGCGCCTGCGGCCCTTCGTCCCGGGCATGAGCGACCTGCCCGTGAAAGATGGCACCCCTGGCCATGTGCGCCTCATCGAGCGTGCCGCTGATGCCGGCGCGACCGCCCTGAGCACCGAGTTCTTCTGTCTCGAGCAGCGTAGCCCCTCGGGCAAGAAGTGGCGCTACCCGCTTCTCAGCAAGACAGTGGGCTTCGACATCGTTCAGTTCTACCGCGAGCGCAGCAACTCGTCTGGCTACCTGCGCCTGAACCGTGACTACAAGCGGCCGTTGGTCAACCAGATGCAGGCGGTTTGCGAGATGCACGGCATTCGCTTCTACGTCAGCGACGCGCACTTCAAGGAGCGTTGCCACAACGGTTCCTGCTGTGGCCTTGACGAGTCGTGGAACTACTCACGGGGCCAGATAGGCGAAGCATTGGTGCGTGCCAGAAAGCGTTACGAGGAGACAGGCGTGGGGCGCGTGACGTGGTCCGGGGACATTGCTCCCGACCTCCAAGGGATCGTTGGCGATGTCATCTACCAACGGGCGTGCGGGTACAATACGAACTCCAGCGAGGGCCGTGCGAAGTTCTTTGACCTCACGTTGTTTGACGAGATGCACCACGACTGGAACCACCCGAACACCGCTGCATCCCCGTACAGGCAGCACGGTGGCATCTTGAAGCCGGTTGGCCTCGATGAGAATGGAGACGTAATCTATGAGTACGACCCGATCTACGCCTGAGAACTACGAGGTAGCGATCCCGAGCTACAAGCGTGTCGATACCCTGCTGTCAAAGACGTTACCGCTTGTCATCGCACGGGGTATCGACCCGGAGCGGATCACCCTGTTCGTGGACGCGGAGGAACTGGACGCCTACCGGGATGCCGTGCCGCGCCATATGTACCGCGATATGGTGGTGGTGCCCACGACTATCACGGCGGCGCGCAACAAGATCGTGCGCCACTACCCCGAGGGACAGCTGGTGCTGAGCTTCGACGACGACCTCCAAGATCTGGCCCTGCGCCTCAACGAGAAGAAGATCATTCCGTTGCCCAGCGTTCACAAGCTGGCGGTCGAGGCGTTTGGCGTCATGATGGACGGCGGGGCCAGTCTGTGGGGTATCTATCCCACGGGGTCTCCGAACCCGATGTTCATGCAGCCGACGGTGACGTTCGGTCTTCGTGTTATCGTGGGGGCGTTCATGGGCTTCCGGAACCGATACGACGATATCGTCGACTCCCGGGACAAGGAGGAGGTCCAACGCACGATCATGCGGTTTGTGGATGACCGGGCCATCTGTCGCTACAACTTCGTTGGCCTCAAGACGAAGTACTACAACGCGAAGGGCGGTCACAACGCCGCTCCGTATGTGGAGGGGGATAAAGTCACCTACCGCAACGTGGAGCGGAACAATGAGGATGCGGTTGAGCTAGTGCGTCGCTACCCGGGCTACGTCACGCTGAACAAGAAGGGTCGCAGTCAAGGTGACTTCTGGGAGGTCAAGATGCGCCCGCAACTGGCCCGCACAACTGTCTTTGACCTGCGGTCTACGATTCATGAGGATGGCACATGGCAACTTCGCTAGAGGATCCCGCTGCGCTCGAGAAGGTTCTGACTTGGCGTGCGCGCGGCATTAGCTATCAGGTTATCGCGCAAGGTATGGGCATTTCAGAGGAGGAAGCACGACGCCTTGGGAAGCTGGCAGCAGCACGTGCTCGTTCTGAGGCCGATGACGAGGAAACGCTTCGCAACCTACAGCTCTATCGTCTTGACCTGGTTGATGGCAAGCTGATACAGTGGATGGACAAGCAGGATGCGGGTGAGCGGCTGATCATTCGTGCCGTCTTCTTGCTCTTGCAGGTTGAGGAGGCCCGTGCTCGCATCCTCGGCCAGCCGGTCAAACCGCTTACCGTTGGGAGGAAGAAGACTAAGGGCGAGCAGCAGATGTCGATGGAAGACGTTTTCATGAGTGATACTGCTATTGAAGACTATCTGTCGACAGAAGGTACAGAAGGTACAGAAGGTACAGAAGGAGATGAGGAGTAGATGGCGGCAATCAACCGTGTAGTGATTGTGGGGAACCTCACCAGAGACCCGGAGATGCGCGCCACGCACAGTGGTTCGTCGCTCACCAAGATGAGGGTCGCTGTCAACGACCGCATCAAGAAGGACGGCGAGTGGGTTGACTACGCCAACTTCTTCGACGTCGTTGTGTTCGGCAAGCAGGCAGAGAGCTGCGCCGAGTGGCTGGCGAAGGGTAAGCAGGTCGGCATCGACGGTCGGTTGCGCTGGAGTGAGTGGCAGAGCGATGAGGGGCAGCGACGCACGAAGGTGGAGATCGTCGCCGATAGCGTGGTGTTCCTGACGCCCAGGGGTAAGGGTGGGGGTGGCTCCGAAGGCTCTGCTTCGGCTGGCGGTGATTCCGCCGAGGTTTCCGACGCCGACATCCCGTTCTGATGGCGTTCTACGACCACAACGGGCGTGACATCGGTGAAGCCCTTGATTGTTGGATAACCGGAAATTTCGGGAATGACGATCCCGCCAACCACGAAGAGGAGGCTGAGCCGCTGACACTCGAGGACCGGGCAGATTTGGCGCGTGACCGAGCCGAGGAGAAGGGGGAGTATTGAGCCCGATGATGCGCCAGCGCGTGCGCTACTGGGAAGGCAGGCGTGATGGCAAGGCCGACGGCGTTGGCCTCATTTCGCAGGGGCCGCGCTGGGACCTAGGGCTGCGCTGGTGGTATGTGACTCATGATGGCGACCCCCATGGCGTGTGGCACACAGAAGCGCAGCTTGAGGCCGAGCTTCCAGACGGCAGGGGGGTGAAGACCCGACGATGACAAGTAAAGGGCGGCTGCCCGCAACGGGCGGCGTGATCAAGCTCGAGAAGGTTCTGCCCCCGGAGCGGCCGGCATTCGGTGGTCGGTGTCGCGATGGATCGCACGAGACAGTGCTACCGCTACCGAAATCCGGTTGGGCTGAGCGTCTGAACGAGATAACACTTCTCCTTGTCCGTCGGATGGCAGCAGCTGGTGCATCTAGTGAGTTCATTGCCGACAAGCTGGGGCTTCCGGAGGAGCAGGTCGACTACGTTACGGGTCGGAAGGAACCAGATGGCGATGCTCCTGTTGTATGTGCGAAGCGACAGCCACTAGAGCCACTTCTCACCGAACGCCAGCTCATGATTTTACAGCTGCGATTCGACGGAGACTGGAGTCTTCGCGCCATCGCTCGCGGCATAGGCTGTTCGGACAGTACAGTGAGACGTGTCTATCACCAGGCGCTCGCGCTTCTTGAAGAAGGCGTGGAAGGGGTGGATGCGGAAGGGTAGCCACCATACGGCTGGGACGAAGGCGAAGATGAGCGCCGCTCTCAGGGGTCCGAACTACCGCGCCGATAGCGGCTATTGCGCCAGGGTCTATGAAGCTGCCTGGGGTCAGATACCACGCGAGGACAACGGGCATGCGTACGACATTCACCATCGTGATGGCAATCGCCAGAACGACGATCCGGAGAACTTGATTGCCCTCACCAATTCCGAGCACAGGACGCTTGGGAATGCATTGAGGCGTGGCGACTGGGACCTTGCATCTGAGATGGACGCTGTCGGGGAGAGTAGGCGGAAACCGTGCGCTTGTCAGGCGCTCACCGTGAGGGGAAATTTTCATGCCGATTTGCAGGTGTTTTTCCAATAATCGCTGCAAATATGCGCGCGTGGACGTGCCTATAAGGTCAGGGGGTATTTTCCCCGCGGACGCAGCGACTTTTCATAAAGTGCTAAGTGGTGCTGCGAAATCCGAAGCAGCGGGTGGTGACTTCGGAACTCTGTGAAACGAAGGGGGGGAACCTACTGGAAAAGAAACAACGAAAGCCACGTAAGCGTATGCGGCCAGATCAGCAAGTTGTGCGCTCAGGAGGTTTGCCCAGCTACGAGAGGGCCGCCCGGCGGGAAGCTCGTGAAGATCATCACCTCGCCGTATGGCTGAGCTACATGGGGGTGGGAGAACGAGACTACCCCCGCAGCGCCAAGAAAACGCTGCTGACACGCTGGGAGAGGGCGGAACTCGAGAAGATCAACCAGCGCCGACATGACGCGTGGTTGGAGCGCAGGAGAGATGTTGAAGCGCGGGGCGGTCTGTTCCTGGAGATATTCGAGGCGCTGACGTATCTGCCGGATTCGGCTTATGAGGCGAAGAACCTCATGCATTTTGTGACGGAGGTTGGCACTGCGTAAGGGTGAGACTATGTCTCCCGGGTCGCGGGCCAAAATGTCTGCGTCACACAAGGGCGTCAAGCTCAGTGCAGAACACATAGCAGCACAGAGTCGCGGGAAGGTCGGAAATGGCAACAGTCTTGGCTTTCAGCAAACCGAAGAGACCAAGCTGAAGCGTAGTCTCAAGTTGCGAGGGCCAAACTACGGCTCATTGATGTCAGGACAACATAAGCAACTGTGCCGCAGCATTTACGAGGCCGCGTGGGGGCCTGTTCCGCGCTACACCAACGGCCAAGCCTATGATATTCACCATCGCGACGGCGATCGTTCTAACAACGATCTCTACAACCTCATATCGCTAACGAAGTCTGAGCACCTGCGCATCCGTCTGGCGCTAGGGCGTGGTGATGTTGGCTTGGTGGCGGAGCTTGAGGCTAGGGGTGCAACAAGGCGCAAGTCCGGGGGTGGCAATGGCATGGTCGGCTAGGAATAAGCCTTGTCCGCGTTGTCGCAGGCGAACTTGCGTTTGCCACCCCCGGGATATTCCCAAACCGTTTGCAAAGAGCAAGCCACGCAAGCAGCGGAGGCCAAGGTATGATGCCTGCCGGGCGCTGCGCCGAAAGGCCGTGGCTGAGTGGCGCGATATTTGGGGTGATTACTGCCCTCTTTGCCACCACAAAGACACATTCAGAGATGGAAGCCCGGTCAGGCTAACAGCAGACCACATCAACCCGGTCGCCCTTGGCGGGGAAGAGGATGGCCCTATGAGGGTCCACTGCTACCGCTGTCAAGCCAAGCAAGGCGGCATGATAGCGAATGCGGTCAAGCGGCGGAAACGGGAATTCTAGCCAGAGGGGGAAATATGACCGCGATCAACGACAAGGCAGAATCTGTAGCTGAAGACATGGGCCTAGATGTGTGGCGGAACAGTAATGGCGAGTGGGTGTTCGCCGAGCGGGGCTACAACGGTGCATGCGGGAAGACCATCGTCGTGACCTATGAACTGGTGGACGATAGCTCTGCGAACCTCGCGGCCGTGCTGCGGCACGTATTAGACCAAGCCAGCGATGGCTGATAGAGATAGGTGCCCACCATCGTCCTGACAATGCACTCGTTCGTGGATGAGAGCGGCATCTATGTCGATGTGCAGACAAGCGGGTTAGAGGTACTGTCCGCAGTCTACATTCCATGGCTTGACCCACTCGATGCCGACTGCCCCTAAGATCAGTAGACTTGGGTCGCGAGATTGTCGAGTTGCGCTTGGATGTGAACAATGCCATCCTTGGCTTGACGCATGCCGTTGGCTGCGCGCACCATGTCGGAGTCACTGACATTGCTGAGGGAGAGCGCATTCGCGATGACTAACCCCGAAGTCCTCAAGCCTCGAAGTGTGCGGTTGATGTAGGCTTCGAGCGTGGTCACCCTGCCACCCACAAGGTCGAAGCGGTTCCAGCTCTTCCATGAGGCGACAAGGTTGTCGGTGTAGCGGGTGATATGGCCGGCGGCGCTGCTGAATTGGAAGTTCAAGCCGTGGTCTATGGATGCCTCCTCGTCATTCAGTACGCTCCTCATTGCTGGTAGGTGCGCTTGCGCCCACTCGGCGACGTGGAACTCGTCATTGGTGAGTGTGGGCGTGGCCACGGGCGTGGCAATGGCCGGTTCGGTGACCGTCACAGCCGGCACCGGTTGCCCCGAGCCGCATGCGATGACGCCGAGGGCGAGCGCGAGCGCCGCGATGAGTGCGACGCCGCCTCGCTTCGGGTGTTTCATGGTTCCTCCTTGTTGAGTTGGTGGGTGCCCCTGTTACGGGGCACCCACGCTATTGCTGCCGACAGCGGCCAGCTCATGGTCGCTGCCAGGACCACCGTCGCTCTGCCGTGAAGCACGTATGGCCTCGCCGCAAACAACGGTGACGCCGCGTATGCCGATGTCTTCCGGCACGCATGAGAAGGGCTCCACCGTCTGTCGGTCGATGCCACGAGCCCGCATGTACTCGCGGTGCCCGGTGACGTGCTTGAACGAGCAGTATTTGCGCTGATGGTCAATCAGTGGCATGCCGCAGCCCGGCAGTTGACAGAACCGGCCGTTGGCGTGTGTGCGCTTGTCTTCGGGTAGCCGCTCCAGCTGCGCGCGATCTAGGATTGCTTTACGTGCTGGAGCGGCTGGTTGAGGGTCCGGGGCCTCCTTCTCCAAGATGACGTCACCCCGACGCACGCGAACGCCGATGTGGTCCTCTGAGTTGATGTGTCGCTTGAAGCCGTCGTAGACCGTGATGCTGTGCCGGCCGTCCTTCAGCATGTCCACGACCACCCGCTTCTCGACCGAAGCGAGGAAGTGGTCGAGGACCGCCCGGTAGCCTCCTATGGCGGGCTGCGGGGCGGTGATCACCCTGACTCCCCGCTTGTGGCGGTCCTGGATCTCGACGTCGAACCTGGCTGCGGAGGTGGGCGCGATGTTCTCAGCCTCTTGCGAGGTGACAGCGGGAGCGGCCGTCACGAGCTCCCGCATTTGCGTGAGCTGCTCCTGGATGTCGTGGAGTTGCCCTGTGATGGCTTCGTCACGGGTCGTCAGTTCCTTCTCGAGTTGCTCGCTCACGGCTTCGAGAATGCCGAGCCACGCAAACTCAGGACGTTCCTTGAGCTGCGCGTACACCAGTTTTGCTATGTCAACCACAATGTCTCCCTTCTGGGATTGCACGTTTGAGGGGTTACGTTGCATCGGGGGCAAGCGTATGTAAACTCTTGCGCTCACCCCCAATGCGGGATGGTTCGGTTAGGCGACATTCCGGGTCTTGTCGTTTACCCTCTCCTGCTCGCCCTGTTTGCTCGGACGGGTTTCCTCTTCGAACCAGACGCCCAGTCTGCGGAATGCTGAGACGATTGCGGAACGATCGTGCGTGCCGATCGTGACCTCTACCGTCAGTGTGTAGACAACATGGTCCTCGTCCTCCCCCTTTACGTGGAGGCGGGAGGGCCTGACGTGTACAAACAGCTTCTTGACTCTACGGCTGTCCACGATGGAGAAGCCCCGCTTCTGTGGGTCTTCGTCAATTCTACGCGGCATATTACTCACCTCTTCTCTGCCTGTTGCGAACTTATGGTGATGATTCCTGCGTTGTAGAGCACAAGAATCCCGCGAACAGTCTGGAGACAGCTCGCGGTTTCCAGGTAACCTGTGTCCCTGGCCTCTTCAATGGCCATGTCCACGGCGTCCAGCAGCGCGAGCCGTTGCTTATTCGATCGCGCTTTGTCGTGGATCTCGGCCAATGCTTGCTTGAGTTTCTTGTTCATACCAGCTGCTCCTTCATGAGCTAAACCTGCCCGCTTTGGTCGAAACGTAACCCCGTTTCGCTGCTTCTTCCAGCGCCAGCTGGTATTACGAATGGTTGGCCTAGCCCCTAGCCGGAGATCGGCCACGTCGTCCGACGCGGCATCCGCCTGTCATCAGGCAGTAGGCCAACCTCACCCCTGGTTGTGGTCCTGGCTAAACCCGGCGAAGCCGCCCGCAGCCAGTACCCTTTGAATGGCGTCGCAAGCCGCGACGGCCTCTACCATGTTGCCGTGGAATACCGTCTTGTCTTCCACAGCAACGGTGATGTTACCATCGTCGTTGAGTTCGGTGTCGACGTTGAGTGTGAAGACGCCCGCTTCCATGATTTTCCTCCTTTCGTGTGCTCGCTAACGGGCCAGGGTGAGTACCACCTTGCCAGACTTGCGAGCGTAGCGCACGGTTGCCCACGTACCGGACCGCAGGCGTTCGACGTCGCTGTCAGGTGCTGCGATGAGCAGGTTGCCGGCGTCTACGATGTCTCGGTTCCGCGTGAGGTTCTCCTTCTCGACGTACATGACGTCACCCTCGCGGTACGCCCGCTTGAGTGGTGACCTTGATGGGTGGATGTGCACTATGGCCTGGCATCGCCTTGCGATGTCGTGCGCTTCGGCGTCAGCGCCGATACAGTCGCCGTGGTGAAGTTCGACCTGCGTACCGCAGGAAGTCAGCGCCCAGAGCAAGTCCTCGAGCTGCTGCTTCTGTTCGGGCGACATGCCCTTCTGTGTGCCGGTGAAGCCGATCGTTACGATTGCCATCTCACCTCAATTCTTGGCCGGGCTCGCCCCTGTTTTTGCGGCGGCTTCTGTTGCGCTCACGGAGAGCTTCGCGGCGCTCCTCGGTCCAGGGTTTATGTCGGTGGCTTCTGTTGCGCTCGCGAAGGGCTTCGCGGCGTTCTTCTGTCCAGGAGGCCGAGAGCGCTGCCTTGTGGGATGCTGACTTTGGCCCTAACTTACGGCCTTTCTGTGCCTTCCCCATCTTCCGGGCGTTTTCAATGACCTGTTCTGGGTGCTCGGATTTCCACTTCATGAGCCCGTGAGCTGCGTTGTCATGACGCGCCTGCTGTTCGCAAGGCGGACTGCACGTGCGGCGACCATTTGCGCTCCAAAACTTGGACCCGCAGGCAACACAAACACTCATGAAGCGGTGCGCCCGCTTTGATTCTCGTATGTGGTCCACCGCCTCACCGTGCCGGGGACCGCCGCTTGGCTGTGGTGCCTTGATGATACGGGTTGTGATCTCCTCCTTGTACAGCGGGTCCAGCAGGCGTCTGTTGTTGCCCTCACTCAGCTTGGCAGACACTTCGGTGCTGACGAACGCATGCTGCTTGGTGATGCCATACAGACGTCGTACATCGTTTGCCCTGAGTCCGTGTTTGCTGAGGTGCCTGCCCACGGAATGAAGGGGACCGTTTCCGCAGAAGGGGCATTCCCCATTGTCGATTGCTCGCAGAACCTCCAGGCGGCTCAGGTCCGGCAAGCCCAGCCCTTCTGGCGCAGAGATACGCTTATCTTGTGTATTGCCTGCCTGCCTCATGCCCTCTCTGGCTCTCATGCTCTTGGCTCTCCTTCCACGCAGCGTTACAGGCTTCCATGTCGTTCGGCTTGGTGGAGTCGGTGAACCACGCGGTGAAGAAATCCATACGCGACAGCGCCTCTTCCAGCGCCTTCTTGCTGGTGGTGTTCTTGTGGAGGGTCATTCCTCACCCGCCTTCTGGTTCGCTCTCACTGATAGCACCCTGATGCGGTGAAGCAGGTGGCGCTCCAGGGATAGCGAGTTGACGTAGGGGTAGCCGCCGTCTTGGCAGCCCGGGTAGGGTGGATCGTTATCGCCGTCCGGAACCTCCATGATTATCGTGTTGAACCATTCTTCGTCGAGTGTGCCGTGATGCTCGTGTTCACAGCTAACCCATGCGATGATCTCCTTGGCCATGTTGACCTGGCCGAGCTCATACTTGCTCATGACCTGTTCATCATGAACCGCTTGTCATGCCCTGTGCACCCGCAGCAGGTGATGCCGAATAAGCCAATGCGCTCTAGGAAGTTGCCGCAGTAGTAGAACGACGTGGCGGATTCTTTCTCAGAGCGCCGGATTCCGAGCCATCGGCAATCCAGCGCGGGCGACCTCTTCGGTGTGTCGCTCATGACGACTCCAGGCGCGTCTGGCCTGTCTCTTCATCGATGTGGATGCAAGCGCCGGGGACGCCGGTCAGGCGGTACTGCCACCACGATTGCCCTGTCGGGCGTTCGGGGTCAAGCCGCTTTTCCCACTTGTAGCCGTGTTGCTTCATCGTGAACAGGTAGCCACCGAAGCGGTGAGACACCTTGATGGCCATCTCACGGCCTGAGTGCCAGTGCCCGTCGTTCAGCAGCTCGATGAGCCGGTCCTCGTGGGTTGGTCCGTTCTTCATTCTTCCTCCTCAGTTAGCCTGTCTCATCAGTGCCGATAGGCCGAGCTCGGCAGACGCGGGTCGCCCCGCGTTTCGACTATGCCTCTTGGTCGTAAGCCGCTTCGTACTCCGGCGTTCCGTACAGTCGGTCACTCAGCTTGGGAGCGGTTGTCTCGCCCATGATGTACTGCACGTCGATGACGTCGCCTGAGCTGACCTCATCCCAGTGTGCCTGGACCCATTCCCACGCGATCTTCAGCGTGCGGCTGTGCTGCGTCCGGCTCCACGTGTGGATGTACGGATAGCCAGCCACGCCGACTGCGTATTCGTTGTTTTCCGGGCACAGGGACGCGAAGTAGAGTCCGACCTGATCCTTGTCCCAGCCGCCACGGTGGATAAGCCAGCGGTCGGGTTCGTGCTCGGCGTCGTTGGTGCAGATCGCCGTGACCATGCAGGGCATCGTGGTGCCACTGTCGCGGACCTCGATGAGCTTGACTCCGGTGCCGTTCTTCACGACTTCTCCCTTCGTGTCTCTTGCCTGATGCGCTCCAACGAGACGCCCCACTTGACCCCGAAAAGGAAGGTCGTGAGGGACGCAGACGTGAAGAGCACTGCCTCAGTGATTGCCCATGCCATGTTCTTCCTCCTCGATTCTCTTCTTCAGCTCACGGTAGGCGTCTAGGTCGTCAATCGCAGACAGTAGGCGGCACGTGCCACAGTGCTGGTCGAATGACGTAGTGCCATTCGGATGCCTGTGACCGCGTTTGCCACCAGCTACTGTGCGAGCAGACCTCTCTATGCGATACAGTAAGCGCACTTCGCGACCCGGTACGCCTTTACTCATCGTTCTTCCCAAGCAGCTCGTAGCCGCCCCTGCGCCCGCTGTTGCCGGTAACGATGTAACCTTGCCGCTGTAGGCGCATGGATGCCTTGCGAGTGGCTTGCCTGCTGAGCTTCTCGCCCACCAGCTCGTTGACATCTGTGCTGGTGACGCGCTTCCCTTCTGGAGCCTGTGTGAGCAGTTCCAGAAGTGCTTCGTAGGCTGTCATGCGCTCCTTCTTCTTGCGTCGCTTGGCTTTTGCGGCCATCTTTTAGGCTCCTTTGATCGGTTCGTTTGGCTTCTTTACACACTCGGGTCCGAAGGGGAAGGAGCCCAGCGAATCTTTGCGGTCCACCGCCCCTTCGGGGTAGAACTTGTTCTCTCGCCAGTTGAGCTCGAGCCAGTTCACTGCGTTGAACTTGATGCGCTTGTTGCATCGCGTGCAGAACTTGGTCATGTCACCCCTCGATGATAGTGTCCGGGAAGCCAAGGTGCTTCAGGACCTGGTTGTTGAGGGATCCGGCCGCGACGTAGCCAAGCTTGTCACCGATGTACATGTCGTAGCCGCTTAGTTGCTCGGCCAGTTCCTGGCATGCGCTCAGGAGTGCTCCGGTCAGCTCGGCCTTCGTTGCCCGGGCGAGCTTCTTCTCGACGTTAGGTTTCACTTGTTTTCACCTTCTTCCGCATCGTTTCTACCAGTCGTCGCCCGCGCGGGGACTGCGCCCCACACCCTTCGCCTATGGCGAGGTGCTCGTGGATGAGGAACTGAAACAGTTCAATCATCGGCTCAGACAAGTCGATGAAGTCTTCCGGGTTGGTGAACACCCCGCACGTTGTCGTCTCGTCCGCCTCTTCCGTGAGTGCTGGGCACCTATGTACGGGAGCGTTGAAGTCTTCGGGTGAATGCGGGTTGAACAGCACCCATGAGATCGCGCACGGATAGGCGCGGCAACAGTCTCCGCAACGTCTACAGTCGCCCATGGATTCGCTCCCTCCTTTCACGGCGTCGCCCCCTCGGCCTCAACGACCAGTGCGTCCCATTCTGCGACGCACCGGTGCGGGCACGAGTCCTCGGTGACAGTCTCCCACATTTCCTCGTGGGTGGCGATGAGGCCCATGACTATCTGTTCCAGCGCGGCGATGCGGGCGTCCTTGGCCTCGATGCGCTCGAAGGCGGCTTCTCTGTCGGCCTCCAGCTCGGCGATAGCCGCATCGGCGAGAGGTATGGCACTTTGATACCAACCCGTATCGCGCCTCCACTTGTATACCTCTACTGCGTTCACGTCGTCGTCCTCCTTCTTATGCCCATGTCCAGCGGGACCGGCAGACGGGGCCGATACCAGCGGCACGGGACTCCTCATTGGTCAGTGTGCGGCCACAGTGTCCACAGCGCCCGATGGCCCGACCATACTCAAGCATGGCTGTCTTGGGATCCTCAGCTATCTTGTGGAGGATGCCAAGCTTGACCTGCGGGTTGCGCACGGCGTGGAAGTCGTCCGAGAGCTGCTGCTCCACGAACGTGAAGCCTGCCCAGCGGCCTTCCTCCGGGCTCGTGACCCGATAGAAGGCCAGTTGGCCATCGTTGGTCTTGACGGCGTAACGGCCGTCCGGCACGTGCGGGTACACCACGTTGTCGCTGACAGTGGGCACCGTGGGCGTGTTACGCTGTGCCTCCGCGTGCTCCGTCCACTCCTTGTTCTGTGCTTCCACTTGATCGGCCCGCTTCTCGACGATTGCGTCGTGAGATGCGGCCTCCTCAGGCGTGGGGGTGTCGAACTCGTCGTTGAGCGCTAGGTCGATGACGGACTGCTTCGCGAGCAGGGTCTTCGCCATGCGCGCATCAAGTGAGCCGTCTACCACGAGGTGCTGCACGAGCACGGAGCCGGTCTGACCGATGCGGTGCAGCCGGTCCTCGGCCTGCGAGATGTTGGCCGGCACCCAGTCCAGCTCCGCGAATATGCACACGGCGGCTGCCGTCAGCGTGATGCCAACACCAGCCGCCTGGATGCCGCCCACAAAGATGTGGCACTCGGGCTCGTTCTGGAAGCGATCCACGGCTTTCTGCCGGGCTTCGGGTGAGTCACGGCCGTCAAGGCGTACGCAACCCGGGAAGGCTGCGACGATGGCGTCGGTGACGTCGTGGTGGTGCGCGAACACAACTATCTTGTCCTGCGAATCCAGCATGTCGCTGATGTGCTCGATGACAGACTTCGTCTTGGCCAGCGCCAGCTCATGTCGAGCTTCACTGACCTGCGCGAAGGCTACAGAGGCCGCTTCCTGGAGGCGGCGCACGGCGTCTTCGTAGCTCTCGTCGCCCGCTCGCTTGGCCTCTGCCGCCTCAGCGCGCAGGCGTTCAACCGTGTCTTCCTGCGAATCCCAGGCCGCAGTCTCGGCCTTGACGAGCTTTGCGTAGCCGTTCTGGCTGACCTCGATTATCTGCCTGCGCTTGGGTGGCAGTTCGGTCAGGACGTCGGCCTTAGCACGTCTTATCATGATGGTGCTACGCAGCTTTTCTTGCAGCTCCGGAAGGTTACTGGAGCCGCCCATGTCCCAGCCGTAGCCGCCCTTCCTGGCGCCGCAGTAGCGCAGGGCGTAGCGGAAGAACTCCGACCACGTTTGCGGGTCGAGGTAATTGATGATCGTCCACGCTTCGACCGGCCGGTTCAGGATGGGCGTGCCCGTGAGCAACAGCTTGCGTTTTGCTTTCAGGGGCTCCATATCGCTGCGCTCGTCGCCCACCAAGGCGCGGGTACGTGCTGAGTTACGGGACTTGACGTAGTGAGCCTCGTCGCCGATGAGGAGGTCCCACTGCACTTTCTCGAGCAGTGGCCGCCAAGGCGACAGGATGTCCCAGTTGATGACGATGATGTCCGCGTCGGGCAACTCCTTGGGTCTTGAGCCCTTGGCGATGGCAATGGAGCGGGGCTCCACCAACCATTTCTCCATCTCCCGCACCCAGTTCAATTTGAGTGTGGCTGGGCAGATCACGAGCACACGCTTGATGCTTGGGTCAGTATTGATGACCCCGATGGCTTCCACGGTCTTGCCCAGCCCCATCTCATCCGCCAGCAAAGTGGAGGGGCGATTGAGCATGGCAGCGATACCGGCCTTCTGGTAGGGCAGGTACGCTAGCCCTTCCGGCACCGGCAGCTCGCCGTCGAATGTCGCGGCGCGGGAGGCCTCGATGTTGGCCTGCTCTTGCGCGAGGACGGCCTCGAGCTGTGGGCGCAGTTTCTTGTCGGAGTAGTGGATCAGCTTCGCAGCTTTGCTGATGTCGTCTGTCCACCAACAGCCGATGCTCTTATCCCAGCGGAACCCGCGTGACTTTGGGATCTCTTTCTCTTCGTAGCGACATTGGCAGATGTAGCGGTTGCCGTGCTGAAACACCTTCACTTTTGCCATCGTCACCCACCTCTTCTCCTTATGTCGAGCAGCAGCTCGTGGGCCCAGCAGCCCTGCCAGTCTGCCGCCTTCGCGTAGCGCCGGTTCAGCTTGGCGTGCTCAGCGAGGTCGTCAGTGCACATCGTCGGCCAGATGTCGTGCCATGCGATGCTCCAGCGCGTGCCGACGGGGAACTTGAACGTGAACGCGTCACCGTGGTGGACGGTCAGCCTTCCGCTCTCGGTGCGCTCCAGGTAGTGCGGAGCGACTAGGTCGATGACGTCCTGCTCCAGCTCGACAACGTCGACGTGCTGGATGTTCTCGTTGCGCAGTGCCACTTGTAGCACCATGCCGATGCCCAGTCCGTGAACGAGCACTCGGCTGTCAGGCTTGGCGCTCTTCAGCTTTGCGATGACCTCCCAATGGTCCCTAACTTCGGCTGACGTGTCGCTCATCACGGGGCCAAAACCGTTGACGTGAATGAGCCGGGTGTACGTGCCGGGATTTGGCGCGCGTGCACCATACTTGAACGCTTGCCAGGAGTTCGACGGGACTTCGAAGTGTTCGACCCGCCAGCTGCCTTGTTCGCCTTCCGGCACCTTCACTTTGTACTTGTCGTTGTAGTCCATTCTTCCCTCCGTAGATTCTTGGCCGGGCCTGCCCTGCTTTACTTCATCGGGGTCTTATGGCTTCCGTATACGCCCGGCCGGTGGTCCGGAGGAGGGAAGTTACCGGGTCGACCGGGCGTTTCGGCTGGGAGCCACCCAGCCATCTTCAGTACGGGTCTGAACTCATACCATCTTGCGCATCTTTTGCATAGCGCGGAACTTCTTTCGGAGTGCTTCGTAACGCTCCGGCTTCCTGATCTTCAGCTTGCCGACGTACCGAGCCGAGCTGCGGAGTTCACTGACTCGCGCGCCGAAGTGCCACGCAAGTGTGTTGGTGTAGAGCCATACGTACTCAGGACCGTGACTGGCCACCCCGCAGTAGCCAATGTAGTGGTCGACTACGCAGTGCGACGCCTCGTGGATGACGACTTCCTCCGATCGTGCCCAGGTTGGCAGGCTGATGTAGCGCTTTCCGCCCCTTGCCCAGCGCGTACCGCGTCCGTCCTTCACCTCTGGCATCGGAACTCCGTAGTGACGCACCACTTTCTTGACGAGCGCGGCACACTCATCCAGCGATAGGTGTTCCCCCTCGGGAGCAAACCTAGCCTCCCAGTTGTAGAGTTTCTGACGCTGGCTGTCCCGCATTCTCATCATGTGCTTTTCTCCCCTGTTTGCCCGGCCAGATTCTTAGCCGGGGATTCCCCTGTTTGATGGGCGTGACGCTGCGTCGAATGACGGGCATGCTGGCCCCTGGTGGTCCAGTCAGCCGATGGGCGCGTTTGCCCCGGGGTGATACGCGAAGTGGTACGCACTGTCTCCCGACGTTCTGCCACTCGCTGCATGGTACCCTCCCTTCGGGGTATGCCCGAGGCTGTAGCCACCCGGGCAGAGTAACCTTGGTGTGTAGGCTTCCGCAGACGCCTCCCCGGAGGGAGTGGGGAGGCGTTTCGCCCGGGTGCCACCCGGGACTCTTCAGTGCGGTTCCCCAATCGGCACGAGGATCTTTCCCTGCCTGTATAGCCATCGCTCTAGGTCGTACAACGTGCCGAACCTCGTGATGATGTTACCGACCTTGTCGGTGATGGTAAGAGTCTTGAGGTTGACGTACAGGTCGCGCTTCTTACGGGCTCTCATGTTCCCTCTCCTCAGTCGCCTTCCCAGATGCCTTCTGGATGAGCGGCAGCGAAGGCAGTGAGGCGGGCAAGTGCCGCACCTGCGTTGCCTTCAGTCGTCTTCCAGTAGTCTGCGTCCCGCAAGGTTCCGAGCTCTGCCACTGCCGCAAGCAGTGCAGGCAGCGTCTCGGCCCCCGTCTTGCCATAGAGCCAGGAGATGGCCCCATTGGTCTCGCTCCCGTCGTGTGGCAGGACCTTGGCGTAGATGCGACCGTAGTTGTAGGTCACACTCAGCTCGCACTCGTTCGTGCCGTCGCTCGGGTAGGTACCGCCGTCCACGAAACGCTCATCCATCTCAAGGGTCTCGCCCGTGTCCGGGTCTATCAGTTGAATCCAGTGTCCCATGCTCCCTCCTTTGGTTGACTACCACAGACGGGGGCATTTGCCCCCCGTTTCGCCCGGGTGTCACCCGGCGCTCGTCAGTGTGGTATCTGTGCCGCTGTCAGCTCCGCGAGGATGCGGATGCGGCAGGACTGCGGCAGCAGGTTGAGGCCGACGATGGACTCGACGTCGACGCGCCTGATGGCGTCGCTGACGGTGTCCATGCACGCCTCGTCTTCGTCCATGTCCAGGTCTGCTATCTCGCAGACCTCGAGGTAGAGCTCACTCATTGCGCTCATGTTTCCTCCCTCTAGATGTCCTTGATGTAGAACACGTCCTCGCCGTCGTTGCTGGCTGCGTAGAGCTTCGGATGATCCACGCCGGTTACGGCGAGGCCAGCCAGCTTGCGGTTGTATGGGCCGCTGCCGATGTAGACGCCTGGCTCTGCGATCGTGCCTTCGTGTAG
>Ga0209429_10000026_pt1 | contig 99584 bp, 88 predicted proteins | sample BarGraNGADG00212_3_FD_184493 | JGI IMG/M metagenome (GOLD analysis project Ga0209429, IMG submission 184493) | Arctic peat soil microbial communities from Barrow, Alaska - Barrow Graham LP Ref core NGADG0004-212 (SPAdes) (version 2) | ecosystem: Environmental > Terrestrial > Soil > Wetlands >... | reverse complement strand
GGGGTGGCGACAGCCTCAGCAGGGGTGGCGACAGCCTCAGCAGGGGTGGCGACAGCCTCAGCAGGGGTGGCGACAGCCTCAGCAGGGGTGGCGACAGCCTCAGCAGGGGTGGCGACAGCCTCAGCAGGGGTGGCGACAGCAAAGGAAACCAGACCAAAGACCAGAAGCGCAGAGAGAACCAGAGCTACGAGTTTCTTCATAAACAGATACATCCTCCTTTTGTGATGGGAATAGTGTACCATACGTCCAATGGCTTGTCAACCCCTCCACGAACTTTGTTAGAAAAATGTTTAACAAGGAGAACTTCAAAGATACCAATGCATCCCATATTTTTCTCATCATGAAGCTGGAACGCTTGACTAAAGCGGCCTTGGGTGATAACATTTGCAAGAATTACTTCAATTGCCTGGCAAGAAGAACGGATGGTATAGACTTGATCACACGTTTGGGCGCAACACAATGGGCGCTGGGGAAATCGGTGGTATGCCTAGGTTACTTCGATGGGGTGCATCTTGGCCATCAGGCACTCCTCAGACAAGGCAAAGCAATCGCAAAGCAGAATGAACTGCTTCTGTGCGTGCATACATATGATATACCCCCCATCAAGCTGCTGAGACCAGACTTGGATTATCAGGAGCTGTGCACCTTTGAAGAGAAGTGCAAACTGCTTGAGGCAGCGGGCGCGGATATTGTTGCGGTGAGCCGCTTTGACCAGGCGCTCATGCACATGAGAGGCGCAGATTTCTTTGACCGGGTAGTAGTGGAGGGGATGCAGGCACAGCACATCGTCGTCGGTTATGATCATCGCTTTGGTTTCATGGGTGATACAGGCGTGGATGAATTGCGCGCACTCTGCAGCACTGAGGGCATTGGCTTGAGCGTGGTGGAGGCGGTGCGCACCCCGGATGGCCGGGTGATATCCAGTTCCGCTGTGCGCGCGGCCATCAGGTCTCAGGATTGGGCGCAGGCAGAGATGATGTTGGGCCGACCCTATCCCGAAGCTGACCAGGCGATGTTACCTGGCAGATAAACGATCATCCTGGAACATATCAGCAAAACATGGAGGATGGAGCATGAAGAAACAACTGAGTGCGTGGATAGCTCTGGGCATCATCACGGTAATCGCCGGGCTGAGCTTGTCCATGACCAATGAGGTCACCAAGGATGTCATCAAGAAACAGGTTGAGGAGGCGACCGTGCAGGCCCGCATAGCGGTGCTGCCGATGGCTGATCGCTTTGAACCCCTGGTGATGGAGCCTGAGCAGATGGCGCCGCTTGCGGATCTTTATGTTGGCCTCAAAGGGGAAGAGCCGCATGGCTATGTCGGCACTGTCCTGGTGAAGGGCTACGGCGGGCCTGTGCAGGTCATCGCGGGCGTGGATCTTCTGGGCGTGGTGACCGGCGTCACCGTTGGCGGGCCGGATTTTAGGGAAACAGCAGGCCTCGGCGCCAGGTCCAAGGACGCTGCTTTCACCGACCAGTTTATTAACAAACAATCACCCATCAAGGCTGTCAAAGCCGTTGCTGACAGAGGCCCCAGCACGATCGATGCCATTACTGCCGCCACCATCACAACAAATGCTGTAACTGGCGGCGTCAATGCCATTGCCAGCAAGGTTGACAGCATCCTGAACCCTAATACTGATGGCGCTGCTGAAGGCACCACCTATACTGCTTCCCAGCAAGGCTTTGCCGGCCCCGTTGCCGTGTTTGTTACTGTCAGGGATGACGGCACGATCACTGCGCTTACCGTGGGTGATGATCAATTCGCCGAGACTGAAGGCTTTGGCATGGGGGCAAAGGACCCCGGATTCACCAAGCAGTTTGTAGGCAAGACCTTGCCAATAGCATTAGGTGATATTGACGCTGTCTCAGGCGCGACCTACACCACCAAAGCAGTTGTTGGCGCCATCAACCAAGCCTATGAAGAGAAGAATATTGTTGCCCCCGCCGCACCTGAAGGCACGCGCTACACCGCCAGCCGGCAGGGTTTTGCGGGCCCCGTGACAGTCTTTGTTACCGTCAGGGATGATGGCACGATCACTGCGCTGGAAGTGGGCGATGATCAGTTCGCAGAGACAGAAGGATTCGGTATGGGAGCCAAGGAACCTGCCTTCATCAAGCAGTTTGTGGGCAAGACCTTGCCCCTGGCGCTTGGGGATATTGACGCTGTATCGGGCGCGACCTACACCACCACGGCAGTCGTCGAGGCCATCAACGCGGCGTTTGAAGAGAAGGCGTTGGATACCACAGTATCCGCAGCGCTTCAAGCGGAAGTAACGCAGACCCCCGAAACACTTGAAGCGACTCAGGTGCCCGTTGAGGGAGCCCGCAAAGCCAGCGCCTCCTCCATGGGTTATGCCGATCTCATCACTGTGACGATCACTCTGAACGAAGATAAGACCATTGCCTCGCTTGAAATCAGCGATGAAGGGTTTACGGAGACCCAGGGCCTTGGTTCCCGCGTCAAGGAAGATGCCTTCATCCATCAGTTCATTGGTAAACTGATACCCTTGCAGGAGGAGGATGTCGATCTCATCGCCGGCGCCACCCTATCCAGCACTGCCGTATTCAAAGCCATCAACAAAGCAGCGGACCAATTGCAGAAGTAAGCACTGGCAAGCACATCAGAAAGGCGGGTAGTTTTTTGAAGAAGTTCACTTTCCGCGGCGGCATCCATCCGCTGCACGATCTGCATGAGGGCAAGGAAGTCACGCGTATGCAGCCAATCAAGCCCTATGTGCCCCAGAGCGTTTGCATTCCGGTCAACATGCATATTGGCGCTCCCAGCAAGTCCATTGTCGCCAAGGGCGATCATGTACTCCTGGGACAGGTCATTGCACAAGCAATGGGCGGCATTGGGATCCCTGTGCATGCCAGTGTTTCAGGCGAGGTAACGGAGGTCGCGCAAAAGCAAATGCTGGGAACTGTGCCCAGCACCTGCATCACCATAAGCAATGACGGCCTTGACACCTGGACGACCCTTGCGCCGCTTGGCAACGTTGAACAGGCCGCTGAGGACCGGATCATCCCCGCCATCCAAGCGGCCGGCATCTGCGGCATGGGTGGCGCTTGCTTTCCAACGCACGTCAAGATGTCGCCGCCTGCTGACAGGAAAATCGACACCATCATCCTCAACGGCGCTGAGTGTGAGACCTTCCTGACGGCTGACTTCCGGCTGATGGTAGAGAATCCCGGTCGTATTGTGGACGGCCTTCGTGCCGCCATGCGTGCCATGGGGGTCTCCCGTGGCCTGATAGGAATTGAGGATAACAAACCTGAAGCCATCAGCGCCATGCAGCAGGCCGCACAAGGACGTTTGGGCGTTGAGGTCAAAGTACTCAAGACCAAGTACCCTCAAGGCGGTGAAAAACAATTGATCACCGCGCTGACAAAACGCCAGGTGCCTTCCGGCGGCCTTCCCTGCGATGTTGGAGTCGTGGTATTGAACGTTGCCACCGCAGCGGCGATCGCGGATGCCGTGATTGAAGGCAAGCCACTGATCAGCCGCGTGACCACGGTAGCCGGCGCAGTCAAGGACCCAGGCAATCTGCTGCTGCGCATCGGCACCTCCTTCCACGATGCCATTGAGGCATGTGGCGGCTATATTGAGACGCCGGGCAAGATCTTTGCCGGCGGCAGCATGACTGGCAACTGCGCACCCGATGACAGTGTGAGCATGACGAAAGCCAACAACGGCATTGTCGTGCTCAATGAGAAAGATGCGGCATTGACAGCGGAATCCCAGTGCATTCGCTGCGGCCGTTGTATCCAGTCCTGCCCAGCGTATCTAAATCCCTATCAGATGCATGTCACCTATGCCTTGGGTAAAGTGGATGAGTTGGAGAAGCAGCACGTATTGGACTGCATCATTTGCGGCGCCTGCTCCTATGTGTGCCCTGCGCACCGTTATCTGACACCCGCCTTCAAGGATGCCAAGGACTTGATTACCGCAAGGAGGGCCAGCAAATGACGCTGCGCGTATCCACCGGGCCCCATATCCTGACCAGGGAAAACACGCAAACCCTGATGCTTGATGTTCTCATTGCTTTGGCCCCCGCGACGGCTGCGGGCATCTTTCTGTTTGGACTGCGCGCGGCCTGGGTGCTGTGCGTCGCGGTAGTTGCTGCGGTGGTCAGCGAGTATGCCTGGCAGAAGCTCATGAAGAAATCGGTGACGGTCCATGATCTTTCAGCCGTGGTCACCGGTCTCATTATCGGACTCAATATGCCAGCCGGTGCGCCGCTATGGATGCCTGCTATTGGCAGCATTGCAGCCATCATCCTGGTCAAACAACTCTTTGGCGGTATGGGGCACAACTTCATGAACCCCGCTATGGTGGCACGCGCCTTCCTGTTGGCCTCCTGGCCAGCCAGAATGACCACCTTCCTGTTGCCGGAACGTCTGCTGGGCAGCACGCAAGCCAGCCTTGGCGTTGACATCATCTCTGGCGCTACCCCTCTGGTTTCGCAGAAACTGGGTATCAGCTCCGGCGTTCCTCTATCGGACCTGTTCCTTGGCAATATTCCCGGCAGCATCGGTGAGGTCTGCAAGATCGCCATTCTGATCGGTTTCTTGTACATGCTGGTGGTCAAGGCCATCTCCTGGCATGTGCCGGTCTTCTTCCTGGGTTCGGTGGCACTGATGACCTGGTTGATTGGCGGCGATCCGCTGGTGGCTTTGCTTTCAGGCGGTGTGCTCTTTGGCGCGGTGTTCATGGCGACAGACTATGTGACAAACCCCATGCTGAGGGTCGGACAAGCTGTGTTTGGTATCGGTTGTGGCCTGATGGTGGTTATTATTCGCTCCTGGGGCGCTTATCCTGAGGGGGTCACCTATGCCATCCTCTTTATGAACTGCCTGACTCCTCTGATCGATCGCTTTATCAGCAGAAAAGTGTATGGGATGGTGAAAAAGAATGCCTAAGAAGATTAGTCTTCGGGGAACTTTTGTCAATGGAATCCTGGCAGAGAACCCCACCTTTCGCCTGGTGCTTGGTACTTGCCCCACCATCGCTGTGACGACCAGCGCCATCAATGGCGTTGGCATGGGGCTGGCTGCCACCTTTGTGCTCATTGGTTCAAACGTAGTCATTTCCATGCTGCGTAACTTCATCCCCAACAAGGTGCGCATACCAGCCTTCGTCGTGGTCATCTGCACCTTTGTAACGATGATACAGCTGTTCATGCAGGCTTTCATGCCTTCGCTGTATGATGCCCTGGGTATCTTCCTGCCGCTGATCGTGGTCAACTGCATCATCCTGGCTCGGGCCGAGGCCTATGCCAGCAAGAACCCTGTATTGGCTTCCGCCGTTGACGGCCTGGGTATGGGTTTTGGCTTCACATTGGCCATGCTCCTGATGGGTTCTGTACGCGAACTGCTGGGCAACGGCAGCATCTTTGGCCTCAACCTGCTTGGGGCTTCCTTTGAGCCCGCTCTGCTCTTCATCCTCGCGCCAGGCGGCTTCCTGATCTACGGGCTGCTGCTTGGCATCATCAACGGGCTTGGCAACAGGCGCAAGCATAACAAGGCGATCAAGGAGGTCAAGGCAGCATGAGACTCAGCGATATCGGTATCTTCCTCTTTTTCGTCAACTGCGTCTTCACCAACAACTTTATCTTCTCCCGCTTTCTTGGAAACTGCCCCTACCTGGGCGTCTCCAACAAGTTGGAGACAGCCACTGGCATGGGCGCGGCGGTCACCTTCGTCATGGGCATTGCTTCACTGTTCACATACCTGTCGTATTCCTACATTCTGGTGCCGCTTAACCTGCAATACCTCAATACCATCGCCTTCATCCTGATCATCGCGGCGCTGGTGCAGTTTGTGGAAATGTTCATGAAGAAGTCTCTGCCCGCGCTATACAGCGCACTGGGCATCTATCTGCCGCTGATCACCACCAACTGCGCGGTGCTTGGCGTGGCTCTGCTCAACATGAACAGTGGCTACAACCTGTTGGAATCCGTTCTCAGCGGCGTGTTTGGCGCGTTGGGTTTCCTGCTGGCTATCGTGCTGATGGCGGGTGTGCGCGAGCGCCTGGAGAGCTCCGACATCCCCAAGGCCTTCAAAGGTTTCCCTATAAGTCTGATCATAGCGGGTTTAATGTCCGTGGCATTCCTGGGCTTCTCGGGTCTGGTTAAGTGAGGAGGCAAGCATGAGCATTGATGCAATCCTGTACGCCGTTGCGGTTCTTGGGGGCTTGGGCGTTTTATTTGGCGCCGTTCTCAGCTTGGCTGACAAAATGTTTGCCGTGACCGTGGATGAACGCATCTCTCTGGTGCGCGCGGCAGTGGCTGGTGCCAACTGCGGCGCCTGCGGATATCCGGGCTGCGATGCCTACTCTGAAGCGGTTGTGAAGGGAGAGGCGGCTGTGACGCTGTGCACCCCAGGGGGTGTGAAGACTGCCGCAGCCCTGGCCGAGATCATGGGCGTAGCTGATGTGGGCGTGGAGCCTATGGTAGCCCGCATACGCTGTCAGGGTGGTGATGGCATCTCCAAAGACCATGCAAGCTATCAAGGTTATCAAAGCTGCCGCCACGCGATGTCTTTGGCTGGTGGCCCAAAGGTTTGCCCCTCTGCCTGTGTGGGTTTGGGCGACTGTTTCAAAGCCTGCCAGTTTGACGCGATCAGCTTTGAGAAAAACCTGTGCGTGATCGATCCTGTGAAGTGCACAGCCTGCGGTATGTGTGTGCAAGCCTGTCCCAACAGCTTGATCAAGTTACTGCCAAGGGCGGCCACGGTCACTGTACGCTGCATGAACACACAAGCGCCAAAGCCTGCCAACGACAGCTGTTTGTACGCCTGCATCGCCTGCAAGCGCTGCGAGAAAGCTTGTGAGTATGACGCGATTCACGTCAATGACTTCCTGGCGACTATCGATACCGACAAGTGCACCAAGTGTGAGGCCTGCATCGCCGTGTGCCCCAAGAAGTGCATCACACTCAGCGCGTGATGGACTATTGATCCGGAGTCGCGGGCTGTTCTCGGTCTCCATGCGGGAGGCGGCTGAAATGTTCAAAAAGCTGATAAGTCTTTGCCTGGGCCTGATCATTGGCCTGGGCTCTTTTGCAGTGCATGCGGAGCCAACCTTAAGCAATCAGGAACTGACGGATCTCCTATGGGAGTTGTCCCTTCAGGACGAAGGGGGCGGTGAGTTCATCGTTCTGCCTGAAGGGTATCAGTTGCCGGCCGCAGGATTGGATGAGGTGTATCGCCTTTTGATCCTGGGGATAGATACGGATGATCAAGGCATGCGCGGGCGCAGCGACACCATGATTCTGGCGGTGCTTGACGCAAGGCAGGGGAGCCTAAAGCTCATATCTTTCATGCGCGACCTCTATGTCAATATACCAGGTCGGGGTCACAATCGACTTAACGCAGCTTATGCCTTCGGTGGGGACAAGCTGCTGCGTCAGACCCTGCAGGACAGCTTTGGCGTGACAGCCGATGGATATATTGCTGTCAACTTCTCCGTCATGGCCAGTCTGATAGATGCCATTGGCGGAATTGAATTGCGGGTGGAGGCGTTTGAGTTGAGCCCGCTCAACGGCATTTTATCCTATTACAATTACCAGCGCGGCGTTCCCGAAGAGCAGGGGAGGCTCGCTCAGGCAGGCACACAACCGCTCACCGGGCTGCAGGCAATGAGTTATGCCAGGATCCGTAAGCCCGACAGCGACTTTGAACGTGTCACGCGCCAACAGCGCGTGATGGAGGCCATCTACCAAAAGATGCTGGATTTGGAAGCTGGCCAGATGGCCGATATCATCTTGCGTTTCGCCGACCGTGTGGCAACGGATATAAGCTTGACTGAGGCCCTGGGTATCCTCAGCGGCTTGCTTAAGGTACAGGATCTGGCTTTGAGCGCTTTACGTGTCCCCGTGCAAGGGGCTTTCAGCGCAAAACTGCTTCATGATGTTTACTTTCTGGTCCCCAACCTCAAGCGCAACAATGCCGCTATCGCTGATTTCCTGGGGGCTGACAGGTGATCTTTCAGTTGATAAAAGCGGCCGAACGGGGTACAATAAGGCAAAGACAAAGGAGGATGCAAAAATGTACAAAGCTGTGATAGACAATGCCAAGGAACGTATGGAAAAGACCAAGGACGTATTCAAGCGTGATATGCAGTCCTTGCGTGCGGGCCGGGCCAACCCGCAGCTTCTGGACCGCATCATGGTGGATTACTACGGCACCCAGACGCCGCTTCCCCAAATGGCCAACATTATGTCGCCTGAACCGCGTATGCTGACGATCTCTCTGTGGGATGCCAAGGCCATCCCCTTGGTGGAAAAGGCCATTCAGAAGAGCGACCTTGGGATGAATCCCTCCAACGACGGCAAGATCATCCGGCTTATCGTGCCTGAGCTCAATGAGGAGCGCCGCAAGGAGCTCTCCAAAAAGGTCAGCCAGACAGCGGAGGAATCCAAAGTGGCCTTGCGCGCTATTCGTCGCGATGCGATGGAGCATATCAAGAAGCTGAAAAAGGATAGCGACATCACTGAAGACGAGCAAAAGCGCGCGGAAGAAGAGCTGCAGAAGGTGACCGACACGGCTTCCAAAGAGGTGGACCGGATGGCGGCAGAAAAAGAGAAAGAGATACTTGAGATTTGATTGCCTATGATCCCATCGGGCGCCCCCTGGATGAGGTATTGAGCAAGCTGGCGCAACAGGGCCAACATCCGGAGATCGTGCAGACACGTTCCCCTCTTGCGTCACAGGCGCGTGATGCGCACAGAAGCGCGCGCGTTATTGCCCAGCGAAAGGATGCGCTGGTGGTTGCTTACTTTGATACGCGTTCACCAGAGGCAGACCATGCCTGAGGTTATGGGAGGATTGCCCAGGCACGTTGCCATTATCATGGATGGCAATGGACGCTGGGCAAAGCAGCACAGCCTGGCCATCGCGCTGGGTCATCGCCAGGGTGTGGAGACCTTGCGCGATATCATACGTTATACTTCTGACGCTGGCATCGCTGTACTATCGATTTATGCTTTTTCCACCGAGAACTGGAAGCGCTCAGACGCCGAGGTCGGCGCATTGATGGGACTGATCCTCTCCTTCTTTAAGACCGAGATCGATGAACTCAACGTTAAAGGCGTCCGCATTCGCATCCTGGGTGACAAGGAGGCTTTGCCCAAGCCCCAGTATCTGGCCACTACAGAAGCTGAGCACAGGACGGCGGGCAACACCGGATTGCAGCTCAACATAGCGCTGAATTACAGTGGACAGGCAGAGCTTGTCCGCGCGGCGCGTCAGTTGGCCCAGCAAGTGCAGGACGGTCTTATGCATGCAGGGGATATCAGCGAAGAGTTGCTGAGGGCCCAGTTGTACACGCATGATCAGCCGGATGTGGATCTGCTCATCCGCACCAGCGGCGAGATGCGCATCAGCAATTTCCTGCTTTTTCAGAACGCTTACGCGGAAATGGTCTTTCCGCAGGTGCTGTGGCCGGATTTCACCGTGCAGCAGTTCAAGGATTTACTGGCAGCCTTTGCCCACCGTGACAGGAGATTTGGAGGCAGATCAACATGATGACAAGGACTCTCACCGGCGCTGGTCTGCTGTTGCTGCTATTGTTCTCGTTATGGATGGGTGGCTGGATATTTGCCATTATCTGGGTGGCCTGCGTGCTGATCGCGGTATGGGAGGAGTTCAAGGTGCTTTCTTTGGCGGGGCATCGTCCGGTGGCTTGGCCAACCTGGGCAGCGCTGCTGGTGAGCATCCCAAGTTTCCTGCTGCGCGATGCATCGAGCGCAACGGGTGTGCTCCTCATTATGGTCTTCTTTACTTTCCTGATCGTCTGCATCAACGTACTGTTCCGCAGCAACCCGCTGCTGGAAGACATGCTGCTTTCCTTGCTGCCTCTTCTTTCGATCGCTCTGCCGGGCATGACCTTGCTGGCTCTGAACGGTATGGAGACAGGCGTGCAAAGGGTGCTGTTGGCGCTGATATTCTTCGTGCCTGTCATGGGCGATATGGCCGCCTACTTCGTAGGCGTACGCTATGGCAGGGTCAAGCTGAATCCCATTGTCAGTCCCAAGAAGACTATTGAAGGCGCTATTGGCGGCCTCCTGGGCAGCATGCTCACCGCGCTTGCCATCTATCTGATCACACTGACCTTCACCAGTTCCCTGCCCGGTGTATGGCATTTTGTCCTGATTGGACTGATTGGCGGTTTGGTGGGGCAGGTGGGGGATTTGTTTGCCTCCATCATCAAGCGTCACAGCCAAGTCAAGGACTTTGGCCACATCTTTCCTGGCCATGGGGGCATGCTGGACAGGCTGGACAGCATACTTTTCGTGGCGGTCTTTGTTTATATCTATCAGATGCTCTTCATTTGATCGAAAGGGATCCATGCGTTCCATCACTATTTTAGGCTCTACCGGATCCATCGGCACCCAAGCCTTACAGATCGTCTCCCTCCATCCAGAGCGTTTCCGGGTGGCTGCGCTGAGCGCCCATCGCAATGCGGTGCTTCTTTTTGAACAGGTGCGGCACTACCGGCCCTTGATGGCTGCGCTCACGGGGGAAATAGCCGAGATACCCCAGGATCTGCGCTTCTGCAGCTGGTACTTTGGCCAGGATGCCTTGGAACAGCTGGCAGCGCAGGCCCCGGCCGATGATGTGCTGGTGTCCCTCAGCGGCATGGTTGGGCTGCGCAGTGTACTGGCAGCCCGCAAAGCCGGCAAAAGGGTGTTGCTTGCCAACAAGGAAGCATTGGTGGCAGGAGGCGGCTTGGTAATGGCTGCCTGCCCACAGTTGGACGGGCAACCCACGCTCATCCCGGTCGACAGCGAGCATAGCGCCATTTTCCAGTGCCTTCGCGCCGCGGACGGCAATCCCTACCGCCAGATAATCTTGACAGCATCCGGTGGTCCCTTCCGCGCCTTCAGCAAAGAGCAGATCAGAAACGCCAGCCTGCAGCAGGCGCTCAAGCATCCCAACTGGGCCATGGGCGATAAGATCACCATCGATTCAGCCAGTATGTTCAACAAGGCACTTGAGATCATCGAAGCCAAATGGCTGTTTGAGGCCGCGCCTGAGCAGCTGGAGGTCCTTATCCATCCGCAGAGCATTGTTCATTCCATGGTCCGATTTGAGGATGGCGCGGTGCTGGCCCAAATGGGTACGCCAAACATGCGCATCCCCATCCTGTACGCAATGAGCTATCCCCAGCGCCTGGACAGCAGCCTGCCCCCTCTTGATCTGGCGGGCTATGGTCAACTCACTTTCGAAAAAACCGACAGCGATCGCTTTCCGGCGATCGATTTGGCCTACCAGGCGCTGCGCTCAGGCCACGGCAGTGCCTGCATCCTGAACGCAGCTAATGAAGTGGCGGTCGCTGCCTTTCTGCGTCAGGAGATACGCTTTGGAGCGATCACAGACATCGTTACACAAACCCTGCAGACCCTTGGCGCCCTGAAGGCAGACAGCCTTGAGGCAGTGGATGAGGCAGACCGGGCTGCACGCTCAAAGGCGCAGGAACTGGTGACCTCCCTGCGCAGCAAATAGGAGGAAGAATGTCCATATTCTATGTATTAGCCGCCATCTTAATGTTTGGCGTGATGATCACCGTGCACGAGGCCGGCCACTTTTTTGCGGCACGGCTCAGCCGTATCCCGGTGCGCGAATTCGCCATCGGCTTTGGACCTAAGATCCTGGGCTGGAAGAGCAAGAAATACGAAACGACCTTTGCCTTGCGCGCTATCCCTATGGGTGGCTACTGTGCCTTCTATGGTGAGGATGACGGGGGCGAAGATGCGAAGAAGGACCCGCGCACCTTTGGAAACTTCAGCGTATGGAAGCGAATGGCGACCATTCTGGCTGGCCCGGTAATGAATCTCGTATTGGCTTTCGTGGTTGCCCTTGCTTTCTATGCGCTCAGCGGCGTTCCGCGCATTATCGGCCCTTCCACCACAGCTGTGCAGAGCGTGAATGCTGATAGCCCTGCCGCCCAGGCAGGGCTGATGCCCCTTGACGAGATCCGATCCATTGATGGGATCGCTATCAGCGACAATGTGACGGAGGCGATCGATCTGGCCACTCAAGATGGCTCGCCCGCATTTCAAATGGTAGTTGAGCGTCCCGGCTCGGGATCGTTGACACTTAACGTCACACCCATCTATTCGCAGGAAGCGGGCCGCTACATGATCGGCGTGAACTTGTTGACCAACACGCCACAGGAGTGGATACGTGCCAATCTGTCTGAGACAGTGAAAGCTGCTTTCCAGATGACCGTCAGTGCTGGCAATTCCATCATCACGGCGCTCAAGAATCTCGTGTTCCGCGGTCAAGGGATCAATGAAATGACAGGCTTTGTCGGTATCACGCAGGCCATTGTGCAGACAACGCAGGAGACCCAGGTACAAGGTTTTCTCTTCTTGATGTGCATTATCTCTGTCAACCTGGGGTTGTTTAATTTAGTGCCCATCCCCGGGCTTGATGGAAGCCGGCTGCTCTTCCTGATCCTGGAAGCTGTCCGTGGCAAACCCTTCAAGAAGGAAGGTTATGTCCATGCCATTGGGATGCTGCTGTTATTCGCCTTCATGATTTGGATAAACCTGCGCGACATTCTGCGCCTGTTCTGACGCATATGAAGAAAACGGTATTCGCGGGCAAACTGCCCATCGGGGGGCAGTACCCTATCAGTGTACAGTCCATGACCAACACGCCCACAGAGGACGTTGCAGCCACCAGCGCGCAGATCCGCAGTCTGGCCCAGGCGGGCGCCGATTTGGTGCGCATCTCGGTTTATGATCAGGATTGCGCCAGGGCGGTTCGTGCCCTCGTGGATCAAAGTCCGGTCCCTCTGGTTGCTGACATACACTTTGATCATACTCTGGCTATCGCGTCCATCGAGCAAGGCATTGCCAAGCTTCGCCTCAACCCGGGCAATATTGGGAACGAAGCCAAAGTCCGCCAGGTCGCTGACTGCGCCAAGGCGCACAAGGTTCCCATTCGCATCGGCGTGAATACCGGCTCATTACCCAAAGATATCATCGCGCGCTTTGGCGGCGTGACCCCCGAAGGTATGGTGCAGGCTGCGGAGCAGCACATACGCATGCTGGAAAAGGCAGGCTTTACTGACATCGTGATATCCCTCAAGGCAAGTGACGTGCGTCAAACCGTGGAGGTCTACCGCCTGGCAGACAAACGCTTTGATTACCCCATGCATTTGGGTGTCACGGAGGCTGGATTGCCTGGACAGGGGACCATTAAATCCGCTATTGGCATTGGTGCTCTTCTGTTGGACGGCATTGGCCACACGATCAGGGTTTCATTGACCGGCTCTCCATTGCCTGAGCCCAAGGTTGCCATCGATATCCTGCGCGCCCTGGGCCTGCGCGCCGGGGTGCAGCTGATCTCCTGCCCCACCTGCGGCCGAACACAGGTGGATGTGGAAAGCATTGCACGCGAGGTGGAGAGGCGTACGCTGGGTGTGAAGAGGCCCATCAAGGTAGCTGTCATGGGCTGCATCGTCAATGGTCCAGGCGAGGCGAAGGAAGCCAATGTTGCCTATTGCGGCGGCAGGGATGACGGCGTTCTCTACATCGATGGCCAATTTGTACGCAAGGTCGGGGAGAACGCCGCCGATGAGATAGTATCTGCCATCGATGCATATCTGGAAAAGCAGGGTATAAATGCGGGGGAGCTGGACGGGAGGGGCAATTGACCTTTGAAGAGCTGCTGAAATCAATAGAGACCACGCTTCCCCATTTGCAGGGCAAGCTCCATCTGGAGCGTGTCCAGTACGATGCCAAGGCACGAAGCGCACTGGTCTCTTTTCTCAGCGACAGAGTGGTGGGCGAAGAGGACTTTGCCGCCATCAAGAAGATACTGCAGGGTGATTTTGCCGCTATCCGCATATCGCTGCGCGTTGCATCGCCCTCATTGGCGCAGCAGTTCATCAATGATCCGGATGACTATAAGGCTTTGCTTTCCAGCATTCTGGCGCGCGCTCACCCAGCCGCGGTCTCCTGGATCCCGGAGATCATCTTCAAATCTGAGAATGATGCGTTGGTCCTGGAACTACCCGATGCTTTTTCGCTTGATTACTTTCGTCAGCGCGAGGCGGACAAGTTGCTTGCGACTGCCATATACGATATATTTCGCATTGAGGCGCCTTTGGTGTTGAGGCTGCGCGACGATGTTGAGAACAGACTGAAGCGCATCGCGGCAGACAGACAGGTTGAGCAAGCACACCGTGCGCTGAGTTCAGAAAAGGAACAGAACAATGCCTCACAGATCAAAGAGAAGGCGAAAAGACCAAAGTCTCTTCGCCTGAAGGGCAGCGCAATCGCCGAGAATGCCGTGCCTATACAGGGGCTGACAGAGCTCTCAGGCCGTGTAACCGTTGCAGGCGAAGTGATCAGCCTTGACCGCCGCGATATACCGGGGAAAGAGATGGTGCTGCTGTCCTTTGTATTGACTGACTTCACCGACTCCATCCATTGCAAGATATTCCTGCGTTACCGCAGCAGTCGCTTCAAGCAGGAGGGAGAGCCTGTCCAACTGACGCAGGAGGAGATCCAAAGCGTTGAGACCATGATCACGCAGATCAAGGTGGGCAATGGCCTGAAGGTGCGCGGCACCTGCCAAAACGACAGCTTTGACAAGACCTTGGTGCTGATGGTGCAGGACATCGCCCTGCACCATCTGCAGAAGCGTGCTGACCAGGCAATAGAGAAACGCATAGAGCTTCACGCGCACACCCACATGAGCGTCATGGATGGTACTGTCTCAGCTGCTGACTTAATTGCTCGCGCGGCCAAGTGGGGGCACGAGGCTATCGCCATTACGGATCATGGCGTTGTGCAGGCTTATCCTGAGGCATTCGCGGCGGCCAAGGCTAACCAGATTCGCCTGATTCCCGGCCTTGAAGCCTATATGATCGACCGCACTCCCATCGTGAAGGAGCCGCCGGACCGTTTGATCGATGACGCGGTGGTGGTGCTTGACTTTGAAACAACGGGGCTCAACCCGCAGCAAGACCGCATTATCGAAATTGGCGCGGTGAAACTGCAGGCGGGGCGTATCATCGATAGCCTCTCCATGATGGTCGATCCCGGCATCCCTCTGCCCCCAGTCATTACGCAGATAACCGGCATCAGCGACGCCATGCTGCTGGGGCAGGAGAAGGCTTTAACCGCCCTGCCAAAGCTGATGGTTTTCATCGCGGACAGCCCCCTGGCCGCGCACAACGCAGCTTTTGACTGTGCATTTTTGGAAAGCGAGCTTGCCAGATTAGGTCAGAGTTACCGTGCGGCGCAGATAGACACGCTCTTTTTTGCGCAGAAACTCTATCCTGAGCTGAAACGCTATCGCCTGGCCTCTGTGTGCAAGCACTTGGGGGTCTCGCTGAAGAACGCGCATCGCGCCGTCAATGACGCGACTGCCACCGCGCAGATCCTGGCCAAGATGTTTGATGTGGCCAAGGCCAAAGGTGCTGCCACGCTGGCTGATATTGATGAGCGAATCGATGGCTATACAAAAAGCATAGACAGGCATGTTATCCTGTTGGCCACAACGCAGCAGGGCCTGCAGAATATCAACAAACTGGTCACGCTTTCGCATCTGCACCACTTTCATCATGTCCCCAAAGTCCCCAGAGACAAGATCCAGGCGCTGCGGGAAGGTATTCTCGTGGGTTCCGCATGCAATGAAGGTGAGATCTACCAGGCTGCGCTCGCCGGGGAGCCTGATGATCAGTTGGAGGCCCGTGCGGCTTTTTATGACTACCTGGAAGTGCAGCCGAATGAGAACAATACCATATTGCTCAAGAGGGGACTGGTCAAGGGGGAGGAACACCTCACCGCCATCAACCAGCGTATCATTGCCTTGGGGGAGAAACTGGGCATACCAGTTGTCGCCACGGGGAACGCCCATTACCTTGATCCTCAGGACAGGTGCTTTCGCAGCATCCTGCACCACAGCCAGCATAAGGAGGACGCCGATGACCTGCCCAGCCTGCATCTGCGCACAACACAGGAGATGCTGGACTGCTTTTCCTATTTGGACGCGGCCAAGGCAAAAGAAATCGTCATCGACAATCCCAAAAGACTGCTAAAGCAGGTACAGGACATCACGCTGTATCCCAGGCATCCGCAGAACCTGACAACTTTCTCTCCGATCTGGGAAGGCGCGGAGGAAGATGTGCGCGCGATGGCGATGCAAAACGTGCACAACCTCTATGGCGATCCCTTGCCGGCTGTGGTAGAAAAGCGCCTTGACAAGGAACTGAGGTCAATCATCGGTTATGGCTACGCGACGCTGTACAGCATCGCCAATAAGCTGGTCAGCAAGTCACTTGAGGATGGTTATCTGGTTGGCAGCAGGGGATCGGTTGGCTCAAGCCTGGTCGCCACACTGTGCAATATCACGGAGGTCAACCCCTTACCGCCGCACTACCGCTGCGAGGGGTGTAAAACGGCCGATTTTGATGTTCCCAAGCAGTACACTGTTGGTGTTGACCTGCCCGATAAGGCTTGCCCCGTCTGCAACAGAAGAATGGTTAAGGACGGCTTTGACATCCCTTTTGAGGTTTTTCTGGGCTTTGAAGGCGACAAGGTGCCCGATATCGACTTGAACTTCTCAGGCGAGTATCAGTCAAGGGCTCATCAGTATGTTGAGGAGCTTTTTGGTAAGGGCTATGTCTTCCGCGCCGGCACCATCGGCACTCTGCAGGAGAAGACCGCATACGGTCTTGTGCTCAAGTACATGGAGGATAAGAATCTCGTCCTCTCAGACGCCGAGAAAACCCGTCTGGCATTGGGCTGCGTGGGTGTCAAGCGCACGACAGGCCAACACCCGGGCGGCATCGTGGTGCTGCCCAAGGCCTACGAAATAACGCAGTTCACTGCTGTTCAGCATCCCGCGGACGACCAGGAGAGCGGCGTTATCACCACACACTACGACTTTCGCTCCATGCACGACATCCTGGTCAAGCTGGATATCCTGGGCCACGACGATCCCACCATGATCCATATGATGGAAAGGTTGACAGGTGTTCCATATTATCAGGTTCCCCTTGATGACAAGAAGGCTATGTCGCTCTTCCTTTCGCCAGAGGCGCTGGGCGTCAGCGCGGTGGATATCGATTGTTCCACAGGAACCCTGGGTGTGCCGGAGTTTGGCACTCCCTTTGTGCGCCAGATGCTGCTGGACACCAAGCCCACCACGATGGAGGAACTGATCCGCCTATCCGGCCTGTCACATGGCACCAATGTCTGGCTGGGTAATGCCGAGGATCTGATCTCTTCAAAAACCGCTACCCTGCGCGAATGCATCTGTACAAGGGATGACATCATGAACGCGCTCATCCAGCGGGGTGTATCTGACAAGATGGCCTTTGATATCATGGAAGACGTCCGCAAGGGCAAAGGACTGAAGCCTGCCATGGAGGACGCCATGCGTGAGCGCGGCGTGGAAGATTGGTTCATTGGCAGCTGCAATAAGATCGCATACATGTTTCCCAAGGGACACGCTGTGGCGTATGTAACGATGGCCCTGCGTGTGGCCTGGTACAAGGTTTATCATCCCTTGGCTTACTATGCGGCATACTTCACCATACGTTCCTCCGGCTTCAACGCCAACAGCATGTTGAAGCCCAGAGCATACATTAAAACCATGCTGCAGGATTTGCGAGCAGTCGACAGCAAGGAACTTTCAGGCGTGCAGAAGGATGAGATCGTGGCGCTTGAAGTTGTGTTGGAGTTCTTGGTACGGGGATACAGTTTCTTGCCGCCTGACCTGTACAAAAGCGGTGTGAAAGATTTCGCAATCGAAGACCAGGCCCTGCGCGTTCCATTCACCGCGCTTGGCGGCTTTGGCGAAGCGGCCGCGCAGAGCATTGTGGATGCGCGCACTGAGGTCTTTGCCTCCATTGAGGATTTGAGGACTCGTACACGTATCAACTCAAACGGCATTGACATGCTGCGGGAGGCGAGTGCCCTCAAGGGCTTGTCTGACAGCAATCAGGTGGACTTTTTCAGCCTTATCTGAGGAAATTCGCTTGTAAAGCTTGATATTGTATGCTATACTCATCCAGTATCAGATTTTGTTGATGAGAGAAGGGTTTGACGAAGAGTGGGAGTTGCAGGGAGAAGAGGTCGGTGCTTTGTCACGGAACTTTTCTTCAAGCAACGGATGCCCGCTTTTTGTATTGTTAAAAGATGACAAAGAAGAGTGCAAAAGCAGATCTGCCGACATTTTGTGAGAAACTGGCGCTCAGCCTGGGCTTTGAACTGGTGGATGTTGCCTTTGAGAAAGAGCCAGTCGGCCTGTATCTGAGGGTCTATCTGGACAGTCCCCAGGGCATCAGCCTGAACGATTGTGAGGCCTATCACCGCAAGCTTTTGCCCCTGGTGGAAGAACTGGAGTACGATTTCCTGGAGGTTTCATCGCCTGGCATCGACCGACCCATCAAACGGGAGAGTGAGGCGCGCAAGGCAATCGGCAGCAAGGTAGAGGTTAAGCTGTTCAAACCCCTGGATGGACAAAAACTCTACACTGGCATTTTCCAGGGTCTGGATAGTGAAGGCTATCACCTGAGCATTCAAGGACAGGAAAGGGTATTCCCAGCAGCTTTGGTTGCGGTAGCCAGGCGAACGCTGGATGTGGATGAGGTAATGGAAGACTACTTGGAGCAAGCACAGGAGGATCAAGCATGAACAGCCAGAAAGTTGATTTGATGGATGCCATCGCCACCTTGGCGCACGAGAAGGACATCAATGAAGGTATTTTGATTGACACCATCGAAGAGGCGCTCAAAGTTGCCTATCGCCGCAGCAACAAACACAGCGGCGCAGCGCAAAACCTGAACGTGCATTTGAGTCGCAAGGAAGGTGCCAAGGTTTACGCGCGCAAGATAGTCAGCGAAGAGGTGACTGATCCCCAGATCCAGATCTCGCTGCCTGATGCTTTGGTCATCCGCTCCAACTACCAGTTGGGTGACATTGTGGAAATTGATGTCACCCCTTCGGATTTTGGCCGCGTTGCCGCGCAAACGGCCAAGCAGATGCTGGTGCAGCGCATACGTGAGGCAGAGCGCGGCAAGATCTACGATGAGTACATCGAAAAGGAAAATGAGATCCTCACCGCCATCGTGCAGCGCGTTGAACCTAAGGCCGTCTATGTTGAGCTTGGCCGCACTGAGGGGATCATGGAGTCAAACGAGTTCATGCCCAATGAGGAGTACCGCGAGGAGGACCACATCAAGGTCTATGTCCTCAAGGTGCATCGCTCCGGCCCTGAATCCAGCCGCAATCCCCAGGTCTATGTCAGCCGCATCCATCCCGGCCTGGTGAAGCGCCTTTTTGAGATGGAAGTGCCGGAGATCGCCACGGGTTTGGTGCAGATCAAGTCCATTGCACGCGAGGCAGGCAGCCGCACCAAGATGGCCGTTCACTCCGTTGAGTCCATGATCGATCCGGTCGGCGCCTGCGTCGGCCCGCGAGGCTCCCGCGTTGAAAATGTGGTCAGAGAACTCAAAAACGAGAAGATCGACATCATCAAATGGTCAGCCGATCCCGCGGAGTTTGTCGCCAACGCGCTGAATCCCGCGCACGTTGTCAGCGTCTTCATCTCAGCCAATGAGAAGATTTGCCGCGTTGTGGTGCCTGATACCCAGTTGTCGCTGGCCATTGGAAAAGAAGGCCAGAACGCCCGCCTGGCTGCCAAACTGACTGGTTGGAAGATTGATATTAAGTCAGAGACACAGGTAGCCGAGTTGCTGCGCGAACAGGGCATCGATGCTGATGACATCCCCCTTGAGAATCCCTCTGAGCTTGAAACGGACGAGGGCATCGACAATCCATACATCATTTCCCACGACATGGAGCCTTAAGGGCAGAAGGAAAGTATGCCAAAGAAGATTCCCTTGCGGATGTGCGTCGGATGCCGCGAGATGAAACCCAAGAAGGAGCTTCTGCGCATCGTGCGCTCGCCTGATGGTGAGATCACACTGGACCCTGGCGGCAAGAAGTCCGGACGAGGAGCCTACGTTTGCCACCAGGAAAGTTGCCTTATGCGTGCCATCAAGCAAAAACAGCTCGACCGCGCATTGGAAAGCCCCATTGGCCCGGAAGTGACGGAGCAGCTGAGGCAGAAGATCCTGCTGTTCCCCAAGGTACCATCTGATGGATGAAAAAGCTTTGGCAGGTTTGCTTGGTTTGGCCACGCGCTCGGGCCAGCTCAAGGCAGGGGCGCAACTGGCACTGGAAGATATCAGACAAGGGCACGCAGGCCTGCTGCTGCTGGATAAAGCAGCATCTCCCAACACCACCAAGCGAATGACAGATGCCTGCCAGACACACCAAATTCGCTGTCTATGCCTGCCAGAGGATCTGTTGGGCAAGGCAATCGGCAAACAGGGTACAATGGCTGCCACGCTTCTCCCAGGCGGGATATGTGAAAAGGTGCATGGCATATGGGATGATAAGGACAGGGAACAACGAGTAACAAATGCAATTGGCGGAGGACGAGGGTCGAATGACAAAGGTTAGCCTGAAAGAAGTCTCCAAGGAACTCAATCAAAAAGCAGGTGTGATTCTTGCTGAAACAGAGCGCCTCAAGCGCAATACGGATATTCTGCTGCAGATGCTAAAGCAGCAGGAAAGCCAATTTTTGCGTCAGGAAGATGAGGAGCGTCAGCGTCAGCGTCAAGAGCAGCACCAGCTGATGATGCAGCAGCAGACCAAGGCTTGGACCATGCCCGACGAGGAACCGGTGGTCCCCAGTATGGTTGAGGAGACCCCGTCCATCAAGGCGCAGGCAGCGCTGGTGGAAGACTCTGCCGTGCAGACACCGTATGCCGGTCCTGCCGCAGCAATCGCTGCGCCTGCCGCGAAACGCAAGATAGTAAAAGCCAGTGAGGCGGCATCAGAAGCGCCGCCAGCATCCGCGACGCAAGAGGTATCGCCTGCACCTGCAGCGCAGCCTTCAGTGATGCAGCAGGCGGCAAGCACGATTCCGAGCGCCGTGCCTGCTGCATCGGCTGCCTCGCAGGCAACGCAACAACCTGCTGCGCCAAGTGCATGGCGCCCCGCCGCATCTGTCGGTGGTGCGCAGCAATATGGCCGCCCTGCGCCCGGTGCGCAGCAGTATGGCCGCCCGGTCGCGCCTTCAGGCATCGTGCAGCCGTATAACCGTCCTGCGCCCGGCGCTCAGCAATTTGGCAGCCTGGCACCAGGCTCACAGCAGTTCTCCCGCCCGATACAGGGTGGACAGCCATTTAATAACCCAGCCCCCGGCGCGCAGCTCTACGGCCGACCGGCCCCCGGCGCGCAGCAATATGGTCGCCCTGCACCTGGCGCACAGCAGTATGGTCGCCCGGCCGCCCCTGCTGGCGGCGCGCAACCCTTTGGCCGTCCAACCCCCGGCGCGCAGCCCTTTGGCCGTCCGCCAATGGGTGGTCGCCCCGCTCCTGCTTTCAACCGTCCAGGCCAACCCGGCATGCGTCCCGGTATGGGTCGTCCACGGCCTGCCGATGATGTTGCCCCTCCCATGGAGAAGGAGCGCGTCAGCAATTACGATCCCAATAAGAAGAATTATGTCCGTCAGCATGATCCGGAGCATGTCACGCGCAACCGTAAGCAGATGGCGCGCAACACCTTTGCTAACAATGATGAGGACGTGGTGCGCGGTGGCAAACGCGCACGCTCCAAGAAGTTCTCCGCCCAGCAGTTGATGGCCCCCATCAGGATCGAGAAGGCCTACATGACAGCGGAGACCATTACAGTCAAGGATTTGACTGAGCGCGTTGGCCGTCCTGCCGGCGACATCCTTAAAAAATTGCTCTTGCTTGGCAACCTGGCCAACATTAACAGTGAGCTTGACTTTGATACAGCATCCCTTGTTTGCGGCGAGTTTGGCGTGGAACTTGAGATGAAGATGGACAAGACCGCGGAAGACGTGCTGTCTGAAACCGTCTATGATGATGAGGAAGAGGACCTTGTACCCCGTCCGCCTGTCATCACCATCATGGGTCACGTCGACCACGGCAAGACCTCGCTGCTTGACTATATCCGCAAGACTCACGTCACTCAGACTGAGGCAGGCGGCATCACACAGCATATCGGCGCCTATTCCGTCAAGCTCAAAGGCCAGCAGATCACTTTTCTGGACACTCCCGGCCATGAAGCCTTTACCGCCATGCGCGCACGCGGTGCGCAGGCTACGGATATCGCCGTACTGGTGGTAGCAGCTGATGATGGCGTAATGCCCCAGACGGTGGAAGCTATCAATCATGCCAAGGCAGCGGGGGTTCCCATCATTGTGGCTATCAATAAAATGGACAAGTCTTCTGCAAATCCTGAGCGTATCAAGCAGGACTTGACTAACTACAACCTGGTTGCTGAAGAGTGGGGCGGCGATACTATCATTGCGCCCGTCAGCGCCCTGACCGGCGAAGGTGTAGATCACCTGCTTGAGATGATCCTGCTGCAAGCCGAAGTGCTGCAGTTGCGCGCGAATCCTGATCGCAAGGCGCGCGGCGTGATCATCGAGGCCAAGCTTGACAAGAGCCGCGGGCCGCTGGCAACAGTACTGCTGCAAAACGGCACCCTGCACGTTGGTGACTATGTCATTGTTGGCATGGTTTCCGGTCGTGTCCGCGCGTTGCAGAACGACCGCGGTGAGCGTGTGCAGTCTGCTGGCCCTTCTTCCCCGGTTGAGATCTCAGGTTTCGATGAAGTACCGTCCGCCGGCGATGAGATGATCGCGGTGGATGATGACAAGCTAACCCGCCAGGTGGCTGAAGAGCGCAAGGATAAGGAGCGCGAACAGCGCGTCAATGCCGGCGCAAAGGTCACGCTGGACAATCTGTATGAGAACATCTCTGAGGGCAAGGTGGAGACTCTGCCCATCATCATCAAGGCGGACGTACAGGGTTCCGTGGAGGCGGTGCGTCAGGCGCTTGAGAAACTGTCCACCGGCCAGATCAAGATCCGTATACTGCACGCCGCCGTAGGCGCCATCAACAAAGACGATGTCAACTTGGCCTCTGCCTTTGGCGCGATCATCATTGGTTTCAACATTCGTCCCGATGCCAACGCCCGCGATCTGGCTGAGAAGGAAGGCATCGATGTGCGCTTGTACCGCATCATCTATCAGGCTATTGAGGACATTGAGAAGGCCATGAAGGGCATGCTTGAACCCGTCTTCAAGGAAAATCTGCTTGGCCATGCCGAAGTGCGCAATGTCTTCAAGATCACAGGTTCGGGTACCATTGCGGGTAGCTATGTCACTGACGGCAAGGTACAGCGAGATGCCTCTGTTCGCCTGCTTCGCGACAATGTGGTCATCTTTGAAGGCAAGCTGAGCTCGCTCAAGCGCTTTAAGGATGATGCCAGGGAAGTGGCTGCAGGATTTGAATGCGGTATCGGACTTGAGAACTATAACGATATCAAGGAAAAAGACGTCATTGAGTGCTTCGTGATGGAAGAGGTCAAAGCGAAGGAGGACATCCGTGCCTAACTTCCGCCTGGATAGGATAGCCGAGGAGATGAGGAAGGGGATCGATCGCATCATCAGGGAAGATGTGGATGATCCGCGCCTGCAAGGCACCTTTTCCATCACCCGCGTGGATGTAGCGCGCGACCTGCGCTATGCCAAAGTCTATGTGAGCGTACTTGAAAGTGATCTCAAAGACGGGCTGCTTAAGGCGCTTAAGAGCGCGGCCGGCTTCATCCGCCATGCGTTGAGCAGCCGTATCACCATTCGCTACACCCCTGAGCTCCTTTTCACCGCGGATGACAATATAGCCTATGGCATCCATATTGCCAAAGTGCTCAAGGATGTGCAGGCTCAGGATCAGCACAAGAACGGTGAAGATCATGAGGGCTAACTGCAGCTTTGGTGACGCTCTGAGCATGATACGCGAGGCGAAGGATATCCTGCTGTGCACCCACCTCATGCCCGACGGCGATGCGCTGGGGTCCATGTTGGCGCTCAATGATCTATGCCGGCAGCTTGGCAAGCACGCCGTGATGGTTTGCCATCATCCAGTCCCCGCCTACCTTCGTTTCCTGCCGGGTTCTGGAGAAATCATACTGCCCTGTGAGATCGCCCAACAGACATTTGATACGGCGATCTCTATTGATGCGTCTGATATTGAGCGCCTTGGCGATAGCGCCGTGGCGTTTCTGCGGGCGGGTCGTACCCTGCAAATGGACCATCACCAGACAAACACCATGTTCGCGCAATATAACATGGTGCTGGATGAACTGCCCGCATCAGGCAGCCTGGTTTTTCATTTATTTCAGGAAGCGGGCCTTACCTTTGCGCGTGATGTCGCAAGATATCTCTATACGGCCATCAGCACTGACACAGGCAATTTCTGCTTCAGCAACGTAACGGAGGAGACCTTTGAACAAGTGGCTCAGCTCATGCGCTCAGGCCTGCCCCTGCAGGAAACTGCCAGGGCGCTGCACCTCATGCAGGAGAAGGAGCAGGTGCTGCTTTTGGGTCGGGCGCTGTATTCCCTGCGTTTTTTTGAGGACGGCCGGTTAAGCGGCATGCAGCTAAGCAAGCAGGATTTCCTGGATTGCCAGGCCGGGGGCGAACATTCGGATAGGATCGTCAACCACGGCCTCTACATACCGGGTGTACAGATGTGCTACCTGGCAAGTGAGCAAGAAGATGGGATCAAGTTCAGCTTCCGCTCGATCGCGCCCTATGAGGCATCAGGCATTGCCTTTGCCTTTGGCGGAGGCGGCCACGCGCAGGCGGCAGGCTGTACCATACCTGGTCCCATGGAGGACGCAATTGACCGCGTGCGCAATGCGCTCCTGGAGGCTTTGCGCCATTGAATGGGATCATCAACCTCATAAAACCACCCGGCCTGTCATCTGCACGGGCTGTTTCTTCATTGAAGAAAATGACAGGTGCGAAGCTTGGTCACGCGGGAACGCTTGATCCGGAGGCCTGCGGCGTACTGCCCATCATGGTTGGCAAAGCGACGAAGCTGTTTGATTACCTGGCTCTGGGGGAGAAGGTATACGTGGCGGAAATCGCCTTTGGCACAGCTACGGATACACAGGATGAGACCGGGCAGGTGACAGAGGTGGGGGAAGGCTATCCTGACGAAGTTGCTTTGCAGGTCTCGCTTGCGGCTTTTGAGGGACAGATCATGCAGCGGCCGCCCTCATACTCGGCCATCAAAAAGGGCGGTGTTCCCTTATACGCACTTGCCCGCAAAGGCGAAAAGGTGATCGCGCAGGCGCGACCTGTGATGATCCATGGGATATCCATTCTGGGCGAAACGCCTCATCATGGCTTCCTGCTGCGCATCCGCTGCGGCAAGGGCACATACATTCGTACGCTTTGCCATGACCTTGGCCAGGCGCTTGGCTGTCCCGCGCACATGCGTTTGCTGATACGTGAGCAAACCGGCAAATTCCGCATCGAGGAAGCCATCACCCTCGAAGAGCTAGAAGCCTCACTTGGGGCGGGAAATACGAGTGGACCTTGGCTTAAAAGCGCCATAGATTGCCTGAGTCACCTGCGGCAGGTGCATGCGCCAGACGGATCATGGAAGGCCTGTATCAATGGCCTTGCGCTTGATGCGAAGGATATGTCAGACAGTCAGGGCATGCAGGAGGAAGAGTTGGCGACCCTGATCTGCCAGGCTCAGTTGATCGGCGTATATCAGCGCAAGGGAGATCAGCTGCGTGTCAAAACCATGCTTTACGAATCAGGCGGAGATGTGTTGGATGACGCGGGATTTCTTGACAGCACAAGCAATTCAAGATAGTATGAACCAACAGCGGAAGGAGTGAAGACAGGATGCAGACACGGAATGCAGATGAAAGCATGCTCAACAAACCTATACGGGATATCGCCTATGAAACGCTGAAGCACGCCATCATCACCGGTGAGATTCCGGCAGGCTTTCGGATCATCGAGACTGTATATGCGCAGAAACTGCATATCAGCCGCACGCCCCTGCGCGAGGCCTTTCGCAAGCTGGAGCTGGATGGCTTGGTCAGTTGTGAGATCAGGCGCGGCGTAGTTGTGCGCGCCTTCACCATTGAGGATATCGAAGAGATTTTTACAATCCGCAATGCCTTGATGATGCTCATCACGCCTTCCATTATAGCCAACATCAAGCAGGATGTCATTGACAATCTGCAAGGTCTGCTCGCGCGCATGGACATTAGCCAGAAGGAAGAGGATGCCGCGGCTTTGGCTGTGCTCAATCGACAGTTTCATAAGACCATCGAGCACGTATCTGACAAAAAGCGGATATTGCGTGTCATCGATAGCCAGGAGGAATACATCATGCGTTTCTCCACAGTCGCCATTGCCAGTATCGTACGCCGCTCCAGCGCGCATCAGGAACATTATCAGATGCTCAACTATCTGATGGCGCGCGACCAGGCGCAGTTTGATCGCTTGATGCAGCATCATTTTGAGGAGAGCAAAGAGGTCTGCCTGAAAGCCGTTTCACACACCTTCAAAAGATAATCAGCACGAGGAGGGTTTCCCTATGAACGATATCGAGATAGCCCAAGCCGCATCCATTCTTCCCATTGCGCAAGTAGCACAGGCCCTGGGCCTCAAGGAAGATTCGCTTTCTCCCTATGGGCGTTACATTGCCAAAGTGGATCCCTTGGTCTATCAGGATCTTCCGGGAAAGGCCAAGCTGATATTGGTCACCGCCATTACGCCCACACCCGCCGGAGAAGGCAAGACCACCATCAGTATCAGCCTGGCCGACGGTTTGACATATAACGGCAAGAAATCCATGCTGGCGCTGCGCGAGCCCTCCTTGGGACCCGTCTTTGGCATGAAGGGTGGCGCGACAGGCGGCGGCTATGTGCAGGTGCTCCCCATGGAGAACATCAACCTGCATTTTACGGGGGACATGCATGCTGTCACGGCGGCCAATAATCTTTTGGCGGCAATGGTGGATAATCACATCCAGCAGGGCAATCAGCTCAACATCGATGCGCGCAAGATCAGTTTCCGCCGTTGCATGGACCTGAATGACAGGCAGTTGCGCAAAATCGTCAGTGGTTTGGGCGGTGACAAGAATGGTGTGCCGCGTGAGGATGGCTTTGACATCACCGCCGCAAGCGAGGTCATGGCCACCTTCTGCATGGCAAGTGATCTGCAGGATCTCAAGGCCCGCCTGGCCAAGATCGTTGTCGCCAGGGATTTTGATGATAAACCAGTCACCTGCGGTCAGATCGGCGCGCAGGGGGCGATGACGGCCTTGCTGCGCGATGCCGCGATGCCCAACCTTGTGCAGACCATTGACCACACCCCCTGTCTGATACATGGTGGTCCCTTTGCCAATATCGCCCACGGCTGCAACAGCGTCATTGCTACGAAGTTGGCCATGAAGCTGGCCGATTACGTGATCACGGAGGCAGGATTTGGTGCGGATCTGGGCGCGGAAAAGTTCTTGGACATTAAATGCCGCCAGAATGGGATTTGGCCCGACTGCGTGGTGCTGGTGGCCACTACACGTGCGCTCAAGCATCACGGTGGGGTACAGAAGTCCGACCTGGCCAAGGAGAACCTGGAGGCGCTTGAAAAGGGTATGGACAACCTGCGCCGCCACGTACGCAACATCAAAGAGGTCTGGAAACTGCCCGTTGTTGTTGCGCTTAATCATTTTGCCAGTGACTCCCAATCTGAGATAGATGCTCTTACCAAGGCAATGGCAGCCGAGGGTGTCCCCTGTTGTTTGAGCGATGGCTGGGCAAAGGGCGGCGAAGGCGCCAAAGAACTAGCCAACTGCGTGACTGATCTGCTTGAGCGTCAAGTGGGCAAGATGCCAAGTTATACCTATGACTTGGGCGTGGGGCTGCAGGATAAGATCGAGACCATTGCCAAACGCGTCTATCACGCTGGCAGTGTAAACTTCGCAGGCAGGACAAAGGAATTGCTGCGGCAACTGACAAACGATGGATACGGGCAGAGCCCGATCTGCATTGCCAAGACGCAGTATTCCTTCAGCGACAACGCAAAGTTGCTCAACGCGCCCGAGGGCTATGAGCTGACGATACGCGACATCCGCCTTTCAGCCGGCGCGGGTTTTGTGGTGGCATTTGCCGGCGATATCATTGCCATGCCGGGTCTGCCCAAGGAGCCTGCCGCACTCAACATTGATGTGGATGAACAAGGCAAAATCAGCGGAATATTTTGAGGTGAAGCAAATGGACGCAATGAAAACGCAGATTCTGAACTTGCTGGGCGAAGATTGCCGGCTGTCTCTGGAGCAAATAGCGGTGATGCTGGGTACTACGCTGAAAAATGTCGCTGAAGCGATCGAAGCGATGGAGAAGGAGCGTGTTATCCTGGGTTACCATCCGGTGGTGGATTGGGACAAGACCGACCGTCAGCGGGTGGAGGCTATGATCGAAGTGAAAGTAACGCCGCAGCGAGACTACGGCTTTGACGACACTGCCAAGCGTATCTACGGCTTTGAGGAAGTTCAGAGCGTCTTTCTGATGAGCGGCACCTATGACCTTCTTGTGCAGGTGGAGGCGCCTACGCTCAAGGAACTGGCCCTCTTTGTCAGCTCCAAACTAAGTATCCTGGAAACCGTCAACGCGACTTCCACAAGCTTTGTGCTCAAACGCTACAAGCAGGATGGCGTTATTTTTGAAGGCGACACACCCGACAGGAGGTTGGTGGTATCTCCATGAGCCGCAGCTTTGTCAGCGAGCGCATCGCCTCTGTCCCGCCAAGCGCCATCAGGCGATTCTTTGATATCGCGGAGACCATGGAGAATGTCATATCGCTGGGTATAGGCGAGCCGGACTTTGTTACGCCCTACCATGCGCGCAACGCCATGATCAACAGCTTGCTGGATGGTGAGACACAGTATACTGCCAACCCGGGCATCCTGGAGTTGCGCAGGGAGATCGCTGCATACCTGGCGCATCGCTTTTCCCTCCACTATCAGGCAGAGACCGAAATACTGGTTACCGTAGGCGCCAGCGAAGCCATCGATATCAGCTTTCGCGCCATCCTGGAGCCAGGGGATGAGGTCATCATTCCCGATCCAGGCTATGTCAGCTACAGTCCCTCGGTGATTTTCAGCCATGGGACGCCGGTCATGGTGCCTACCTACGCCGATAGCGCTTTTGAGCCGCTGGCCGAGGATATTGAGCGCCTTATCACTCCGCGCACCAAGGCCATACTGCTTTGCTTTCCCAACAATCCCACAGGCGCTGTGCTGACGCCTTTGAATCTTAAGGCCATCGCCAGCTTAGCCATTCGGCATGATCTGCTGGTCATCTGCGACGAAATCTACAACGAGCTGACCTATGACGGTTTTGTTCAGGGCTCCATGGCCGCTCTGCCTGACATGTGGGAGCGCACGGTCACCATCAATGGCTTCAGCAAGGCTTTTGCAATGACCGGTCTGCGCATCGGCTATGTGGCCGCCCCGGCTCAGCTGTTGCAGGCCATCTCGAAGATCCATCAATACACCATCATGTGCGCACCCAGGCAAAGCCAGGTAGCGGCGATCAGCGTTCTGCAAAAGGGGCGCGATGATGGATATCAGGACATCCTGATGATGCGGGAAAGCTACGACAGGCGCAGGCGCCTGATGTATGACGCTTTCATTAACATGGGCCTTGATTGCTCTGAACCCAAAGGCGCGTTCTACATGTTTCCCTCCATCCGCAATACAGGCCTAAGCAGCGAGGCTTTTTGTGAGCAGCTGCTGGTCGACCAGGCGCTGGTGTGTATCCCCGGCACCGCCTTTGGAAGAATGGGGGAGGGGCACATCCGCTGCTGCTACGCGACCGGCACGGAAAAGCTGCTGCAGGCTTTTGAAAGGATGCAGACCTTTCTGGATAAAATAAGGAGCTAAGCATGAAGAAATCCCTGTCCCTGATGCTTGTTCTATTGGTGTTGCTTAGCGCCTTTGGCGGCCTGGCATCTCAAGAAGAAGAAGTATCGCTTTTTGCACAACCCAGCCCAACGCCGCAGGCTTCGGTTTCGCTGGATGAAGACCCTCCGGATGCGACACCATCACCCACACAGCACGCAGTTCAGCTGCAGGCCGATGGTTCTGTCATTGTCACCATCAGCGCTGTGGGTGATCTCACCTTTGGCGGAGATGTGCGCAAAGGCGGACTGAGCCTCTTTGACAAAGAGCTTAAAAAGCAGGGCGGCGATTTGGGCTTTGTGACCCGCAACATCCGTGAATTGCTGGCTGAAGATGATATGACGATTGCCAACTTTGAGACCACACTCACCTCCGCCCCGGTGTTTAAAAAGGGCAACGAGTTTATTTTCTCGGCGCCCCCTGAGTATATTGAGATCCTGACCCGGGGCAGCATTGAAGCGGTTTCGTTTGAGAACAATCACACCCTGGATCATGGCCAGGCCGGCGTTGATGAGACCACGGCAAATTTCGACAAGCATGGCATCACCTGGAGCGCCGAGGGACACCTTGGCATCATTGAGGCGCAGGGCGTCAGGATCGGCATGTTGGCCTACCAAACCTTCAGTAACCAGTATCCCAGGCTCTATGACCTGGTGCCGCTGGACATCGCCCGCGCGAAGACGCAATGCGATATCGTCATAGTCAGCTATCACTGGGGTGATGAGCTGGATTACGCGCCGAATGCCAATCAGCAGAAGCTTGGCCGCCTGACGATCGATGCAGGCGCCGATCTGGTGGTTGGCCATCACAGCCATCGCATCAATCCCATTGAAGAGTACAATGGCAAGTACATCGTCTATTCCCTGGCGAATTTTAGTTTCTCAGGCAACAACAAGCCAAGCGATATGTCCTCCTTTGTGTTTCAGATGCGCTTCCAGGTAAAGGACGGTGTGACCATCGGCCGGGGCTTTCGTATCATCCCGATGCGCATCTCCTCAAAGTCGGACTACAATGACTTCATGCCAACGCCCTTTGCCGATCAGCGCTTGATAGACAATGTCATCAACACGATGCTGAGCAATGGCAAGAAGCTTGAATATGCGGTCACATCTTATCCGGTGGACTGGGAATAGGACGAAGAGACAACTATGCGCGCAAAGATCATGTTCTTGTCCGGCGACGCACCTTCCAAGGTGCTTGTTCTGGCTGTGCAGGGCATCCTGGGCGATCTGGCAGTAGCCTTCGGACACTCCTTTGTGATGAAGGAGGACAAGGTCGCCGATGCTTCAGTCAAGGCCTTTGGCAGCCCAATGACGCAGGAAACCATCGATGCGTGTCAGGATGTCAACTGCGTGTTGGCAGTCTCTCAATCAGGCAGGGGTGTTGAGGCGCTGGCGCAAGGTTTGAACGCCTGTGCGGGCAGCCATTCCTTCCACATACCCGAGTGCATGGGGGGACACTCCCTGCTCAAATCCAACGCCCTGCCTGATGGCGTGCTCGTCTATCCGCTGAGCATGGCACAAGATCCACTTAGCCAGGCGGCGAAGTTGGTCTATCAAGGTGCCAAACAGGCGGGCCTTCCGGTGCGCGAGATCCCCTTTACAGGCAAATTAAGTGATGCCTGGGCCCAGGCAACTGGCGCTGAAGCTGCCAAGAACCCGCAAACCGCTCAACTGGTGAGCACCCTTGATCAGACCTTGCCTGAGGTCCTCAGGCGGCCTGAAAAGATGGGCATCATCTTTGCTCCGCCCGCGGCCTGCAAAGCCATCAAGGCGCTTGCGGAAGCGATTAACGGCCTGCCATCCTTCACGTATGACTGCTACCTCAGCCAGCGACCTATCGTCTACGCGGCCACCTTAACTGGGGAGGTGCCCGACGGGGATAGCCCCTTTGGCCTGCTGTATGCGGCTGCTGACATGCTCAAGCACTCCTTTATGCTCTTAAGGGAGGCCGATTGCCTCAACACCAGCATCACCAATGTGCTGGAGGCTGGGTGGCGCACGCAGGATATTGCCTTACCCGGTGATGCGCGCATAGGCACCAGTGCCATCTGCAGCCTGATCAGTGAGCAGATCTCCTTGGTAGGTCAGCTGATCAACCAATAAATAAAAAAATGCCGGGCGTACCGGCATCTTTGAGTGGTCCCAAATGGGATAGTAGGCTCTCAGTGTGCTATGAGGGAGGGGCTTTTATGGTTGTGCTGGGTTTGTGACACCCTGCGATTTGGCCTTGTCCTTAATGCCATCCGTCATCCGCATGCTGCGATCGTTGAGGATCCATATGGCATCAACGCCCGGCAGGTTGCCCACAAATTCAGCCCCTTCTTCATAGGGCATTAAAAATAAGGTAGTGCTGAGCAGATCAGCATAGCCCGAGTCTTCCGTGATGATGGTGACCGAGCGGAAATATTGCGGCGGCATCAACGTATCAGGTGAGATAATGTGGTGATAACGTTCTCCCTGGTAGATATAGTATCGCTGATAGTCACCGCTGGTGACCACAGAGGTGTTATGCAAAAAAAGCGTGTCCATCACATCGCTGTTGGGGTCCGCCAAGGCAAAACCATCCGGGTCTTGTACAGCAACCCCCCAGTTTGCGCGGCCATCAAGGGGAGGGTTGCCCAGCCGTACATTGCCGCCCGCATTGATGGCAAAGGAAGGCATCGGCCCCTGCAGCAACTGGCGCGCAACAAGCTCAGTCGCATAGCCCTTGGCCACCGCGCCGACGTCCAACTGCATGAAGGGATCCTGAAAGAAGACTGTACTCGCGTCCGCATCCAGAATAAGGTCGTCAAGGTCGGTGTGCAAATTGGCGGCCTCCAACTCCGCAAGTTCCGGCAGGTAAGCCCTCTCAGGATCCAGTTCGGAATCCTCCCGTGCCTGGTGCCAGATAGCAAGTACGGTCCCCAGGGCGATGTTGACCATTTCCAGCGAGGGTCCATACATCTCCTTGGCGTATTGCAGCAAGCTAAACAGCTCTGAGGGTACCTGCACAGGCGCCTTGGCTGCCTCCTGATTGACGTACCAGAGATTGTGCAGTTCACCATACTGATTGTATATGTCAAACAGCTGATGGTAATAATGGAATCTTTCCTGCGCTTTGGCGGTCACTTCTTCAAAAGTGCTCATGCTTTGAGCATATCCGATGATGCTGATGACCGTATCAAAGGAACCAAAGAAGGATACTGTGTACTTCTCGTATGTAGTTTCAGCCTGCGCTATCATGGGCAGCAATAGGCAGAAAACCAGCAGGGCACAAACAAGCCTCTTCATGCTTTCTCCTTAGTTGTTCCAGTAACCCAGCGTTTTCAGGTCGCTTGAGTTGTCGCGCCAGCCTGGACGCACCTTGACCCAAAGTTGCAGGTTGACATGGGTGTCAAGCAGCGCCTCAATGCCTGCCCGCGCCTGCGTGCCGATCTGCTGCAGCATCCGGCCCTTCTGGCCGATGATGATACCCTTATGGCTGTTGCGCTCACAGTAGATAGTCGCGTGTACCTGGGTAAAGGTGTCACTTTCTTCTTTAAGGGTAAGGATCTCCACACCGATGCCGTGGGGGATCTCTTCTTTCAGGTTCATCAGCGCCTTTTCGCGGATAATCTCGGCGACCATTTGGCGTTGGGTCTGATCTGTGAAAATATCCTCAGGGTAATAGTGCGGGCCTTCCGGCAAGGCACCATAGATAGCCTTGGTGAGCTCTTCTACCCCCTCTCCGGTTTTTGCGCTTAGGGGCAATATCATGTCAAAGCCGTCATCCTTGAACGAATCAATGATAGGCAAGAGCTGCTGGGGGTGGATAAGGTCGACTTTGTTGATCAACAGGTACTTGGGGATCTTCACATTGCCAAAGCGCTTGACGATCTCATGATCCTGCGCGTTGACCTTGAGCGCGTCCACCAGAACACACAGCACATCAATTCCCTGCAGTGCATCTTCAGCGGCCTTCTCCATGTACTCGCCCAGTTTGGTGCGTGGGCGATGGATGCCAGGGGTATCTACAAATATGATCTGCGCCTGCTGTGTGGTAACAATTCCCAGCAGCTTGTTGCGCGTGGTCTGCGGTTTGGGTGAGACGATAGATACTTTTTCACCCACCAGGCGGTTGATTAATGTCGATTTGCCAACATTGGGGCGGCCGATAATTGCCGCAAAACCAGAATGAAAGGGGGTTTGTTCAGTCATTTTGTTCCTTTCCAAGGACGTCTTGTACGCCGTTTGCGGGCGAAAAACTGTGGGGGAGCAGTGCCTTGAGCGTGGTCTCTTCCACCTCGCCTTCACCCCAGGTGATCAGGATGCGCAGATCCGATGCAAACTCGCTCAACACCTGCCGACACGCGCCGCAGGGCCAGGGCGGGTAGTCTTGGGCCGCAATGGCCAATGTGGTGAAGGCAGTCGCTCCCTCGCTGACAGCCTTGAAAACCGCTGTACGCTCGCCGCAATTGGTCAGGCCGTAGGAGGCATTTTCCACATTGCAGCCTGTGAAGGTGCGGCCGTCCTGTGTCAACAGGCAGGCGCCGACGCGATACTGTGAGTAGGGCGCATAGGCCTCCTGCATGGCTCGGCGCGCCTGATCCAGCAGGCTTTCATCATCTGCCAGCGATTGCCCGGCCATTGCCAGGGCAGCTTCTTCCTTGGCACGCATCATCGCCTTGTCCTCCTCCTTGAGATGGTCATAGCCAAACAGATGAAAGAGGCCATGCACCAACAAATAACAAAGTTCCCTCTCCAGGTGGTGTTCATAGGCCAGCGCCTGACGCTGTGCCTGAGGCACAGAGATCACCACATCGCCCAGAAAACATGCGTCCTCCTGAGGGTCCCACTCACACAGCAGCAAATCTTCCACATCCCTGACTGTTCGCCCGGGCGGATAGCTTAAGCTGGGGAAACTGAGCACATCAGTCGGCTGATCGATGCGACGCGTCTGCAAGTTGATGGCACGAATTCCGTCATCATCTGTCAGGAACAGACAAGCATATGCGACAGGAGAAAAACCTTCTGCCTCCTGGGCGGCCTGCGCTACCTGCTGCAGCAAATTCTCCGTTGCAGCGTCAAGCACCTCTCCCTCCAGCAGGATCCTCAAGTCTGCTCCTTGGGGCGCGCATCAAGGCTTACGCTGGCAGTCCTGGTGCCAGCCCTCAGGTTTGACTTGATACGCTCAAAGGGTGACTTCTTATCGTCCGTTGGATATGCAACGCGCTCATGAAAGATACCATGAACAATGGCGGCGCAGGTCTTCTGAATGGCATACAGATCAGCCAATGTCAGCGGCGCGTTGAGCATTTGACCATCATCCAGTTTGGCGCGTATCAGCTTCCAAATAAAGGCTTCGATTTCTTCCGGGGTGGGGCTTGATAAGCTGCGCACGGCAGCCTCAATGGTATCACAAAGCATGACGATGGATGCTTCGGCGCTCTGGGGTGGTACGCCGTCATAGCGGAAGTTCTCATCATCTACCTCTTCGCCGGCCTCCTTGACAGCCTTTGAGTAAAAGTAGGCAACGCGCGAATTGCCATGGTGTTGCGCAACGATCTGCTGCACCTCCCTTGGCAAACGGTACTGCCTGGCCAAGGCCAAACCATCACGCACGTGGGCGGTGATGATAGCGGCAGATACGGCGGGATCGGTGCTATCGTGGATGTTGCCGGTGCCTATCTGATTCTCTTTGAAGTAAAGCGGGCGTTTGAGTTTGCCAATGTCATGGTAGTATCCGCCTACACGCGCCAGCAGGGGATTGGCTCCCACCGCCTCAGCGGAAGCTTCAGCCAGGTTGGCGATGATGATACTGTGGTGGTAGGTGCCCGGCGCTTCCAGCAACAGGCGGCGCAATAAAGGCTGGTTGGGATTGCTTAGTTCCATCAGGCGATTGCCGGTGGGCAGGTTGAATACTGACTCAAAAAGGGGCTGAAGAGCCAAGCAGAGAAGTGTCGCTGCCGCGACGCCGCCAACAGATAGCAGCGCGCGATCCAGATAATTACTGGACACATTGCTGATCATCATGCCGAGGGCCAGGACGCTGATGAAACTGACGGCACCGGCGGCGGCACCGGCAGCCAGCACCAGAGATCTCTGTGCCTGCTTGCCGGCAATGAGCGCAGCAACAGTCCCTGACAGAAGCGAGGACACCAGCAGGCTGATCAGATCAACATTGCTGGCATTGTTAGCGCCAGCCAAAATGAAAGCCCCAATCAACGCCGCGCAGGCATTGACAATGATGGCAGGCAAGGTGCCAAGGGTAATGGAAAGCAGCAAGGCGGCCAGGATGAGAGGGATAAGATAAATGTTTTGAATGCCTTTGGCCAGGAAACACAGCAGCGTCACGCCCAATAGGACGACATATACCAGCAGCAAGCGGCGTTTATTTCCCGCAACATCCGGGCAGGCAAATGAAAGCACAAGGATCAAAATGACCAGTGAAAACACGACGATCAGCAAAGCACCCCAATACATCCTGTAATCGACCTGATTGTTGTTGAGCAGGCCAAGGCTGTTGAGTATGGCGATTTGATACGGCTTGACGCGCCCCTCGCCACGCACGACGATGTTCTGTCCCTGTTTGTAGACGACAGGCTCCGCCACCCGAGCGGCTGCCAGCCTGGCTTGCTCTGTCTGCTCTTGATCGATGACCATGTTGGCCTGGATGATAGCATCCAGTGTAGGCGCAACAACATTCTGCAGCAGGCTGACGCTGGTTTTGAAGCCCACGATCTGCATGATGCTGTCTCTGGCAATACCCTCCTGACCCTGGGTCACATGGCCTTGCATGGTATTGCGCACCGCGGCCCTTAAAGAGGCTGTCAGTTCATCGTATTGCGCTTGGGTCGCGTTCATCAGCGTGACCAGCTGATAGTCGCGCAGGGTCACCAGAGTGACCATCTGAGCGGCGTACTCAAGCTCTTCCTGACCGTAGCGCCTGTTCTGCGAATAATTCTGCAGCGTTTGCGCGTATTGACGCACGGAAGAATACTGCAAAAACACGTTGTCCAGATTGGTGTTGACGATGTCGGTCACACCCTCGCTGAACTTGTAGGTTGGGGTGACGGCATTAGCGGCCAGCAGACGATTCTGCTCAGTTGTGACTTCATCCACCACATCTTTGGTTGCCGAAATGGTGATGCTGGGCACCATGCCTACATATATATCATAGCGCGTAGGCGAGATAGCCAGGATAAAGGTAGCCATGATGGCCAAGGTGCCGACCAATATGATCAGAAGGCGATAGAAAGGTTGGCTTTTTAGGTAGCGGCCCAAGCGCGACCCGTTGAGCCTTATCTGCTTCATTGCATATCCTGCTTCGATCATTGGATTTTCCCCTGGATATCGTGCAGCTCATATGCGCGTACGATGCGCTGGACCAGTTCGTTGCGCACAACATCCACCTGTGTCAGGCGGATTATGCTGACCTCCTCAATACCCTGCAAAACCTCTGTAGCGATCTGCAGGCCTGATTTCTTCAGCGGCGGCAAGTCGATCTGCGTCAAGTCACCCGTCACCACGCAGCGGGAGTTCTTGCCCATGCGCGTCAAAAACATCTTCATTTGCTCGGCGGTGGTGTTTTGCGCCTCATCCAGGATAATGAAGGCATTGCTCAGCGTACGGCCGCGCATGAAGGCAAGCGGAGCCACCTCGACTGTGCCCTTTTCCAGCATGCTCAGGTAGGCATCCTGGCCCATCATTTCAAATAACGCGTCATACAGCGGCCTCAGGTAAGGATCTACCTTTTGTGCCATATCACCGGGCAGGAAGCCCAGTTTCTCGCCTGCCTCCACCGCGGGGCGCGTGAGGATGATACGCTCCACTTCCTTATTGCGCAGCGCCACAACAGCCATTGCCATCGCCAGATAGGTTTTGCCGGTACCAGCCGGTCCAACTGCAAGCGTTAGCTGATTGGCACGCATGGCATTGACATAGTCCCTCTGACCCGCCGTCTTGCAGCGAATGCGCTGACCTTTATAGGTAAAGGCGACAATATCCTGGAATATCTCATCAGCTGTGTCCGCAAGCCCTTTGCGGACCAGCGAACATAGATAACGCACCAAACCCGCATCAATGGATTGACCGTCATAGAGCATATGACTCAACTTTTCGATCACCTGGCGGGCCAGCAGGCACTCTTCCTGCTCGCCCAGTATAAGAAAGGCATTGTCCCGCAGAACAACGCTCACGGAAAACTCTTGTTCGATCAGCCTAATGTATTGATCGTTCATTCCAAAGACGGATTGATACAGATCCAGATTCTTCAGTGAAATTGACAAAAACTTAAGCATCTCCTCATAGATCTTAGGCATACAAGCCTAAACATATCTTACTATACTCTGCCCAGATTAGCAATCATTTTGACGAGGCGGTCCTGCTGTGGTACACTGTTTCAACTACAATACACGGAGGATGTGAGTTTGTGCCTTCAGCGCTTGTGAGTGTGATCATCCCAGTATATAATGTACAGAAGGTTTTAGCGACTTGTCTGGACAGTGTGCTGAGCCAGGGCTATCAGGATATGCAGATCATTCTTGTCAACGATGGCAGCAAGGACAACAGCCTCGCTGTTTGCAGGCAGTATGCAAAGCGGGATGAGCGTATCCTGGTGCTTGATCAGTCAAACGCCGGGCCAGGCGCCGCGCGCAATGCGGCCCTCAGGGAAGCCAAGGGCACCTATCTGCAGTTTTTGGACAGCGATGACGCCCTTCCTGCCAACGCTACAGCCACGCTTGTAGAGGCGATGACTGGGCAGGATCTGGTGATCGGGCACTTTACCATCGGTGCGAAAGGGAAATCCAGCCAGCGGGGTCTGGTCAAGACCGACTGCAGACTGGACAAGCCGGGCTTCATGCAGGAACATATCAAGTGGCCTGGCAGCTATTACTTCAGCGCGCTGTGGAACAAGCTATACTTGCGCCAGATAGTGGATGAGAACAGCTTACGCTTTGATGAGGGTATGGTTTGGGGCGAGGACACCCTGTTTAACATGCAGTATTACGTATATGTAAAGCGCATCCACTGCATACCCAGGATCGTTTACCAATATTATCGTGCGCCAGGCGGTTTGTCCTGGTGGTCCGCTTTCAATCTGCACAAAGGGATTGCCATCAAGTGGAAGATCTTCCAGGCATTGCGCAAACTCTATCGCCATGAGGGACTGCTTAGTACGTACAGGTTCCGCGTCAACATCTACCTGCTTAATGTTACCCTTATGGATTAACGGTCCACCCGATAGATACCACACTTAAGGTACTGGGTTTCGATCGATGAGGGCAGTATGGGATGGTCGCGCCCTTGTGAACGGAAGTCGACCTGCATCAAATTCACGCGCGCGTCGATTGCTGCCTGCAGCACAATATCCTTAAACATCGCGCCAAGTATATGCTGTGAGCAAGAGCAGGTGACCAGATAGCCCCCGTCGTTCAGCATCTTCATGGCCCGCAGATTGATTTCCTTATAGCCTTTGGTGGCGGCGGCCACATTGTCCCTGGTCTTGGCAAATGCGGGCGGATCCAGGATGATCAGATCAAAGCGCTCCCCTGCCTGTGCCTGGGTACTGAGAAGATCAAAGACGTTCGCCGTCTGGACCTGTACATTTGTCATGCCATTGAGGCTGGCGTTCTCGCGGGCATCGGCGCAGGCGTTTTCTGAGATGTCCACCGCCACAACTGAGCCAGCGCCATAGTGTGCGGCGTGCAGCGCGAAGCTGCCCGTGTGGCTGAAGCAATCAAGCACCTTGGCTTTAGGACAGAAGGGCGCCATGGCGGCCCTGTTTTCCTTTTGATCAAGGTAATAACCTGTCTTCTGTCCCTGCCTTACGTCGACCAGGAAGTGGATGCCATTCTCCAGCATTTCCACGCGGTCAGGTACTGTGCCGTAGAGGAGACCTGTCTTCTGCTCCAGACCCTCCAACCTGCGAACGGGAACATCGTTGCGCTCATATACGCCCTGCGGAGTCACTTCCTCCACCAGGGCTTCAACGATGTCCTGCTGAAACCGCTCCATGCCAAGCGATACGCACTGTAAAGCCAGCACTGGGCCAAAGCTGTCAGCTACAATGCCCGGCATACCATCAGCCTCTGCGTGGATGAGGCGGCAGGAATGAATGTCGGCGAACTTGCGCCGATAATCAACTGCGCGTTTGACGCGCCGTTTGATGAAGGCGCGATCCACCGGCTCGTCCTGTGTGGTCAGGATGCGAAGAGCGATTTGTGACTTGGGGTTATACACACCACACGCCAGGAATCGACCCTGGCGCGTGTAGATGCTCACTACATCGCCTGGTTGGCAGTCCCTGTCACTTATGGCGATGTCGCTTAAGAATATCCATGGATGGCCAGAGAATACACGCTTTTCTTTTTCCGGCTTCAAAAAAACCTTTCCCATACTTTTTCCTTTCCTGCTCGCTTGCAGATTCTTGCATGATAGCACAAAAGCCACTGTAATGCACGATACTGAACATGAGAGAACCGGAAAGGACGGCGGCCTGTGATCTTTGCGGAACTGATGATTTTGTCTGTTGGGTTGTCCGTGGATGCCTGCGCTGTGGCTATATGCAAAGGCGCGTGCATGCGCAGGCTGGAGGTGTGTCAAGTTCTCAAACTGACTGTTGAGTGCGATGGCTTCTGCGTTCAGGTGGGAGTGGTAGTCAAACAAGGGCAGGTCTTCAGCTGTCTCGTGATCAAGCTGGCGAGCGATAGAGCCGGTGAGCAGGAAGTCGGTGTCTATGAAGTTCTGCATCAGGCTTCTCCCAGTTCTACACGGCTCTCCAGGGCATCGCGCAGGTAACCGGCGAGGATATCGACGATGCGGGTGTTCTTGCCGCCCCTTGTGACGATCACGTCAGCGTGGTTGATGTAGTTCCTGATGAATTTGTCATACATAGGCTTGACCGTAGTGAGATATTGCGTGGTAATGCTGTCTATGGAGCGGTTGCGCTCTTTGATGTCGCGGTTGATACGGCGCAGCAGGCAGATGTCGGCCTCAACATTAATATAAAGCTTGAGATACATGCGGTCATATAGACGCTTGTCGTAAAAGGCGTGGATGCCATCCAGCAGCAGCACATCTGCCGGGTATACGATATCATCGGTATCACAACGCCTGTGCAAAGAAAAATCATAGGCTTTCTTGTTGATGGGATGACCCGAGAGCAGGGCTGTGATGTCGCTCAGAAGCGCATCGTGATCGAATATGGCGGGCTCATCATAGTTCAGCTTTGATCTCTCCTCAAGCGTGAGCTCCGGATGATCAAAGTAGTAAGCATCCTGGCTGATGATCACGCAGCTGGCGTGAATGGCACGCACAAGTTCGTGTGATAACGTGGTCTTGCCTGAGCCGCTTGCGCCGCATATACCGATAAAGAGCATCTCGATCCCCTCCTTAACCACGCAAGACGATACTTGAAAGCGCTCTGCTTGTCAAGAAGCGAGCAATCATCGCACATGCGGAGGACCTTGCGTGTGAAGCGAAAGTTGTGCAAAGCATGAAGAGGAACGCAGCAATTGTATGCTAATTCTCTTCTCGCGGGATTTGAGGATCTTGACAGCGTGTCTTTTGCCTGTTATCATGCACACGAACTGAATATCCTTATCAAGAGTGGTGGAGGGACTGGCCCGATGAAACCCGGCAACCGGCGCAAGCTTGGTGCCAAATCCAGCGGCAGAAGTGCCGGCAGATAAGGCTAAGATAACGCTTATCTGAAGGGGTAGGCGCATTTTTTTGGGAGGCAACAAGATGAAGAAACTATTCACCTCAGAATCCGTCACGGAGGGGCATCCAGACAAGTTATGTGACCAGATATCAGACGCGATACTGGACGCCATCCTGCGCGATGACCCCTATGCCCGCGTGGCCTGTGAAACCATAGCTACCACGGGGCTGGTGTTTGTCATGGGGGAGATCACCACAAACACCTATGTTTCCATCCCCGACATCGCGCGCTCTGTGGTGTTGGATATCGGCTACAATAGCTCCAAGCTGGGCTTTGACGGCAACACTTGCGCGGTGCTCACCGCTGTGCATGAACAGTCCCTTGACATTTCAGGCGGTGTCAGCAGGGCACAGGAAACGCGAGATCAGGCACAGGACGCGCAGCAGACTGGCGCAGGGGACCAAGGCATGATGTTTGGCTTTGCCTGTGACGAGACGCCGGAGTTGATGCCCATGCCCATTGCCTTGGCCCATCGTTTGACCAGAAGAATGAGTGAGGTAAGGAAGTCTGGCCTCTGTCCCTGGATGCGCCCGGACGGCAAGAGCCAGGTGACCATAGCATACGAGGACGGCAGGCCAACAGCAGCGGAGACGGTCGTCATCTCCACCCAACACGATGAAAAGGTCAGTCAGGAGACCATCCGCGAAGCAATGATTGAGCATGTCATCAAGGCTGTGATCCCTGCCCACCTGATCACCCAGAAGACACGTTATCTGATCAACCCAAGCGGTCGTTTCGTAATAGGCGGCCCCGCCGGGGACAGCGGCCTGACTGGCAGGAAGATCATTGTGGACACCTATGGCGGATACGTGCCACATGGCGGTGGCTGTTTCAGCGGCAAGGATCCTACCAAGGTGGATCGTTCTGCTGCCTACATGGCCCGTTATGTCGCAAAGAACGTGGTGGCCGCTGGTCTAGCAAGCAAGTGCCAGGTAGCCTTTGCCTACGCCATAGGCGTAGCGCATCCGGTGAGTTTTAGTGTAGATACGTTTGGCACGGGCAAGCTGTCTGATGAAGCGCTTGAAGAGCTGCTCTTGAGTTTGGTCAATCTGACCCCAGACGGCATTATCAGCAAGCTGGATTTGCGCCGGCCTATCTACCGGCAAACGGCCAACTACGGCCATTTCGGCAGGACGGACGTTCACTTGCCCTGGGAGCAGACAGACCTGGTACCGGCGATGAAGAAGGCAGCGGGCCTGGCCTGACGGCGTACAAAATAAACCGGAGGGAATTCCCTCCGGTTTTTGATAGGGTCCTATCAGTTGCCCAAGTAGGCTTTGCGCACATCGTCATCGGCCAACAAGGCCTTGGCGGAACCTTCCTTGACAATGTTTCCCGTTTCCAGCACATATGCACGGTTAGCGGTAGACAGCGCCATATGGGCGTTTTGCTCAACCAGCAGCACCGTGGTGCCGCTCGCGTTTATCTCTCGGATAATGGAGAATATCTCCTGGACCAGGATGGGGGAAAGGCCCATGGAGGGCTCATCCATCATCATCAGTTTGGGTCGGCCCATCAGCGCGCGGCCGATAGCCAGCATCTGCTGTTCCCCGCCCGACAGCGTCCCAGCGTGCTGCTTGCGCCTCTCCTTGAGCCGGGGGAAGTGTTCAAAAACCCTCTCCAGGTCGTCATCCAGCTTTAAGGAAGCGGGACGCGCGTAAGCGCCCATTTCCAGGTTTTCAAGCACCGTCATTCTGGAGAAAACGCGTCTGCCTTCGGGCACCTGCACCAAACCCATGCTCACGCGCTCATGCGCTGGGGTCTTGTTGATGTTGCGTTCCAGAAAGTTGATGTCACCTGTTTTGCAGGGAATGATGCCCGATATCGCCTGCAGTATCGATGTCTTGCCGGCCCCGTTGGCGCCGATCAAAGTCACGATCTCGCCCTGGTCCACATGGAAAGAAATCCCCTTCAAGGCCTGAATCGCGCCATAGAACACCGTGATGTTATCAACTTTCAACATGTTCTGCCCCTCCTGGCGCTGGTGCAACCTTGTCCGGAGTGCCAAGGTAGGCAGCCACCACTTCCGGGTTATTACGGATAGATTCAGGGTTGCCCTGCGCGATAACGCGCCCATAGTTGAGCACGTATATACGCTCGCAGATGCCCATCACCAGCCGCATGTCATGCTCAATGAGCAGGATAGCAACGGAAAATCGCGTGCGGATGGTCTTGATGGTTTGCATCAGTTCCTGTGTTTCAATGGGATTCATACCTGCGGCCGGCTCATCAAGCAAGAGCACCTTGGGGTTGCAGGCCAACGCGCGGCAGATCTCCAGCTTGCGCTGCTGGCCGTAGGGCAGACCGTCCGCCTTGGCGTCCGCGACATCTTCCATATTGAACACTTTAAGCAGCTCACGAGCGCGGAGATCGATGCCGCGCTCTTCACTGGCATAGTGTGAATCACGCACAATGCCTGACAAAGCAGAATACTGCATGCGCGTGTGGAACGCCACCTTGATGTTCTCAAGAACTGTCATTGATTTGAAAAGACGGATATTCTGGAAGGTGCGCGCTATCCCGTCCTGTGTAATCTTATGCGTTTGCTTTCCAAGGATGGATTTGCCAAGCAGGATGATGTCCCCCTGTGTAGGCAGATAGACGCCCGTCAAGAGATTGAAGACAGTGGTCTTGCCCGCGCCGTTGGGGCCGATGAGACCAACGATTTCATTGTTCATCAGGCGGATGTCAATATCCTCAGCCGCTTTCAGACCGCCAAAGCTGATGCCCAAGGCCTTGGTCTCCAGGACCAGGGAATTTTCCCAGACATCATAGCGCGGCACAAAGGGCATCTTTGTCGGCCTTTGCTCCAGCTTGAAAACTTTTTTAATGTGGCGATCGGCAGTATCCCAGGCAGTCAGCAAGGAGAATTCACGGGTACCCATCAGACCTTTGGGCCGGAAGAGCATCATAACGATCAGCAGGGTCGAGTAAATAACCAAACGCCACTCGGAAAAACCCCGCAGTACCTCAGGCAAACTTACCAGCACCACCGCGGAAATGATGGAACCCGTGATGGAGCCCATGCCGCCCAGCACGACCATGACCAAATACTCGATGGATTTGCTGAAGCCAAACGTCTTTGCCGTCAATAAGCCCGTCTGATGGGCATAGAGTCCGCCGGCGATACCGGCAAAGAATGCAGCCAGGGTGAATGCAAACAGCTTGTAGTAAGTGGTTGGGATGCCTGTTGCCTCAGCAGCGACTTCATTTTCGCGGATGGAGATAATTGCGCGGCCATGACGAGAGCGCCCAAGGGTGAAGATGCTGGTGATGATCACCACCATGATCCAAAAAACGATGGCATACTGCACGGCGCTGGAGGCCTTGACCTCAGGTGAAAAGGCGCGGGACATGCGCGTTATGCGCGACAGCCCGCCCGGCCCGCCGGTGATGGACATATTCTCGATCACCACGCGGATGATCTCACCAAAGCCCAAGGTGATAATTGCCAAATAATCGCCCTTGAGGCGCAGTGCAGGAATGCCGATCAGCAGACCGCAAAGCGCAGCCGCCAAGCCGCCTGCCAGCAAGGCCAGGGGGAGCGACAAGCTGAAGTCCATGCTCAGGCTCTTGGTGATGATGGCTGCAACATAGGCACCCACCGACATGAAACCCGCATGGCCCAGGGCCAATTGACCCAGCAGGCCAGTGGTCAGATTAAGGCTGGCTGCCATAATGACGGCGATCCCGATGGTGACCAGGATGCCCGAAAAGTAGTTGTTGATAACACCGCTTGAGATGAGAATGGACAACGAAAAGAAAAGTATCAACAGGGCCAGGATATTCAGGACATAGGCCTTTGCTTTCTTATTCATCGCTCACCTCACACTTTCTCGCGCGTCCGCTTGCCCAGCAGACCCGAGGGCTTGAACAGCAACACGATGATCAGGATGCCATAAACCACCGCATCGCTAAGCTGCGAGGAAATGTATGCTTTGGTCATGCTTTCGGCAATGCCCATGATGAAACCGCCCAGCATGGCGCCGGGGATTATCCCAATACCGCCCAGCACGGCCGCGATGAAAGCCTTTAGGCCTGGCAGAGCGCCCAGGGAGGGGGAGACTGAGGGATAGGCCAGGCCATAGAGCACTGAGCCGATGCCAGCCAAAGCGCAGCCGATGGCAAAGGTCATGGTGATGGTATTGTTCACATTGACGCCCATTAGCTTGGAGGCTTCCATGTCTTCTGATACCGCGCGCATAGACTTTCCAAGCTTCGTCTTGGCTATGAAGACCTGCAGGATTATCATTAAAAAAATCGAGATCAAAATGGTCAGCGTGGTTGTAAAGCCCATCTGCAGACCAGCCAATTTGAAGGGAGGTACATTTAAGACAATGGGATAGGGCTTGGGGGTGGGGCTGAATATCAACTGAGCTGAGTTTTGCAGCAGCATACTGACACCAATTGCCGTGATGAGCGAAGAGATGCGCGGTGAAGAACGCAGGGGTTTGTAAGCGACCCGCTCTATCAGCACGCCAAACAGCACGCAGATCAGGATCACCAATACAATCACCAGCGGTATAGGCAAATCCAGCATGGTAACCAGCACAACGGCTGTATAGGCACCCACCATCAGGATATCACCATGAGCGAAGTTGATGAGTTTGACAATACCATAGACCATGGTGTATCCAAGCGCGATGAGCGCATAGATGCTTCCCACATGCAGGCCGTTGATCAACTGATTCAGAAACAAAACCACGCTATACTCCTCTTGCCTTGCGCTTGAATATCACAATAGGCTGGGGAGAGGATACGCTCCTCCCCCCAGCCTATGAAGAGAAAACTTAAGGATTCTGCAGCTTGACAAAGACCTTGTTGCCTTCTGCATCAAAGGTGAGGATGAAGGCGCTCTTGATGGGGTCGTTGTGGTCATCAAAGGTGATCTTGCCGCTGACGCCTTCCACATTGGTAGCTTTGATAGCAGCGACGACATCAGCGTACTCAAGCGAGCCCTGTTTGAAAGCATCGCACAGCACCAGCGCTGCGTCATAGCCAGTGGCAGAGAAGGAGACGGTGGGATCTTCGTTGTACTTTGCCTTGTAGGCGGCAACGAAGTCGACGGCTTGCTTCGAGTCGGCCTGGGTGCTGAAATGGTCTGAATAGGTGATGCTGGTCAGCAGGGCTTTGTTGCTGATGGAGTCAACAATGTCGGCGATACCGTCAGCGCCCAGAAACTTGGTCTCAAAACCGAGTTCGTTGGCCTGCGTGAGGATGAGCGCAGCGGGCGCGCCGTAGTATGGCAGGAAGACTGCCTCGGGCGCAGCGCTCTGGATATTGGTCAATTGCGATTTGAAATCGACATCCGCAAAAGCGGCCGATTCGGTGGCAACGACTTCCAGACCCAGCACTTGGCACTCTGCGACAAAGGCATTGTAAAGGCCGGTGGAATAGTCGTCGCCGTTATCATACAGGACCGCCACTTTCTTGATGCCCTCATCGGCAGCGAAGCGTGCCATCTGCACTGCCTGGAAAGGATCAAGGAAGCAGGTGCGGAACACGCTGGGGCGATCAGTGGTGATTTCATAAGCGGTGGCTGATGCCGTGATCATCGGAATACCAACGTCGGCTGCATATTCTGCTACTGCCTTGGTTACACCGGTGAGGACAGGACCAATAATTGCCACGACGCCATCGTTGTCTACCAGTTTGTTGTAGGCGTTGATGCCCGTAGTGGCGTCAGCCTGATCGTCTTCCCAGAGGACTTCCACCATTTTGCCATTGACGCCGCCGGCGGCGTTGAGCTGCTCAACATAGAGGTCAACGCCCTTTTGCACGGCTTGGCCGTATACCGCATAGGGGCCAGACAAAACGCCGATGCCGCCCACCTTGATGGTTTCCTGCGCCAAGGCAGGCACTAAGGTACCAAGTCCCAGGATCAATGCCAGAACCAGAGATACGTACACGCGCTTCTTCACGATAGTAGCCTCCGTTGCCGTTTTTACGGTCTAACCCGTAATTTAGAATAGGATACAAAAAAACGCAGAATTATGCAAGCAGAGATTTGTATCTCTTTTGTTTCTGAAGGGAAGCAAGAAGCATCACCGGAGCGCCGCCAATGCTCGGCCGCGCTTGACAGGCCAGGTTGCCTCGGTATAATGGGGTCGTGGGTGCTGCTCATGCGCCACGAAATGAGGGAAGATGAATCGCTACACAATCGCCGCGCAGGATGCACATGAGGGAATGAAGTTGATGCAATTTCTCAGGCGCAGTTACCCCCTGGCGCCTGAATGGGCTATCCTAAAATCGCTCAAAGCGCGTGATATCAAGGTAAATGGCGTTAGGGCGGAAGTAAATCGTGAATTGGATTCCGGTGATCTGGTCGAGTGGTATACATTGTGGTCTGCGGCCGAGATCCCCATCATATATGAAGACGGTAATTTATTGATCGTCTCAAAGCCGGCTGGCCTCAATACCGATGAACACAAGGATGGCGACTTCAGTCTGCTTTCCTGGGCCATGGAGCGCGCGCGTGGGGAGCACTATCAACCGCGTCTGGTGCACCGCCTGGATAACCAGACCTCGGGCTTGATTATATTGGCCAAAAATGACCAGGCTCAGGAAGCGCTTATCGATGCCCTGCGTCAGCGTGAGATCGTAAAGCGCTACGTCAGCCTTGTGGCTGGTTGCCCAAAGCAGGGGCAAGCCGTACTGCAGGATTTCATGATCAAGGATGCTGTTGGCGCCAAGGTGCAGGTATATTCAAAACCTGTGGCTGGCTCCAAGGAGATAATAACTGAGTACCGGGTCATCAAGGCGGGTGAGGATTTCTCACGCCTGGAAGTGACACTGCACACGGGGCGGACGCATCAGATCCGCGCACACTTGGCTTATATTGGTCATCCGGTGCTGGGTGATGATAAGTACGGCGACTATGAGGTCAACAAGCGTCTGCGCGCGCGTCGCCTGATGCTGGCAGCAACTGAACTCAGTTTCCATGCCGCTGGTTATCTTGCCTATCTAGAAGGCAGGCAGTTCACTCAGGAAGTCCCATTTTAAGGTTGGAGAAAGGCATAGATGACTAATAACACTAAGATCCGGCTCGTCACGGTTGATATGGACGGTACCTTGCTTGACAACAATTCCAAAATAAGTCAAAGATCCCTTGACATCATCGCAAAGGCGCAGGCGCAGGGGGTCATCTTCTCAATATGCACCGGACGCTTTTTTGAGAATATTTCCATCCTCGTTAAGGATTATGGCCTTGACTGTCCCTTGATTTCGCTCAACGGGGGCAAGACATCGCTGGCGCCCTTTGGTGAGAGTATTGCCTCATATAAAATGCCACAGGAGTCAGCCCTGGCGACTTTCTGGCGTCTGGAAGAACTGGACGCGCACTATTTTATTTTTGGAGAAGGCTTTGTGGCAATCAGCCATCTTGGTGATCTGCATCACTCGCAAAAGGATTTCGGCGCCAGAATGGAAACAGAGGCCAACATAACCTATTATTATGGTAAAGAGGCTTGCATGCAGGGGATCAGCAGAGGCATCTTCAAATACTATATCCATGCCGAAAACGACAGCCAGAAGCTTGCCTGCATCAGAAATGGCCTGCTGGACATCCCGGATCTGAATATAACCCAATCCAGCAGCGCCAATATTGAGATCATGCCTCGAGGCATTGACAAGGGGAAGGGTGTCAGAGACCTGGCAAGGTATTTCCGCATCCCGCTTGAAGAAGTGATGGCCATAGGAGACCAGGACAACGACTTGCCCATGCTGCAGGTCGCCGGGTTTAGCGTCGCCATGGGCAACGCAACGCCTGAGGTCAAAGCCCTTGCGGATGTCATCACGCTGAGCAACGCGGAAGATGGCGTTGCCGCGGCGATAGAGCGCTATGTCTTGTCTTGTGAGATTTGCCAGGCGTAAAACATCTTTTCCTGTATGTCCAGTTGTACCCGGCCTTCACTGTACTGGATGAGTCTGCTCTCCACTTGTTTTTCATCACTTTGGCGCATCACAAGGGTGACCCGTACATCGGCGCCGTAGTCTGTGTGTTCAACAATGACTTGCATTTCAGCCAGGCGGCGCTGCAGCAAGTCCCACATTGGGTAGGGCAGCTGCACCACCAAGCGCAGGCTGGGCTCCATCATCACCACATGGGCATCGTTTAAGGCCTGGGCGCTGCTTTTTGTATAGGCCCGCACCAGGCCGCCCGCGCCTAACAGTGTGCCGCCAAAGTACCGAACGACCACAACGCAGGCATTGACAAGGTTCTTCATCTTCAGTACTTCCAGGATCGGGATCCCGGCTGTCCCAGAAGGCTCTCCGTCATCCGAATAGCGCATAATGCCTGCGTTGTTTCCCAGAATGTATGCATTGCAGTGATGGGTTGCGTCAGGGTAGGAGGACTTGATGTCATGCAGGTATCGCAGTGCCTGTTCCTGGGTTTCAACTGGCGCGGCGCAGCCGATGAAACGGCTTTTTTGCACGATCAACTCCGCTTTTGCGGGTCCAGAAATAGTTTTGTAGGGCAGATCGCTCACTGCTTTAATAGGACGCGGCAGTAGTTTTTCTTGCCGCGCCGCAAAAGAAGTCCTTCTGCGGTGATCATTTCGTGCGTGACCTGGAAATCAATATCGCTCACTTTTTCATCGCCAACCATCACCGCGCCCTGCGCCACCATCTTGCGTGCCTCACTGCGGCTGGTGCACAGGCCGCACAGGTGCAGCAGCGTGGTCAGACGATTATCCTGGTAAAGCTCTTCCTGTCTGATGAGGAAGCTGGGGACCTCCTGCGAAACGTCGCCGCCGCTAAAAAGCGCCGCGGAAGCTTCCTGCGCCTTTCGGGCATCCTCCTCGCCATGCACTATCTTAGTGCACTCAAGTGCCAGCACCTTCTTAGCCTCGTTGATATCAGCGCCATCCAGACGGCTTAGTTTGCGCACCTCCTCCATAGGCAGAAAGGTGAGCATGGCCAGGGACTTGGCAACATCAACGTCGGCCACGTTACGCCAGTACTGGTAAAACTCATAGGGAGTGCAAAGTTCCGCGTCAAGCCAGAGTGCGCCTCGCTCTGTCTTGCCCATCTTTTTCCCCTCATGGGTCAGCAATAGGTTGAAAGTGCATGCAAAAGCGGCTTCCTGCTCCTTGCGGCGGATGAGATCAGCGCCTGCCAGCATATTGCTCCACTGATCATCGCCGCCCATCTGCAGGCGGCATCCATGCTTCTTAAACAGTTGCAGGAAGTCATAGGATTGCATCAGCATGTAGTTGAACTCCAGGAAGTTCAGGCCACGCTCCAGGCGCTGCTTGTAACAGTCCGCCGCCAGCATGCGATTGACAGAAAAATGCACGCCAATTTCGCGGATGAAATCCATGTACTTCAGATCCAGCAACCAGTCCGCATTGTTGGCGATCAGTGCCCTATCCTGGCTGAAGTCAAGAAAACTGCTCAGTTGCCTGTGAATCTTGGCTGCGTTTTCATTGATGGTTTCAACACTCATTATCTTGCGCATGTCGGTCCTGCCGCTGGGATCACCTATCATTGTTGTGCCGCTGCCCACCAATGCAATGGGAATGTGACCTGCCTGCTGCATGTGCATCATGGCCAGTATCGGGATGAAGTGACCAAAGTGCAGACTGGCGGCAGTGGGGTCAAAACCAATGTAGAACTTGGTCGGTTCCAGTTCCAGCTGTTTGTACAGATCCTCTTCGTAAGTGATCTGGGCAATGAAACCGCGTTCCTTGAGCAAGTCCAAAATGTGCATATTCTTTTCCTCCTAAGACATTGTCTTTTGTATACATTGGGTTAAAATGTCCATACCCTTGTGGATATCCTCCAGGCTGGCACTTGAGAAGTTCAGGCGCAGACTGTGCCTGTGTCCCCCTTCGGGATAGAAGGGAGAACCCGGCACAAAGGCGACTCCCTTGTCGATGGCTGCTTGAAACAGCGGCGCCACATCCTGATCCTCATCGAAGAAAACGAAGATAAACAGGCCGCCTTCAGGCTGGGTGCAGCGCTTGATCTGAGGGATGGCGGACAAGGACTCAAGCATACTGGCCATGCGCGCGCCATAGCCGGGCAAGATGGATTTGATGTGAGGCGCAAGCAATCCCTGCCGCAGGTAAACGTCTACTATGGCCTGGTTGAGGTTGGCTGTGTGCACGTCTACGCATTGCTTGCAGATGATGCATTGGCGCAGGATATTCTCAGATCCCGCCATGAAGCCAACGCGCAAACCGGGGGAGATGACCTTTGAGAAGCTGCCCAGCAGAACAATCCAGTTTGATCGATCAAAGGACTTGATGGAGGGCAGCATTTCGCCTGAATAGCGCAGCGAATGGTAGGGGTCATCCTCAGCCACAACCACACCATACTGGGCAGCCAGGTGCGCAATCCGCTCGCGCCTTTCCAGGGACAGCGTGATGCCTGTCGGGTTTTGGAATGTGGGGATGGTATAGAGCATCTTTGGTTGATGGGTCTTTATCATTTCCTCCAGGTAGTCAGGGTCAATGCCTTCATCATCGCCTTTCAGCGGCACTATTTGCGCCTGATAGGCGTTCAAGCATTGCAGAGCACCCAGGAAGGTGGGGCTTTCAGTGAGCACAATATCCCCAGGGTTGATCAGCACTTTGCACAAGAGGTCAAGCCCCTGCATGGAACCTGAGGTGATCAGGATCTCCTGCGATGTAAACCTGGCCTTGAAGGTGTCCTCGATGTAACCTGCCAGGGACTCCCTCAAGGGAAAGTAACCTTCTGTCGCACCGTATTGCAGCAGAACTTTTCCCTGGCTTAGCAGCAGCTCGCTGGAGATGCGGGCGACTTCCTCATACGGCAGCGCGAATGTGCCCGGATTGCCCCCAGCAAAGGAGATGACGCCCGGCTGTGACACATACTTGAAAATTTCCCGAATGGCGCTGCCCGACAAACCGCTCATTCGCTGTGCAAAGCGCAACTCCCTGATTTCCACTGAAGCACCTCCCTTGTCCAGATACAAAACCGCCTTCCCACAGACACGCTATGGGAAGGCGGTGTGAACCACGGTACCACTTCCATTTAGCAGGCAAAGCCTGCCCTCAAACGCTGTATCCGGCGTACCGGCGGTGGCCTACTGTCATTTCAACCCCATGCTCCGGAGGGTATTCGCGATGGCCCGCTGCTCTCTTGCACCAAACGAAAGCTCTCTGGAAACGGTGTGCCAAATCGTTACTTGGCTCCTTCATTGCAAGTTCATTATACGGGGGGATTTAGGCTCTGTCAATCACATTTCTTGATCAGCAAGGGAGGAAAACGGGGAAATGTTAAATAATGATTAAGAAAGTAGTGCAATTCTATATCTTTTGTGTTAGAATATTAAGTAACACAAGGCGCGCGGGGAGGAAAACCGGATGCAAACCAGGCTTGAGCTGCAAAGCAAGGCGAATGCGTTACTTGGCGGATGGCACATCCCCTTGACCGGGACCGAACGCGCCGCTATCGACTGGGCGCTGGTGGATGACCATCAGGCTGTGCTGGATCTTTCCTGTGCTGATGGGCATCTGCTGCGCCACTTTGCGCAGCGTTACCAGTTGCGTGCCTGCGGAGTCTGCTACGATGCCCAGCAAGCCCAACAAACGCGAGACAGCCTTCAGTCCGCTGAGATCATGTATACGGCATGCGCCGACATCCCCTGGCAGGATGATAGCTTTGACCGCGTTTTGTTGACAGGGTTCCTGCCAAACTTTGGACATCCAATTGAATTACTGAAGGAAACACACCGTGTGCTGCGGCCGGGAGGTATGCTTCTTGTGGTTTTCAGCTGTTTGCCCTTTCAAAAGACGCTGACGCTTCCCTTTTATGGCGCAGGCAAGGAAATCTCCCTCAGCCGCCGTCAATTGATGGAAACGCTGGAGTGTCACGGGTTTGAGGATGTTTCCTTGCGACAGTCTCGCGTAGCATATGCGACGCTGATCGCCCACAAGAGTAAATGAAGACCCTGATGCGCAAGTTGATTGCCCTCTTCCTGACGGCGGGTGTGTTGATCATTGCGCCGTTTTCTTTGGCTGACGGTCCGCAGACTGGCGGGATACGGGTGCTTCTGGATGCGCAAGGGGATGCTTCTCAAGTGGAGATAAGCATATATGGAAGTTACTTGCTTAACGACACGCTTTCCTTTCAGCGCGGTGCCCGCCTGAAATTATCCGCGCAGACAGGTAGCCTGATGGTTTATTACGAAGGACTCGTCTACCAAGCTGGCAGCACTCTCCAGTTTATTCGTTACGGCAGTGTTCCCAATGCGGAAAATGGCCTAAGATTGAATGACAACCTCAACCTCCTGGAAGGCGACCTGCACGTTAGCTTGCAGGAGGGCGCTATACGGTTGGTGCTGCATATTGGCGTGGAGGATTATCTTAAGGGCGTCGTTCCATATGAGATGAGCGACAGCTTTCCCTTGGAAGCGCTGAAGGCACAGGCTGTTGCCGCGCGCAGCTACGCGCTCAAGAGCATCAGGACAGACCGTGATTTTGATGTCTATGACAACACGAACGATCAGGTCTATCGCGGTTTGAACGCAGAGAATAAACGCGCCCTGCAAGCCATCACCATGACCGAAGGTTTTGGCATTATCTACCAGGGAGAATTAGCGCAAAGCTATTACACAGCCAGCAATGGCGGCCAGGTTGAAACTGCCTACAACGCATGGGGCAGGGAAAGCTTGCCTTATTCGCGCCTTACGCCCGATCCTTATGATCTTGAGAATCCAGCCAGCGAGATGCGAACCTATGCTATCCCCAAAGTGTGGCAAAACTCGGAATCATACGCGCCGCTGCGTCAGCTTCTTATCAGCGTGCTTATACCAGTACTGGAAAGTAAGGGCTATGATCCTGAGGCATCATTCATTGATATCCGGGGGATAGCGGGCATTCGAGCGATTGCCCCAAAGTACGGGGATACATCGGATCTGATGACCAGGCTTGCCTTTGATGTGTGGCTGAGCGCCAGAAAGCCGCTGACGGCAAGCACTGAAGGTGAGATATCACTGTTTTCACTTGCGACCCCCAGCCCGCAGATACAGGCATCGCCAACACCTTCGGCCATGTGGGGGCCAATGGAGAAACTCATCGCTCCCTTGACTGTGGAAATTGCCATCTTTCCAGATGCGGAGCAGGCTTTGGGCCTCTCCATTAACCTGAGAGACAATGAGATCATCCGTGTCAAGGAAGAAGAAAACCGCTTCATCCTGCAATCTGGCCGCTACGGGCATGGCGTGGGCTTAAGCCAGCGCGGGGCGGAATGGATGGCCAAGGCCCACGCCTGGACCTATGAGCAGATCCTCAACTACTATTATCCCGGCACTCAGTTGGAGCGCTTCGCTACGACACCTGCGGAAAGACCTCTGCTGGCGCCTGCCTTTTTAACCACCCCCGGGCCCAGACCCACGGCGACTCCCAGGCCAACGCTGATACCTTTGAGCGTGACCGCGGCACCGGATCAATGGATAGCGCAGGTGAACGGTGTGGCAAGGGATTCCTCACTCAATCTGCGCGACGCTCCGCAATTGACGGGCAAAATACTCTATCAGCTGTTTTATGGGCAACGACTCCTTGTCTTGGGCCAAGAGCTGGACGGTTGGCTCAAGGTCAAGGTTGACAGCCTGGAAGGTTACGTGGTGGCAAGTTTTGTGGAAAAGGTGCCCTAAGAAAAGGAGGGGTGCTTCCCCTCCTCTGGCAGATTAATCATTCGTCCGGGATTATAGGATCGACACGATCAGTATCAATGGTTGTTTCCAGGAATTCAACATCCAAATCACTGAGTTCCATCGGCGATTCTTCGGAGGATATCGGCGCTGCATCCTGCCTAATCGCAGGCATCGCCTTAGGCGGTACCCTGTTGACCAATGTTGGCAGGGCAACGCGCTGCACGTCTGAGGCCAAGTAATCCTTGAGCTCGCTGTCATTGCCCTTGGCGACGCGAACCTTAACGGTTTCTTTGAGCACATTGATATCTATCACCAGGCCCCGTCCATCGGGTGTGATCACATCCTTGCCGATATGAGGCATTGCCTTTCGGGTTTTCTCGTACTGCGATTGTTCATACTGCAGACAGCACATCAGGCGCCCGCACACACCCGAGATCTTCGTCGGATTGAGGGAGAGGCTTTGTTCCTTTGCCATTTTGATAGAAACGGGCTGAAAATCACCCAGCCACTGCGAACAACAAAGGGGACGGCCACAAATACCCAGGCCTCCCAGCATCTTGGCCTCATCGCGCACGCCGATTTGCTTAAGCTCGATACGTGTTCTAAATACGGCGGCAAGATCCTTGACCAAGGTGCGGAAGTCTACACGGCCATTTGAGGTGAAGTAAGCGGTGAGCTTGTTGCGGTCGAAAGTATATTCCACTTTGACCAGCTTCATATCCAGTTTGTGCTCTTCGATCTTTTGCTGGCAGATCTGAAAGGCTTCCTGTTCTTTTATAAGGTTCAGTTGATGATGGGTATAGTCATCTGAGCTCGCGATGCGAAGTACCCTTTTGAGTGGCATAATAAGGTCACTCTCATCGATCTCATGAACACCCATGACCGCCTCAGCATACTCGACCCCGCGCAGTGTTTCAACAATCACGGCATCCCCGGCAGACGGCAGCAGGGGACCAGGACTAAAATAATAGAGTTTTCCTGCGTTCTTGAAGCGAACGCCTACGACCATTGGCATGCGTATATCTCCTTTATGATGGTAAACAGCAGGCGATCCAATATTGCCTGCCAGGACACATTGCTGTTGCGGTACTTTCTGGCGCTCATGACAGCCTGCAGCACGCGCATGAGCGCGGTGGGGCTGGCCTGGTACCAAGGGTGGGTATTGGTTTGCGTCTCGCCATTGCAGGCGATCATAAGGCAGAGCTGCGCTCGCTGCTCCACCAGATCCAGAAGCAGGTCTGCCACGTCTTTCGTGTCTTTGAGCGCGGCAGATGCATCGGGGATATCTGTGAGGGCTTTGGAACTGAAAAGGTTCTCGTCCAGCAATTGTCTGACTGCCCAATATTGTGTATCCCGGTCAAGCTGAAGCGCCATGCCGGGCAAACCTCGGCTGAGGCTTGTCAGCTCCCTGGTGCGCTCTTCTGTGATGCCTTCGCTCCTCAAATAATCAAGCATTTTCTCATCACGCCATGGCGCCAGGCGCATCAATCGGCAGCGCGACATGATGGTAGGCAAGACAGCCTGTTCATTTTTGGTGCTCAGCAGGAAATAAGTACCCTCATCGGGCTCCTCAAGGGATTTTAACAGTGCATTTTGCGCCTGAACTGTCATTGTGTCGATGTCCAGTATCATCACCACGCGACTGCCTGCCTGTAGGGGGTTGAGCGCTAAGGATTCCAGCAGTTTGCGCAGCTGATCTATCTTGATGCTCTTTTCACGCGGGGCTAGCGCCAAACTTAGCAGGTTGGCATGCGTGCCTCGGGCCATATGTTGGCAAGCGGTACAGTGACCGCAGGGTTTATTCGCCGTATCAACGCATAATAACACACTGGCCAGGTAGTTCGCCAGTTCTTCCTTGCCGATCCCTTGCGCACCGCTCAGCAGCAGCGCCTGAGGCGAACGGCCCTGTCGATAATCATCAATAAGACGATCAAGCGCGGGGTGCAAGCCCTCAAGTTTACTGCGCAGCGCCACAAAGCTTCTCAAACCAATTCATCAGATCTTTATAAATTGGTCAACTGACATGACGAAGACCGTAGCGCCACCGACTGTCACCTCAATAGGATAAGGAGCATACATGCCCGTTGCGCCACCCATGGTAACAGGTGAAGTGGCGATCTGTTTGCGGCTCTTGCAGATTTTCTTGATTATCTCAAGGCACGGATCGTATTTGTCCTCATCCACTCCGACCAGTAAAGTTGTATTTCCAGCCCTCAGGAAGCCCCCTGTGGTGGCAAGCTTGGTGACGCTGAAGCCCTCGCTCATCAGCTCACTGATCAGGTGCGAGGCATCCTCATCCTGTACGATAGCGATAATCAGTTTCATATTCATGCCTCCTTTTATCAGAACGATACAAAGATCCTTGTGTATCCATCCAAATTATACACCAAGCAGTGTCTCTTGACAAGCATAGCATGACTGATCAAGCAATCAGGCCATTCAGCAATGATCCGGCAACCGCGAGCGCTTGTCATTTTATCCCAGCTATGTTAGTATTACTGCGCTCCCATGTGGCCCAAAGTTTGGCAAGTGATGATGATAAAGGGTGTGATACGATGCAGGAAGTACATCTTTTTACGGATGGCATGGGCGGTGACAACGCACCGCAGGCACCGGTAGAGGGCAGCCTGGAGGCTTTGCGCCGTCACCCAAAACTGCGCATCACGCTGGCTGGTGTTATGGACGAGATGCGCCCTTTCCTGGTAAATATTGATGACGTTAAAGACCGACTCAATCTCGTGCACACCAGCGAAGTCATCACAAACCATGATGTGCCAACGCTGGCTATCCGTCAGAAAAAAGATTCATCCATTGTGGTGGGCATGCTGTCCGTACGCGGCCAGCAGACGGATGGATTTGTCTCTGCCGGCTCCACCGGTGCTGTTCTGGCTGGTGGTATGTTCCGCCTGGGTCGTATCAGCGGCATCGAGCGCCCGGCACTCGCGCCCCTTCTGCCAAATGGCAAGGGTCACTTTCTGCTGATCGATTGCGGCGCCAACGTTGACTGCAGGCCCGAGTGGTTGGTACAGTTTGGCCTGATGGGCGATACTTATATGAAGCATGTGATGGCCATGGATATGCCGCGGGTCGGCCTTGTCAATAACGGAGCCGAGGCCGAAAAGGGCAATGCCGTGAGCCGCGAGGCTTATCAGCTCATGCAGCAGGCCAAGTATCACTTTATTGGCAATGTGGAAGCGCGCGATATCACCCAGGACAGGGCCGACGTTATCGTATGCGATGGCTTTGATGGCAACATCATCCTCAAGTTCATGGAGGGCGTTGCAGGCACGCTGATGGGGATGATCAAGCAGGAGTTGATGATTGATACGCGTTCAAAGCTGGGTGGCCTGTTGGCAAAGCCTGCTTTCCTGAGGGTCAAAAAGCTTATGGATTACACAGAGGTCGGAGGGGCACCGCTTTTGGGCGTGCAGGGCGCCGTCGTGAAAGCCCATGGCAGCAGCAACGCGCACGCCTTTGCCAGCGCGCTGGCACAGGCTATCAAGATGGTGGATGGCCAGTTATCGCAGGCCATCGCACAGCAAGTTTAGTCATCCAATTAAGGGAGGAATATACCATGGTCATGGAAACCGTATCCAAAATGATCGCCAATCAGCTGAAAGTGGAATCCAGCAAAGTCACCCGGGACGCGCGTCTTGTGGAAGATTTAGGCGCGGACAGTGCCAATGTCATGGTGCTGATCATGGATCTTGAAGACCAGTTTAACCTTCAGGTAGAAGACAGCGCCATCACAACGCTCAAGACCGTGGGGGACGTGGTCGACTATATTCAATCCCGCGCTCAGTAATCCCAGGCGCTTTTGGGCTGCCGCGCGAAGGACGGCGGCCATTATTTCATGCGGAGGATTCTATGCCCAATGACTCCGACTTGATGCAGTCGCTCGGATACACCTTCAGTAACCCCAAACTGCTCAAGCTGGCCTTGACGCATCCTTCTTTGGGGGATCAGAACAACCAAAGACTGGAGTTCCTGGGCGACGCAGTACTGGAGTTTTGCATGAGCGATCTTTTGTTCACCAGATATCCAGGCTTGAGTGAAGGTGAACTCACTGTCATGCGCGCAAACCTCGTTTGTGAGGCTGCGCTTTTTTCTGTGTCGCAGAATTTGCACTTGGAAAGCCATATTCGACTGCTTCACCCCCAAAGCCATAACAGCGCGGGCAGGAAGAGCATCATGGCAGATGCCTTGGAGGCAATCATTGCGGCTGTCTATCTGGACAGCGGATTGCCAAGCGTGCAGCGCCTTGTCAGCGCGCAGTGGGAAGATTTGTTTGAGCGTACTCAAAGCCTGAGCAATTACAAGAGCAGGCTGCAGGAGATATTGCAGGCAGATGGCTGCCCTGAACCCAGCTATCTAACTGTGCAGGAGGAGGGTCCGCCGCATCGGCGGATCTTCACGGTGGCTGTATATAATCAAGGATATGAACTGGCGCGCGCGAATGGAAGTTCAAAGAAGCTGGCCGAACAGGAAGCTGCGAGGCTTGCGCTGCAGGCTTTTCAGCCAGCGGGGGATCATGATGAAGCTTAAGCAGGTGGAAATATATGGCTTCAAATCCTTTGCCCAGCGCACGGAACTCAGCTTTGACAGGGGAATCACCGGCATCGTGGGTCCAAACGGATCAGGCAAGAGCAACATTGCCGACGCTGTTCGCTGGGTATTGGGTGAACAAAGCGCAAAAATGCTCCGCGGCGCCAAGATGGAAGACGTCATTTTTAGCGGTACCGAACGCCGCAAGGCCTATCCCTACTGTGAGGTGTCGCTGCTGTTTGACAACGACGATCAGGCACTGCACTCGCCTTTTGTGGAAGTCCTGGTTTCGAGGCGTGTCTATCGCAACGGCGAAGGGGAATACTACCTCAACAAAACAGGTTGCCGCCTGAAAGATATCCTGGAGCTTTTTCGGGATACGGGCATTGGCAAGGAAGGCTACTCCATTATCGGTCAAGGCCGTATTGAGGAGATCCTTTCCACCAAAGGGGAGGAGCGCCGTCAGGTTTTTGAGGAAGCGGCAGGTATCGTCACCTTTCGTGTGCGCAAAGAGGAAGCGCTGCGCAAGCTGCAAAAGACCAAAGAGAATCTCCTGCGCGTCAGTGACCTGATGGACGAACTGGAGGGAAGGCTGGAGCCGCTGAAAACACAAGCGGCCAGCGCGCAGACATATCTTGCCTTGTCCCAACGCCTGCGCGACAGGGAAATCAATGTATACCTGATACGTTATGACAAACTGCAGGAACGCATCAGCTCCCTTGCTTCCCTGACTCAAGGATTGAGGGAGACTTTGATACTGCATGAACAGCATCTTGAAACGCTTGCAGAAAAGCGGTCGCTGCTTGATGATGAACTTGAACAGCTTGACGCAAGCGACGCAACTGCACGCAAGGACCTTGCCGCAGCCCAGGAGAACTTGTACCAGGCGCAGGCCAGTTTGACAGCACAGACCAGCCGCCTTGATAACCAGCAGCAAGAAGTTCAGAGGATGGAGACGGAACTGGCGCAGGCTCAGGAAAGACTCAAGGAACTTGAGTCTCTTGTCGCGATGGGCGAGGAAGAGGCTGCGGCGCACGCACAAAGGCGAGCCGATGCGCAGGCAGAGCTGAGCCAACAGGAGGAACTCTTGCATGAGCTGCTTGAACAGGCGCAAACCGCTGAAACCACGCTTGACAAGCATAAACAGCGCATTGTCAGCGCACTAAATCATTTGAGCGATGCAAAATCCCGTCAAACGCGCCAACAGACGATGCTGAGTCAAATGCTCAGCCGTTCTGGGGAGATTCAGATAGAAGTGGCATCCCTTCAGCAAGAACAGCAATTGCTTGCTCATCAGGCTGCTCAGGCGCAGCAGCAGATGCAGCTGGCGCAGGCGCAGCTTGACGCGGCCATGGAAGAACAGCAGCTTCGCGATCAACAAACGTTTTCGGCACAGCAGGCACTCAATGGCCAGGCTCAAAGTGTTCAGAAGCTGGCAAATGAAATACAGCATGCGAAAAGCCGTTTGCAGTTGCTGGAGGAGATGGCGCGCGACTACGAGGGTTACAATCAGGCTGTCAAAAAGGCACTTCAGTTCTCAAGCGGAAACCCTCAAGTGCACGGTGTTGTTGCGAAATTGATGCAGGTTCCCAGGGACTATGAGACTGCCATTGACATGATACTTGGCGGCACCTTGCAGCATATAGTGACAGAGGATGAGGAAACCGCCAAAGCCATCATCGACTACCTGCGCTTGAATAAATTGGGCAGAACAACCTTTTTGCCCTTGACCTCCATCCGTCCCCGCTTGCTTAGCAAAGACGAAAGGGTGCTGCTTGACAGCCCCGGCTGTATCGGTGTCGCAAGCGAGCTGATCAGCTGCGCGCCAGTGTTTCGGGGTATTGCGGAGAACATACTGGGCAGAACTGTGCTGGTCATAGACCTGGAGGCGGCCATACCGCTCTCGCGCAAGGCGCACCAAGCATTTAACGTGGTGACGCTTGCAGGGGATGTGATGCGCGCAGGCGGCGCGATGACTGGCGGCACAGCACAGGGGAGAACGACCAGTCTATTGGGACGCGAGCGCGAAATTTCAGACCTGCGTCAATCGTCAAAGCAGGGACAAGCAGAGCTTGTTCAGGCGCAGGAAAGGCTGACGCAGCTAAGGCAGGCTTATGAGTCGTCACAATGTCTGGCTGTTGAGGCACTGGAGGCTGTCAATCAGATGCAAATAGCCTTGGCGCGCGATCAGGAGCGATCTCAAAATGCACTTAAAGAGTTGACCTCAAGCGAAGCGCGTCTGGAGACGCTTAAGCAGGCCTTGGAGCAGCTTTCACAAGGCATGCGTGATATCCAGCAGGATCTTGACGGCGCAGCGCTGGAGACACAGACGGTGACTGTTGATAATCAGGCCATGGACACGGAAACGCTGCAATATCAGAAAGCCTTGTACGAAGCACGGCAATTGGCAGAAGCTCACAGGTCAAAGGTCAGTGCCATGCAGGAGAAGCGCAGCGAGCTGCTGCACCAGGCTGATCTATACCAGCGTGACAAGGAACGTTGGCAAAAAGAAAAGGCGGGTATGCAGACTGCTCTGGCAAAAGGCCAAGAGAAACGCGAGCAGCTGCTTGCGCAGATCAGCCAGACGCTGGCGGCTCAAAGTGGTAAAGAGACGATCCTGGACCAGTGTGAGGCAATTCTGCGTCTCGAACAGAACCGGTCGCAGGAGATCGCATTGAGGCGCAGCAAGACGCAGGCTCTTCAAAGAGACTGCCTGAATGAGAAAGAAAAGTTTTACGCGCAGTATCAGCAGGACAGCGACAAACTGCACCGCAACGAAATGGTCAGTGAGCGCACGCAAAGCGAACAGCTTGCCATGAGCGATCACATCTTCAACAGTTATGAGCTAACCTATTCGCTTGCTCAGCAGTACCGCCAGGAAGAAAAGCTGGATCTGTCCAAGGCTGAGATGGAAATCAAGGAAGTCAAGGGCCAGATCCGGGAAATGGGCTCAGTCAATGTGACAGCCATAGAAGACTACGCACAGACCAAGGAGCGCTTTGATACCATGACGGCACAGCGTGACGATGCGCTGCGGGCGCAGGACGATCTGGAAAAGCTCATTGAGAAGCTCCTGGGCAAGATGGAAGAGCAATTCGTTAAGGAATTCGGAAAGCTCAACATTTTCTTCTCTCAGACCTTCTCCCGCCTATTTGGGGGCGGCCAGGCGAAGTTGATCTTGACTGACCCAAGTGCGCCGCTCACCTGCGATATTGAGGTGGAGGCGCAGCCACCAGGCAAAAAGCTGCAGATGCTCAGCTTGCTCTCGGGGGGCGAGCGAGCCCTGACGGCCATCGCCATCCTGTTTGCCATGCTGAAGCTCAAGCCAACGCCTTTTTGCATATTGGACGAGATCGAGGCCGCACTGGACGAGGCAAATATTGGTCACTTTGCAGATTATCTGGCAGAGTACGCGCGATCAACGCAGTTCATTGTAATTACCCACCGCAAAGGGACGATGGAGCGCTGCGACGCTCTGTATGGCGTTGCCATGGAGGAAAAGGGCGTCTCCGGCATGGTATCGGTTGATCTGCAGCGCTTCGCATAAGGGCGCAGGAAAGGAGCTAATAAGTGGGGTTTCTTCAGAGGCTGAAGGAAGGGTTATCCAAAACCAGGGGTAACTTTACTTCAAAAATGGATGTGCTGGTTGAAAACACACAGGTGATCGATGATGATTTTTATGATGAGTTGACAGATATTTTGATTCTGGCGGATGCTGGTGTCAAAGCGACAGAACGCATCATTGCCAGTCTGCGAGAGCGGGTATCACAGGCGCGCATGAGGAGTGCCAAGGAGGCCAAGGCTCTGCTGCAGCAGATCATTATCGAAGAGATGAAGGTGCCCCGTCCTGCCCTGAAGTGGCCCATGGTCATGCTTGTGGTTGGCGTCAACGGTGTTGGCAAGACGACCACCGTTGGCAAGCTGGCATTGCGCTTTCAGGAGATCGGCAGAAGCGTTATGCTGGCCGCCGCTGATACCTTCCGAGCCGCGGCAGATGAACAGCTGAAAGTGTGGGCTCAGCGTGCCAATGTACCCATGATCAGCCAGAGCATGGGCAGTGATCCGGCAGCCGTCGTCTTTGATGCGCTGCAATCGGTCAAAGCAAAAAAGACCGACCTTCTCATCGTTGATACGGCCGGTCGCTTGCACAACAAGAAGAATCTGATGGACGAGTTGGGGAAGATGCGCCGCATCATTGCGCGTGAGTTTCCAGAGGCAACTGTGCGCAGCATGCTGATCCTTGATGCTACGACGGGCCAAAACGGCCTTATTCAGGCAAAGATGTTCAAGGAATCAGCCGACATAAACGGCATCATACTGACTAAACTGGATGGCACTGCCAAAGGGGGCATTGCCATTGCCATTCAACAGGAATTGCAGATCCCCGTTTGGTACATCGGCGTTGGGGAAGGCATTGATGACCTGCAGGCATTTGACGCCGAGGAGTACGTTAAAGCCCTTTTCTAGTTGCTACGATCCGATGGGGAAGTCGCCTTCAAACAATACGCGCTGTGTTGCGGGGCCAGCCATACCGTCTTGCGATAGGCCGTTGTCAGCCTGGAAGCGCATGACAGCATCAATGGTTCCCAGCCCATATTTGCCATCCACGATACCCTGCAAATATCCCTTGGTTTTAAGGGCTTGCTGCAGGTTGGTCACGAGTACACCACTGTGGCCAGGGCGCAGGGTGACGTAATTGCCTAAGGGGTCAGGTGTGACATTTACATAAATGAGGATAGGCGTGAAAGCCGGCGCTGGTGTCACCTGTCCGCCAGGCACTGGTGTGCTGAGCGAAGTTGAATCAGCACGTTTGGCCGCGGTGCTGTACAACAGGTTGAGCGTACCCTCGCCCGCCACGCCGTCTACCTTGAGTTTATTGACGGTCTGGAAGGCCTTGACAGCAATTTCTGTGGAGGTGCCAAAGTCGCCATCAATTTCGCCTGTATAATAGCGCAATTCTTTGAGCCGGCGCTGCATAGTGCGCACAGCATCAGAATCCATGTCGCCTTTCCGGAGTGAAATGCCAATCGTGGCGCTCTGGGTGCTTGCGCGCCTGGCGTTGCTGGAGTAAAGAGCTGAGAGCGTCATAGGTCCCGCAACACCATCGTAGTAGGATACGTTACGTTTTTGGAAATCAATGACAGCTGCCTCAGTGGCTCCATCGAAATATCCTGTGGACTTTCCGGCGAGGTAGCCCAAACTGATCAATCTATCCTGCAGCCTGTGCACCTCTGAGCCCTGGTCCCCCTGGCGCATGTAGGTGTTGGTGTTGACGTTGGGCGTCGCGGTCGCCTTGGGCGGCACGGCAGTAGGTTTGGGTGTTACCCTGGCTTTGACGGCGGCGTTGCTGTTCAAGCGTGTCAATGTTGCCGGTCCCGCAATACCATCTGCGGTCAGACCGTTACGCGCCTGGAAATCCTTAAGGGCAATCTCCGTTGCTTTGCCAAAGTCACCATCAGCAGTACCTGTCAGATAGTCTAAAGTCTTGAGCCGCGTTTGCATATTGCGCACTGCGGTGCCAGTGCTGCCAAGTTTGAGCACCAGGGGCGTAACCGCGGGGAGGGGTGAGATTGTTGGCAGGATGATGGGTATCATGGTTGCAACACCGGACAGGATGGGCGTGGGTGTTACCAGACCAAAGGAAGGGCTTGGCAGGTTGAGGGGGATACCAGATGCGAAAGGCGGCAAGGTTTGGGTGGTAACGGGACTGATCCCAAGCGTTGATGTTACCCCAGCAGGCGGAAGGGTTGTCAAAACAGGCAGGTTATCCCAAGGCAAAGCGCCTGTATAGCCCGCTCCCGCGGTACTGTTCTTGTCAGTCTGATCTGTATTGGTGACGCAGCCGCTGAGCAATGTGATCGCCCCCAAGATACAGAGCAGGCCGATAATCTTGGACTTCTGGCTTCGTTTCATAATTCCCCATCCTTATGTTGGTTCGTGCAATTCAGTATTCTCGCCATATAGAACGCATCAGTAAGTACGTTTCATGCGCTAAAATCGAAAGATTCGGCATCAACCTGTACAGGTCGTTGCGGGCATAAGGATGCTGCCTTTCTCTATGAGACAGCATAACACAAAATGAGGCATCAATCAATCGCTCTTCCTTAGGGATTTTATGGAAAATTGAAAAGGAACCTTGATGCATCTTGCATTGTCTGCCCAAACACAGTATAATATAATTGCTTACAGAGCATTGCCGTGGATGATCGCGTAATGGAAGGCCATTTCGCTACTGTGCCGCTGATCATGAGAGGTTTTTTTATTTCCTCTTTGACAGCGGTTCTGCGTCATGAACGGCCTTGCTTTTTGTGAGCACGCAAATACCTGCATAGGAAACGGAGAGATATACCATGAGTGAGAAACAACACGAACACAGCAACAAGACGGTTGTGTCAGCCGAGGGTATGCAGAAAATGGAGGAGCAGTTGCAATACCTCAGCACCATCAGACGCGCGGAAGTAGCCGAGATGATCTCGGTCGCGCGCGGCTTTGGTGATTTGAGCGAGAACGCCGAATACGATGAGGCGAAGAATGAGCAGTCTCGCCTGGAAGCGCAGATCATTGATCTGGAAAACATCATCCGCACCGCGATAATTTTTGATGGCAGCAACGTGTCTATCGATCGAGTGAACATAGGTACCACTGTGCGCGTTTTTGACAAAACACTCGATGAAGAAATGGAATATACTATAGTAGGCGCCCGCGAGAGCGATCCCATGCACAATAAGATATCCAATGAAAGCCCCATGGGCGCAGCACTGCTGGGCAAGAAGAAAGGGCAGCTGGTCAAGGTCATCGCGCCAGCCGGTCTTATTGAGCTCAAGATCATTGAGATCCATCGTTAAACACAAGGAGAAAAGGCATGACGGAGCAAAATCCCGCCTTACAAAGCATAAACTTCTCTGAGCAGGAGTTCATCCGCCGGCAGAAGCTGAGTGAACTCATAGCGAAGGGTAAGGATCCCTATCGTATCGCCAGGTATGAGGTGACATCAAGCGCACAGGAGATCCTGTCTGACTTTGAGCGCTTCGAAGGCAAGACTGTGGGGATAGCAGGCCGCGTGGTCAGCCGGCGCGTTATGGGCAAGGCAACCTTCGCCCATCTGCTGGATGGCTCGGGTGACATCCAGCTTTATGTCAAGCGCGACGATATTGGTGAGGACAGTTACGCCGATTTCAGGAATGGCGATTTAGGCGATGTTATCGGGGCCAAGGGTTATGTTTTCAAAACCAAGACCGGTGAAGTATCCATCCACGCGCAGGAAGTCATAATGCTTTGCAAGTGCCTGAAGCCTCTGCCCGAAAAGTGGCATGGCCTCACCGATGCTGACCTGCGTTACCGTCAACGATATCTAGACATGATCGTCAATCCCCAGGTGCGCGAGACCTTCCTTAAGCGCAGCCGCATCATCACGGCTATCCGCCGCTTCATGGACGCGCGTGACTTTCTGGAAGTTGATACACCCATTTTACACACGCTGGAGATTGGCGCTGCCGCGCGCCCTTTCCAAACACACCACAATACATTAAGTATCGATATGTACCTTCGCGTTGAGACTGAGTTATACCTCAAGCGGCTCATTGTGGGCGGCTTTGATAAGGTTTATGAGATTGGCCGCATTTTCCGTAACGAGGGAATGGACACCCGGCACAATCCAGAGTTTACGACCATAGAGCTTTATCAAGCCTATGTTGATTATCATGAGATGATGGATCTGGCTGAAGCGCTTTTTGGCCATATTGCCCGTGAAGTCTGCGGAGGGGAAACTATCAGCTACCAGGGCCGGCAGATACACTTGCAGGCTCCTTGGACACGCATGACGATGGCCGATTCAGTCAAGCAGTACGCTGATGTCGACTGGGAAAGCTGGCAAAGCGACGAAGAGGCGCGTACTTGCCTGGATCAACGCCACGTTCACTATGAAAAGGGCGCAACACGCGGGGACTGCCTGGTGTTGCTTTTTGACGAATATGTTGAAAAAAATCTTGTGCAGCCCACCTTCATCATTGACTACCCGGTGGAGAATTCGCCCCTTGCCAAGCGCAAAGCGGACAATCCACGTTTGACGGAGCGCTTTGAGCTCTTCATCTGCGGAAGCGAGTATGGCAACGCGTTCAGCGAACTCAATGATCCCATCGATCAGAAAGAGCGCTTTGTTCGCCAGGTACAGGAGCGCCGCGCCCTTGGCGGCAAGAACGCCAGGGTGGACGAGGACTTCGTCAATGCCCTGGAGTATGGCCTGCCACCCACTGGCGGCATGGGCATTGGCGTGGATCGTATGATCATGCTGCTGACTGACAGCGCTTCTATCCGCGATGTCCTGCTATTCCCCACTATGAAACCAGTTGACCTTGAATAGGCAAAAGGATAATCAATGAAGCTAAAGACGCCCCTGGATAGGAAGACCATCAGGGATCACCTGCACTACGGCCTTTGGAAATATGCACTACTGGTGGTTATCGCCATATTTGCTTGGGATCTTATTTTTGCCTATACAGCCTATCGGCCCCCGCAGGATAAGCGCATCGATATTTACATTCAGAGCGCCACCACGACACAAGAACAGACCGAAATCTTTTTTGGAAAGATCAGGCTGGCCGCAGTGCCGAACATGGAATTGGTCAACACCGTCCTGTTGATGGGGAATGCGCAAACCGATATGTTCGCGGCCCAGCAGCTGACAACGTATATCATGGCCAACGAAGGCGATTTGTATTTTCTTACCGGCAGCGATTTTAAACGCTTCGCGGGACAAGGCGTTTTTCTGGAGCTGGAAGATGCGATTCAGGACGGCTACCTGGATGTCCATGATGTGGATCTGTCAGGCGGTTATGTAGCCATACAGAGCTACGATGATGAGAAGGAAGTCATGGTGCCGATATCCCAACAGCACTTGTATGGCATTCCTGCATCCAGCCTGTTTGGTTTTATGACGGAGATGGGGATAGATAACCGCGATCTTTACCTCTGCGTGACTATCTATAATCAAAACGATGATAACGTACTGCGGTTCCTTAATGCTCTCATCCAGGCCACACGCGCTCCGAAGCCCGACTTTCTTATCGATCAGGGAGGCCAGCCTTGACCTACGAAGCAGTGGTTTTCGATTTGGACGGCACCATAACTGATTCCGCACCGGGCATTCTGGAAAGTGTGCGGTATGCGCTTGAGAAGATGCAGTTACCCATCCCGCCTGATGCGATCCTGCATAGGTTCTTGGGCCCATCTTTGGCTGAATCCTTCATGCGTTTCTGCGGTTTGACTCGCGAGCAAGCCATCGAGGCTACCCTTTTCTACAGAGAGAGATACCACACCATCGGCTGGATGGAGAACCAGGTATATCCGGGCATTAGGCCCCTTCTGCTGACACTGAAACGGGCTGGTGTCCGCCTGAGCATAGCAACCGGAAAACCCCAGGATGCCAGCGAGAAGATACTTGATCACTTCAAGCTACGTCATCTGTTCAACAGCATTGTCGGCCCGCAGCCTGTGGAGTATCAGGTGCTAAAAAGCGTTCTGATACGCAAGTCGCTGCAAGGTTTTCGTGGCAGGGCGGTTATGATAGGTGATCGTGATTTGGACATCTTGGGCGCGCATGAGGCGGGGATAGACAGCATCGGCGTAACCTATGGCTATGGAAGCCGCGAAGAGCTTGAAAATGCACAATCCACCGCCATCATCAACAGCGCGGATGATATGTACGGTGTTTTAGGAGTCAGCGCCGAAAAACACAAGGGTTATTTTATCTCTTTTGAGGGCAACGATGGCTGCGGCAAATCAACGCAAGTGACGATGTTGGCCGCACAGTTGCGCAGCTATGGTTTTGATGTTGTGCAAACGAGGGAACCTGGCGGAAGTGACATAGCTGAGAAGGTCCGAACCATTCTCTTGGATCCCCAAAACAGCGGCATCAGCGACATGACAGAAGCTTATTTATATGCAGCAGCACGGGCACAACATGTACGCGAGGTCATCCTGCCCGCGCTGGCTGCCGGGCGGATCGTTATTTCCGACCGTTATGTAGACTCAAGCATCGCTTATCAGGGGGCGGGTCGGGAACTGGGCATAAAGCTGGTGGAGCAGCTGAATGCGCCGGCAATCGATGGCCGTCTTCCCAACCTGACGATCCTGCTTGACATTGATGCGAAAACGGCCATGCAAAGGCGCCAAAGCGCCACCGGCGTGGACCGCATTGAGATGCAAAGCGGAGCTTTTCACACACGTGTGGAGCAAGCTTTCCATCAGTTGGCCAGTGAGAATTCCGCACGGTATGAAGTGATAAACGCTGACGCTGACAAGGAGACTATCTCCAAGCAGGTGGCAGAGATCGTATTTGAACGCTTGCAGGGGGCAGGCCTGCTCTAATGCGCGTTGTGGTCGGTATGTCCGGTGGCGTTGATTCCGCCGTTTCCGCTATGCTGCTCAAGCTGCAGGGGCATGAGGTCATTGGCGTCTTCATGAAGAACTGGGAAGAGCAGGACGACGATGCCCTTTGCACTGCTGAAAGCGACTGGGCTGATGTGCGCAATACCTGTGATGTGCTTGAAATTCCTTACTATGCGGTCAACTTTTCCCAAGAGTACAAAGACCGCGTGTTTACGCTGTTCCTGAATGAGTACAGGCGTGGGCGTACACCAAATCCCGATGTGCTGTGCAACAGGGAAATCAAATTCAAGGCCTTCCTGGATTTCGCGCTGCAATTGGATGCGCAGAAGATCGCGACCGGGCACTTTGTCAACACCAACACCGAGGGTCAACTTCTCAAGGGGAGAGATCCTGGCAAGGAGCAGAGCTATTTTCTTTACATGCTCAAGAAAGAGCAACTCCAGCGGGCACTTTTCCCGGTTGGCCAACTGCTCAAGTCCCAGGTTCGTGAACTTGCGCGGATGAACAAGCTGCCAGTCAGTGAGAAGCGGGATTCAACGGGTATCTGCTTCATCGGCGAAAGGAACTTCAGAAACTTCCTCAGCAGCTATTTGCCGGCTCAGCCTGGTCTGATCAAGGATACAAATGGTAATACGCTGGGCCGGCATCTTGGACTCATGTATTACACGATTGGACAGCGCAAAGGCCTTGGCATCGGCGGGCAGGGCGATGGCAGAAGTTTCTTTGTAGTCGGTAAAGACCTGCAGGCCAACGTACTGATTGTTGGTCAGGGTGGGGATCATCCCCAGCTGTTCTCTCACGGCGCGCTGATTGAGGGTTTGACTTGGGTTGGGGAGCCTCCCTGCGCGCCGGGTAAAAACTGCGCACTGTCAGCCAAGTTCAGATACAGGCAACCTGATCAAGAGGTGAATCTGCGGTGGGAAGGGGAAAGGGCACAGCTTGAGTTTTCGCAGCCTCAGCGCGCCGTTACACCTGGTCAAAGCGCAGTGTTCTACAGGGGAGACCTGTGTTTGGGCGGGGGCATCATTCAATCAGCGCTGGCTGCCAGCGAAGACAGTGCAGCCTCTACACTGTCTCTGGAAACGTAGTACGCTAAGTGACCGTTGACTTCAGCAGCCAGATGCAGCACATCGTAGGGATAGAAGGCGATTTGCCTCTTCTGCCCTTCGAAACGAAGGCTGAGCGACAAAATGGCTGCTTGATCAAGGACTGAATAATCAGGCGGTAAGGTGCCTGCAGCCTTGATTGCCATGAGACTGGCATAAGTTTCCACAAAGACCGCGGGCTCAATTTCGCGCCCTGCGCTGGTGATTAGATAGTCATAGAGGATATTGCCCTGTTCATCCAGGGCAATTTCATTGTTGGGCAAAATGTGTTCCACCAGCGAAAGGTCGAAACTGACTCCGCCTTGCGGCAAAGATGCGATCAGCTGGCTTAACCTGTTGAGGGGAACATCGATAGGACTTTTGCTTATGTAGTCCTGCAGCTCATGTTCCAGCAGGAAGCCCATGGATAGATCGCTCGCCAAATAAATGACATCGTTATAGAGGCAGTAGAAGCCCTTCCCTGGGATCTCGTCTCCAATGGCGAATACCAGTTCCTGCGCTGCAACTTGTTGTATGACCGGGCTTGTCTCGCCGGAGGGGATGGTTGTGATCAAGCTCTCTGACAATACAAAACGGATGCGGCAGCGTGGGTTATCAAGTCCATAAGGGGCCAAGTCTTTCGGCAGGGCGTCCGCAACATAGGCAGTAAGCCGCATTTTCGCTACTTGCCTGAGCATCCATTGCACCTGCCCCAAGTTGGCGGGGTAATGTACTGGCTCTGTGATCTCCCAGAGATCCTGTGCGACACGGTGCAGGCTGAGTGTCTCCTTGCCTTCAAAGTGAATGGTATCCAGCAGGTCTGCCGTGAAGTTGATGGAGGGGACGATGTGCAGCAAATTCAGTTTATGGTCAAGCGCCTCCCGCACGTCAACCGCGACAGCGTACAAATTGGGGTCGCCAGTAATCAACAGATAGTCGCGCGGGATATCTGAAGGTATCCTGTTCCCGATGACAAAATGAAGTTGTCTGTCATGGGCATAGCGAGCGGCAACTCCTAATGAGCCTTGCTCAAGGCCGAAGTCATTCAGTTCAAGCCCCTGCGCAGAACTTATGGTGTCAACGCTTTCCAGATATAGTAAAGACTGAATCATGTTTTTGATCATGGTCATGTCCAGGCTGTAATTTGGTTGATCTTCAAGTTGATAGGTCCCCTGGTCATGTACGATGGTATAAGGCTCACCATCCCTTGGGTATATGGTAAAGGAAAGCAAGTCTTCTTCCGGGGCTGTAAACTGCAGTTTTGTCGTATCCTCAGGAACCTCTATCCGCCTTGCAGGCGCGCGGCCTCCTAAGGGGAGAAGCAACCATAGCGCGAGAATCGATCCGATCAGGAGAAGAACAGCGTAAAGAATTGCATTCTGACGCTTGCTCAGCTCTGACCTGCTTCGCTTCCTCACTTCACGCAAGCTCACAGCTTTTTCCTCTTTTGCAGAAAGATCAGGGCCGAAATAAGGACGGCTGCAGGCAGCAGCACCAACATCAGGCTGATGAGCCGAGGCGAAGTGATGCGCATGGGTTGCCTGATGGCGTCTTTTGGTGCGATCGCCAACTGAATAGGCTCGCCTGGATCCAGGTAATTGACAATATTGAGAAGGAATTCGCCGCTGTAGGTATTGCCTTGCAGCCAGCTGTCGGTGAATACAGAGGAATTGCCAATGATGAAGGCCTTTGAATGCGTGCCATCCTCAAATACCCGGTCTGCCAACAGCGCCACAGGGAAAACGCCGCTTTGATCACCAGGCTGCATTTCAATGTCGGTCGTTTGATCGTCCAGCTGGCGCAAGTAAGCATTGCCGCTGCGTAGGACTACCTGCGTTGAAAGGCTGCCATTGGCCTCCGGAGGCTCCTGAAAAGCAGCGCTGCCCGCCAGAATAAGCGTTGTCTGCCCGGCTGCCAGCATCCCAAGGGTTGCCTGCGTGCTATCCATATAGGGCATCAATACGGCGCGCGAATCAAAGTAGCTGCCTTGTGCTTCTTCGTGAGCAATGACCATCCCTTGCAGTATTTCAAAGCCGTATCCTCTGTAGAGGGCTTCGAAGTTGGGCAGGTGAAGGCTGTGGATATAATCACATGTTATCAATAGTGAGCCGCCCGCCTTACAATAGGCATTGATGGTCTGAGTCTCTGCTTCGCTTAAGTCTTTCAAAGGTGATAGGATGAGCAAAGGGTTGGTTGGATCAAGGGGATCGTTCCTCTGCAGGTCAATGCGGGTAAACGCATAGTTGTACTTAACCAGCAAGTTCTCCAGCGTCGCTGTTTCGTCCGGACTCAACTCACCGTGGCCGCTAAGAACCTGCAGTATGGGAAGCTGTTGCGTGCTGACAAAAACAAGCGCTTCGCTCAGGCTCTTTTCGTAGGTCATGCCTGAAATGTAATAGCTGCCGCTTTGCGTATCAAAGTTTTGGGAAATATAATCAGAGCCGTTCAGCACACGTGCGCGGTCGGTTTGCTGACAATAGACAATGAGACTGTCATTGCTCACTTGAGCATCGGCAAGGCTGCTGGAAATTTTGCCGGCCAAACCCGGATTTTGCGCAAGATTCTCCAGCGAAAAGCTGAAATACTCTGAACGCGCCTGAAAACGCTCAAGAAGGCCAATCAACGCCAAATCCTCTTGACCGGGGGTAAACAGCGCATAGACATGCACATTGCGCGTCAGCGCGTCCAGCACCTTCTTACTCACCTCGCCCTGTGTAGTGACACCATTGAAGGAAAAGTCAAAGCGCAGCGCATATCTGTCTTCCAGCGCTTGAACGCCAAGACTCAACAGCACAGCCAAGAGGATCGCCAACACAACATACAGCAGGGAGGCGCTGCCCTGGCGCAGTTTGAAACGATTGAGCAGCTTTTTCATGCGGCCTCACTCCATCTCCTGGACTGTACTATCTGCACGCAGGCTATGATGCATACAAAGGAGAATAGCAGGAAGAAGACTACATTTGCCAGACTCAGCTGCGCATGCAGGAAGGGCGTGAAACGTTCATAAAGATTGAAAAAGCTGAGCACTTCTCCTGCGATGCGCAAAGTGCTGGAGGTGGACAGCAAGCCGCTGAGCCACAAGAGCAAATTAGCCCCAAAGCAGAGTGCCGCCGCGCTTATTGGGCTGGCGGTCAGGGCGGACAACATCAGATCAAAAGCAATGAAAGCAAACCCCTGCAAGGTGAACCCTAGATAGCCTGTTAGAAGTTCCATGGGGTAGATGCGGCCGTGGATACTGACCAGGAGGGGATAAAAAAGACTCAGCGCCGTGCTGATCAACAGCATCATGCAAGCGGCGAAATATTTTCCCAGCACGATTTCCGCACTGCTCAACGGCGCTGTCATCAAGAGTTGATCGGTCAATTGTTTGCGCTCCCCTGCAAGCAGGCGCATCACCAAGACCGGGCACAAAAGCATCCACACGTAGCTCATCATTGAGAGAAAACCGAACATATCCGAGGAAAGCGTTGCCACATTGTTGATTTGGAAAACGAGGCTGGCGATGATGAGAAACACGCCAAGGAATATGTATCCCAGGGGGGTCAGAAAGTAGCTTTGCAGTTCCCGTTTCAGGATGGCAATCATGACGCTGCCCCCCGCACGGAACCCGGAGAGGTGATCCGCAGAAAGATATCCTCCATGCTCTCTGCCATTGTCGTCAGCCGCAAAATGGGCACCTGTAAACCGGATAACAGGGTAAACAGCTCTTCTTCAAAACCTCCATTAGTCTTTGCATCGATAGTCACATCGGTCTCGTCACCCCTGGCAGCCGTGGGGTCAACGCGCAGCACGCTGGGTAATGAGCGCAGTGCGCGCAACAGCGCTTGCCTGGGCATCTTGACCCGAAGATGGAATCGTGCGCTTTGCTTACCCTCATTATTCTCTGTAACCGGATGATCGTACAGCAGCCGACCCTGGTGCAGGATGATCACCCGGTCGCAGATTGCCTGTACCTCAGTCAAAATATGAGAAGAGATGATGATCGTATGCTTACCTGAAAGTGAAGAGATAATGCCTCTGAACTCAACTGCCTGGGAAGGATCAAAGCCGCTTGTGGGTTCATCCAGTAATAGCACATCGGGTGCGCCGCATAGCGCCTGTGCCAGGCCCACCCGTTGCCTGAAGCCTTTGCTCAGGTTTGAGATTCGTCTGCCCAGTACCTCCTGCAGCCCAGTCATCTGCGCAATTTGGCTAATATGCGCTGCTTGATCCTTCTGTTGGACGCGCTTGATGGCACAGCAAAAGCGCAGGTATTCACGTACCGTCATCTCGGCATACAGAGGCGGATTTTCCGGAAGGTAGCCAATATGCGCTTTTGCCTTGAGTGGCTCGCGTGCCACGTCGAAGCCGTGGATCTGTATGCTCCCCTGTGTGATGGGCAAATATCCGGACATGATATTGAGCAAACTGGTTTTGCCTGCACCATTCTGACCGAGCATACCCAGGACCTGTCCTTTGGGCACTGTAAAAGACACGCCGTCAAGTGCCTTGACCCGCCCATAGTTCCTGCTGACACCTTGTACTGAAATCATGCAACCCTCCTTTGTTCAGTATATCATGCAGTTAGTGCGCAGGCATGAACAAACTGTAAAACCTCAGCCCCCACGCGCTATATACGGATAAGCGTAAATGTGTTATTCTCATAATGAAATTCAAGCTGTACTGCGGTTTGTTAATTAAAACAAACCAAGTTATGGAAATGAGGTTCGCGTGAATAACATCAACAAGTATTCAAGACAGGGGAACACCTTGAGCATTGGCACCAAGGTACAGCGCCGCATTCTGTTTGCACTGCTGGTACTGTTGATCGTTGGCGTCGTCTTGCTTTCCACTCTTTATGTGCAGGCATCTGCTTATCGCAGTACCGCACAACAGCAGTTTACTAAGCGCATCAGCAGCGCGGTCATTGATGCCATTGATCAAGTCAGCCGATTGACCGGAGGTGTCCAATCCAACTCCTCATCAAAGCTTGCGCTGGTGAGGCAGTATGTTTATTGCATCGATCAGATCAACGAAATCAGCACCGCTATCAGCGGTGAAGCCGGCAGATTGGTACCTCGCGAAGCGATTACGGCACTGTATGATGATCTGGATACCTATGAATTGCTCGTTCAAACGGCAACTTCATCCACCCTGGAAATACGTACGACTCTCCTGACCCATCTGACAGCGCTCAAAGAGCTGATTTAGGCCCTGAACGTGCTGCACATATGGCAAAAGGCATAGGAGCCCTTAAGCGCTTCATATGCTTGATGGGCCTCTGCTTGATTTAAAAATGCACCATATACTGCCGATCCGGAGCCGCTCATCTGCGCGAATTCCGCGCCAAGCGCGTACAAGTCATCTATCGTGATCTGTATATCAGGCAGCAAGGCCATAGCCGGCGCCTGAAGGTCATTGTAAGCAACACTCTTTAGCAGGTGCAGGTCACCGCTATTTAGCGCTGAGATGACCTGCTTTGTTTCTGACGGCCGTTGTTTGGTGCATTGGGTGTCGAAGAGGGCAAAAACCTCTTTCGTGCGGAGACCTTTTTGTGTTTTCAGGATGACCAGGTGGTACACCTTGTCCATAGGGAAAGGTTTAACAAACTCGCCGATCCCATGCACATGCGCGGGTCCAGACTCCAGGCAATAGGGAATGTCCGCGCCAATGGTCAGGCCGATCGCCTGCAGGTCTTTGGTAGAGCAAGCAAGTCCCCATATGTTATTCAGCGCCCTCAGCGCCGCTGCTGCGTCCGCGCTGCCCCCGCCTAGACCAGCGCCCAGGGGAATGGACTTGTGCAAAGTCATACGCGCCCCAAATGCGAATCCTGAGGCGCTTTGAAGTGCCCTTGCGGCTCGCAGCACAAGGTTGCTTTCATCTGCCTGGAGGGAAACATCCCCAACCATGTTCAAATACAGGTCCTCAGCTGGCTCAATATCCAGCAGATCAAACAAATCGATGCGCTGCATCACCATGTCCAGCTCGTGATAGCCATCGGCGCGCCGTCCTATAACAGCCAGGTGCCAGTTGATCTTGGCATAGGCTTTGATCTTCATGCGCCCTCCGCTTGACTGTCTGTGCTTCTTCTGAGAGTGAAAACGAACCTGGCACCGCTTTGCGTGTCCTCAAGCACCAGGGATTGCTTGTGGCGTTCTATGATCATGCGGCTGATGGCAAGGCCAAGGCCGGTGCCATTACCAAAGGTATGCGCTTTATCCGCCTTGTAGAACCTGTCAAAAATGTAGGGCTTGTCATCAGGCAAGATGCCGGGACCGTTATCCTGCACACTGACAGCAAGTGTATCGCTGTCCTTTGGCGTGGTCGCTATCATGATGCTGCCTCCCGCAGGTGTGAACTTGACGGCATTGTCAATCAGGTTGATCAAAACCTGCTCTATCTGATCGCGGTCCGCCAAGACTAAGCTGCTTTCCTGTTTGAACAGGAGCTGAACATCGATATTCTTTTGTTCAATTTGACTGATCTTGGGTATCAAAACCACGCGGATCAACTCATTGATATTAAAGCTGGACAGCGCCAGCGCAGTATCTTTGCTTTCAATGCGGGAGAGATTAAGCAAACTGGCCACCAATTTTGTCAGGCGGTCTGTTTCATCCAGCACAACACCCAGGTAGCGTCTCTCTTCCTGCTGGGGGATTGTGCCGTCCAGCAAGCCTTGTATGAATCCGCGGATATTCGTCATGGGGGAGCGCAGTTCGTGGGAGAGGTTGGCGATAAAATCGCGCCGTGTTTGTTCCGTATCACGCAGCTTTGCGGACATTGTGTTAAATGAGATGGCCAGATCGTGCACTTCCCTTGGTCCTTCTTCGGACACCTGAAGGGAAAAGTCACCGCGGGCCATGTTGGTGGATGCCTGGGAAATCTCCAGCAAAGGTCTGGAAAGACGCCTGGTATATACGAAAACTACTGCCGCAGCAAGGATGATAGCCAATACTGAGGCAAGCAGGACGCGCAAAGTCAAGTCTTCATAGGATGCGCGGACTGTCTGCACCGCTGTTTGGATATAGACAGCGCCCAGTACGCGCCCAGACTGCACCCAGGGAACGGCCACCGTAAACATTGGCCCATTGGGCCCTTGAACTTGTTGGACGACTTCCTGGCCGTTCAACACCAATTGAAGGCTGCTCAGAATGCTGCGCAAGTCAAAGCCAGCTTTCAGCTCGGGATAGTCATCAATGAGGGACAAGAAGTAGGTAGTCACTTCGCCCCGTCTGTCGACCACCATACTATACGCCTTGTACTCATCATAGACGCTGCTGAGCTTGTGGCGCAGCATCTCTGTGCTGCTGGTTGAACTTAACCCCAGCGCGCGCTCTAATTCACTTGATTGTACGCCGGCTGCGAGGTAGGCGATATCATAGGCTTGCGATTTGAGCGCATTCATACGGTTTTCGATCTGTACATCGCGCATAGTGAAATAGAATATTCCCATCAACATGCCCACGCAAATGAAGATGATCAGGATGAACACCAGCATAAGCCGGGAGAAAGTGGTCGGCCGCATCTATTTGACCTCGAACTTATAACCGACGCTCCACACCGTGCGTATCAACCAGCCAAAATCCTCACTCTCGGGCAGCTTTTCACGCAGGCGCTTGACATGGACATCCACCGTGCGGCTGTCCCCAAAGTAGTCAAACCCCCAGACTTTTTCCAGCAGCTGTTCGCGCGTGAAGACCAGATTTTGGTGCGACGCCAGGAAATACAGCAGTTCCAGCTCCTTGGGGGGCATGTCCACCTTCTGTCCCCTGTACATTACCTCATAGCGTGACAAACTCATGGTGAGACCGGGAAAGGAAAGTGTGTCGTTTTCCGCCTGATCACTGGGACCGCCGCGGCGCAGGACAGCCTTCACCCGCGCGACAAGCTCTTTGGGGTCAAACGGCTTGGTGATGTAATCATCCGCGCCTAACTCCAAACCCAGCACCTTGTCAAAGGTTTCATCCTTGGCTGAGATCATGATGACGGGGATTGTGCTGATCTGCCGCACAACCCTGCACACCTGCCAGCCATCCATGCCAGGCAGCATGATGTCAAGCAGCAGAAGCGTCGGCGGGTTGGCTTTGAATGCCGCAAGAGCCGTGTCACCCCGTTGATATGTCACCACCTCGTAACCTTCTTTTTCGAGGTACAATCGCACAAGCTGTGCAATATTCAGATCATCATCCACAACCATGACGCATTGTTTAGCTACCATACAACCTCCTACTTCAGTTCCACAACCGTGACGCCGCTTTCGCCTTCGCCGTACTTGCCCAGACGAAAGGCGTTCACCTGCGGCATATTCTTCAAATGCTGCGTTATGCCTGTGCGCAGTGTGCCAGTGCCTTTGCCATGGATGATCCATACCTCGTGCATGCCGGCCAGCAAAGCCATGTCCAGGTAACGGTCCACCTCCATCAGGGCTTCGTCCAGCGCAAGACCGCGCACATCACATTCCATCTGCACACTGCGGGTGGCGCTTTGCGTTTTTGCGCGCGCGGTGCTCTTCCTCGATGGCGCTGTATTGCTCAATCGCAGCCGATTTGTATGTACCTTCATCTTGATGATGCCCGCCTGCACCATCACCTCGCCCTTGGCATCAGGTTTCGTCAGCACGCTGCCAACCGTGTTTAGGTGCGGAATATCCACCATATCCCCGACATGCAGTTCCTGTGGCGGTGCATTGCCAAATTGCTCAACTGTCTGCATTCCTTCTGCCAGGCTGTCGTCCAAACCCTGGATGCGCTTCTGCAGCGCGCTGAGGCCTTGGGAAATATCGCCGCCGCTTCGTTTCATCAGCTTGAGCTCATCTATGATCGTGGCGCTTTCCCGCTTGGTCTTTTCCAGGATCCTGCGAGCATCCTCTTTTGCCTTCTTTTCGGCGTTTGCGCGGCTGGACTGAATGCTCTGATAGAGTTCTTCAGCCTCCCTGCGCAGCTTGACCGTCTCATCGTGCGCTTCCTGGGCCAACTGCCGTTCTTTTTGGGCGATTTGCCTGTGATATTCGGCATTGGCGATGACGTCTTCAAAGCGGATGGTTTCTTGACTAAGGAATTCCCTTGCGGCTTCTATCATTTGGCGGGGCAAGCCCAGGCGCTGTGATATTTCAAAGGCATTACTCTTGCCGGGAACGCCAATGGACAGGCGAAAAGTAGGACGCAGTGTGGCTACATCAAACTCTACGCTGGCATTTTCAACACCTGGGGTAGACAGCGCATAGGCCTTGAGTTCACTATAATGTGTGGTAGCAATGGTGCGTACCTCCATGACCCTAAGCGTACTGAGGATGGCTTGGCCCAATGCGGCGCCTTCGGTGGGATCGGTGCCGGCGCCCAGTTCATCAAAGAGGACCAGATCGTTTGGCTGTACCTCTTCAAGTATTCTGACGATGTTGCTCATATGAGAGGAAAAAGTTGAAAGCGACTGTTCAATGCTCTGCTCATCGCCAATATCCGCGAACACCTGACCAAAGACTGCAGTCTCAGTTCCCGGATTGCCAGGCACATGGAGTCCTGACTGCGCCATCAGGCAGACGAGCCCCACAGTCTTGAGCGTCACCGTTTTGCCGCCGGTATTGGGACCGGTGATGATCAGCGTAGTAAAATCATCGCCCATCCAAAGGTCGCAGGGGACAACTGAGGCTTTGTCGATTAGTGGGTGGCGTACGCGCACAAAACGCAGTCTCCCCTTGTCGTTCATCTTGGGGGTGATGGCGTTCATATCGCGTGCCAAGACGCCTTTGGCAAAGATGAAGTCAAGTTGGGTCAGGATCTCAATGTTGGCGCTGATGCTATCGCTTTGTGAGGCGACCTGGGTGGAAAACTCACTCAGGATACGCTCGATCTCCTGCTGTTCTTTCAAGGCCCACTGCTTTAACTCATTGCCGGCCTCCACAACGGAGAGCGGCTCAATGAAGAGCGTTGCGCCTGATGCGGATTGGTCATGCACAAGGCCTGGGACGTTCTGGCGGTACTCCTGCCTAACGGGTATCACATAGCGTCCATTGCGCAGGGTCACGATGGCTTCCTGCAAGTACTTGGCATAGCTGGCACTTTGTATCATGCTGCGCAGCCTTTCCTTTACGCGGTCATTGCACTGGCGCATGTGGCGGCGAATATCTGCAAGCGCAGGGCTGGCATTATCGGCAATTTCCTCTTCGGAAATGATGGCATCCTTGATTTTGCGTTCAAGGGGATAGTTGGGGATGAGCAGGGATGCCAGCGACTTGAGGATGGGTGTATTGTCCTTATCCGTATCCAGGGCGGTCTTGGCGGAAGCCGCGGCGCGCAGGCAATCGGCCACATCCAGCAGGGTTCGCGGGGAGAGCGTGGCACCTTTCTGTGCCAAATGAAGGGCTTCACGCACATCCTTGAAAGAGGACAGGGGATGATCCCCGCGGAATGTCAACACAATGAGTGCCTCTTCGGTTTCCTCCTGCGCATGCATGGCGTCATCCAGGCGACCATAGGGCTGTAAAGCCAGGCACATTTGCGCGCCGCTTTGTGTGACGGCAAAAGCAGCCAACTGGTCCCGGATCTTGGTGAACTCCAGCACACGAAGCGCCTTTTCTCTCATCAGTGACATTGCTTTTCTCTCACCTGCCTATTGGACGCCCTGGTCATAGCGTCCAAGATATATAGGGATATCAATGTTTTGAACGTTGGTATCGCCCCGAAGCAGCGCCGCGTAATACCGCGTGATACGCTCAGCCGCGTCCGGCGTTTCTGTATTGAATGCCAGTAGCCATCTCTTGCCAATTGCCCTCTTTGAAAGGTGCAGCGGCGTGTGATGCATCATGATATTCAAACAACCCTCCGGCAGTCGGATGGGACACAGGGGAAAGGCCGCACCCAGACGATCGGTCAATTCCCGGCCCAGGGTCCCTTCACCGGAGGCGCAGAACCTGCAGGCGCGCTTGTCCCCGCCCAAGCCGCGGAAGGTACGATCCGGGCAGTGATTGAGCAGCATGACACTGACCCTGCCATACACGGGCAGGATGAAGGGAAGCGTCGAGTCGTCCAGATCCTGGATTTCTTCCCGGCTGCTTTCGAATGAGCAGATCAAGCCCTGACAGCCATTGTCCGCAAGCAGGTTCGCGCTTTGCTTGTTCCACACGGGGATGCCAGGTCCGGCCAGTTTGGCCCTGGGCCAGGGCAGGGCCAATTGCCCGACGCTATCCAGCATCACTTGCAGATCAAGTTCGCAGACAAGCGCGTGGAGCATCTCCAGTGTGCTGTCAGATGCCTGCGGCGGCAAGCAGAGGTAATCATCCCTGCGCAGACGCCTGCAGTCAGCGGCAAAGGTAGCAACAGTATAATCCTGCGGCATGTACAAAAAGTGATCAGCACCGGCTTTGATGAAGCTGTCCAGTTGGCCGATGTCAGCGCTGTGAACATACAGCGCAAGATTTTCCACCAATTCTGTGGCTTTCCGATGTTGTTTGCTGCATTTTGCTTGCGCACCTTGGCGCGTGTAGGCTCGCAGGCGCGCTGCCTGTATTTCCTCAAGCGCATTGCGCCTAAGTTCATTAAGGGAAGAAATCGGGACAAACAGAGGGGCATCGCTGGTGAAACTGAAGCCTTCAATGTTAAACGGACTTTCAGCTGTCTTCTGAATGGCTTTACAGCTGCTTTCTCTGGTCATAGGTTGAGACTGCGCTGGCATCGGAATGTCACCAAAGGTTGTCGTTTCAAGTTGCCCATCCCAGAGAGATAGAACCAATGGCTTCCCCGATTGCGCTTGAAGAGTTGCTGAAAGGGGGATGGCAGGGAGTCTTTGCGCCAATCGGGCTTGCGTGCAGCGTAATTGGTCGCCGTCCGCTAATCGCGAGACAAAGCTGCCAGGCTTGCTCATTTTGTAATGGCGAATGGTTGCCAGCTTTCCCGCTTCCACTTCAGGTCCGGCGTAGATCATCTCCTGATCCTCTTCAGTGCCATGGAGCTGCAGGTTATCCCCGTCATGCAGCGTGGCGCTGAGCAGGATCTCGCTCAGATAGATGCTTCCCCTGTGTTCACAACCCTTTACCACGCCAAGCGGCAGGCCTTCATGGGAGACGCACAGGGGGTTGACAAGCTGTGCATCCTGGCGGTCAAAGGCGGGGCCTTTGGTAAAGCCACCGCGATTGAAGATCTGCAGCAGACTGAGCTCATCCTCTTGCAGATGATCGTTGATCTGTCCGGCGAGTGCGGCATCGATGGCCCGGCGATAGGCGCCGGTCACTACAGCCACATACTCCGGTCGCTTAAGCCTGCCTTCTATCTTAAAGCTGCAAATGCCCGCTTCTATCAACTGTGGGATGTCGTCCAACAGATTCAGATCGCGCGGTGAGAGCCAGGCGCCTTCCTTGTTGCGGTAGCGATATGCCAGCCTGCAGGGCTGCGCGCAACGGCCGCGGTTGCCGCTGCGGCCTCCGATCTGGGATGACAACAGACACTGTCCGCTGACTGAGATGCACAGCGCCCCATGAACAAACACTTCTGTTTCAATGCCGGTGGAAACCACCTGCTTCATGGTATCCAAGCTGCATTCACGGGCCAGCACCGTGCGCTGGACACCTTGCGCCAACAAAAACCGGGCGCCTACGGCATTATGGATACTCATCTGTGTGCTGGCGTGGACGGGCAGATCCGGTAAATACTTCTTGATGTAGTTCAGGACGCCCAAATCCTGAACCAGGACAGCGTCAACGTAGGCTGCGTTCAGATCGCTCAGTAATTCCTTGAGGTCTTCAAACTCGCGTTCCTTGACAAGCGTGTTGACAGTCACATACACTCTTTTGTTTCGCAGGTGCGCTTCCTTGAGCGCAGTCGCAAGATCCTCCTGAGAGAATCCAGCGCTTGAGCGAGCGCCAAAACTCCGCGCGCCTAAATAGACGGCATCCGCGCCGCATTTCAGCGCGGCATAAAAGGAGGGAAGGTCGCCCGCCGGTGCCAGCAGTTCAACCATCGGATGTCTGTGCGAGCTTCGCATCCAGCGTACGGCGCAACCGGGCGTTGTCGTCCTGTGCCTTCATCAGATCATCTGCAAGCGAAAGAGCCGCGGCCACAGCGGCAGTTTCGCGGTCCATGATTGGGCCGGATGCGCCTGCTTCCGCGATCCTTCTGTTGGTGAACGACACCAGCCGCTTGATATGCTCAGGCTCATCTGAGAAGGACAGCCTGTAGTTCTTCCCAGCCACACGCACTGTCAGCCTTTGGGTCTCCATGCTTATCTCCTGCTGCTAAAGCTTCTGAAAGCTATACTGATGATCTTTCGTGTCGACTACAATAGATGCAATCACTTGTGGCTTCAGGGGCTTGTCATTCCCGTCACGGGGGCTGCTCACAATGGCTTTGGCCACTTCTATCCCTTCGAGCACCTTGCCAAAGGCTGCGTAGGAGCCATCCAGATGCTGGGAGTCACTTGTCATGATGAAGAATTGGGAGCCAGCGGAGTCCTTGCGCTGCGACCTGGCCATACTGAGGACTCCTTGGGTGTGATTGAGTGTGTTGTTGCTACCATTCTGTGCAAACTCGCCTTTGATGCAGTAACCAGGGCCGCCGATGCCGGTGCCTGAAGGGCAGCCACCCTGAATCATAAAACCAGGGATAACGCGGTGAAAAACAAGGCCATTATAGAAGCCACTGTTGGCCAGTTGGATGAAGTTCGCAACGGATTGGGGTGCATATTCGGGATAGAGTTCGCCGCGCATGCTCTCTCCAGACTGCATGGTGATAGCAAAAGTGGGGTGAAAAGCCTCGGACATCTTGGTTCCTCCAATCATTGTATACAGCCCCATGATAGAGGACAATGACCGTTTTGTCAATGATACCAAAGCAAAAGGAGCAAGTGCAGAGAGGCTAAGGAGCAGGAACGCAGACCCTCACAGTGCGGTAAAAAAGGCCGAAAAAATGCCTTGACAGAGCAATGTGTTTCTTGTAAGATACTATCTGTCGCTGATTTGGGCGACGTTCCTTCGGGGTGTAGCGCAGCCTGGTAGCGCACGTGCTTTGGGAGCATGGGGCCGGGGGTTCGAATCCCTTCACCCCGACCAAGTTTTGCAGGGGAAAAGGGTTTGCATGTGGCCCCGTGGTCAAGCGGTTAAGACATCGCCCTTTCACGGCGGTTACGCGGGTTCGAATCCCGCCGGGGTCACCACCTCTTTCTCCGCTTGTTCCCAAGGAGGACCCTGGATGGGCCTTTAGCTCAGTTGGTCAGAGCGGCCGGCTCATAACCGGTTGGTCCGGGGTTCAAGTCCCTGAAGGCCCACCAATCAGTGGCCCGGTAGTTCAGTTGGTTAGAATGCCAGCCTGTCACGCTGGAGGTCGAGGGTTCGAGCCCCTTCCGGGTCGCCATTTTCTCCTGCTGATTGGCTAATGCTGGTGTAGCTCAATTGGCAGAGCAGCTGATTTGTAATCAGCAGGTTGCGGGTTCAAGTCCCTTCACCAGCTCCATGGATGAGTTCCCGAGTGGCCAAAGGGAGCAGACTGTAAATCTGCCAGCACAGCTTTCGGTGGTTCGAATCCACCCTCATCCACCACACTCCGCCCGACAGGGCGGTTTTTTGTTAACGATAGGTCAAATTTCGCGCTTGACAAAGCAATGCAGGGCAGTTTAATATAAGCAAGCGCTTTGGCGCAGCGGGGGAGCATAGCTCAGCTGGGAGAGCATCTGCCTTACAAGCAGAGGGTCACAGGTTCGAGCCCTGTTGTTCCCACCAAATGTGGCCCGGTAGTTCAGTTGGTTAGAATGCCAGCCTGTCACGCTGGAGGTCGAGGGTTCGAGCCCCTTCCGGGTCGCCACATCTGCCTTGGTAGCTCAGTCGGTAGAGCAATAGACTGAAAATCTATGTGTCGGTGGTTCAATTCCGCCCCAAGGCACCATTCTGCGGTAGTAGCTCAGTTGGTAGAGCGCAACCTTGCCAAGGTTGAGGTCGCGAGTCCGAGTCTCGTCTACCGCTCCATCTCGCGGCGCCATAGCCAAGTGGTAAGGCGAAGGTCTGCAAAACCTTTATTCTCCGGTCCAAATCCGGATGGCGCCTCCAAAATGGATTGCTGTCTGCGCATGCAGACGGCGATTTTTTACGTCAGTATAAGACTGCAGCCCTGCTTCTGCTGCATCTATGATATAATGGACCTTAACGGCAACGGAGGGAGTGAAGAGCGCTTGTCTGCAGATGCATTTGAACTGGTCTCGCTGGGAACGCGCTACTGGTTTGTCCTTCTGGGCCTGATAATTGTGCTGCGAGCAGCACGCTGGGCATGGCATGATCACCGCTCCTACTTGCATACGCTGCGCTCTTTGCCGGATGCGGGCTATATCGGCGAGATCGTTAACCTGGACACCGGAGTCACCCAAGCCCTGCCCCGTGAGGGCGTGATGGGTTCCGGGAAAGCCTGTGATATCCGCTTCAAAGGCTTGCGCAGGCGTGAACTTTTGTACGAACTCAGAGAGGGTAAAGGCATCCTGCTAACACCCAGCCACGAGAACAATCAGATCCTTATGGAGGATGTTCCGTTATCCCGTCATGATTATGCGCTTCATGGCACGCGGCTGAGCTTTCCTGGATACTCTCTGCGCATGCGGCTTTTTGAAGGCTTCGACATTCCCAAGCGCGAGGTTACCTCGATGCAGGAGGATGCTGGTTATCTGCAGAGCAGCGGGGATTTCAACCTGGAGGACTACGCCTCTGAGAGCTCCTATCAGCAGATGCCGATGATACCTCCTGCTATGGCGTCTCGCCCGACACAGGATCAAGTTCAGCAAGCGGAAGATCCGATTGGGCAGATGACCTGGGTATATGCCAGTCCGCCCGCGGATCAACAGCCTGACATACCGCAGCTCTGGGCGGATGCCTCCAATGATGATGTTAATGAAGCGTTCATCCCGCAGGCACCGGAAGCAGAACGGATAACTGAGTCTCACGTCAGACGCAGGAGGAGTCAGCGGCATGAAAAATAGCACGGCGCGCCATCCGGCCAACCTATTGATTTCCACTATCATGCTTTTCCTGTTTTCCGCCTTTTTACTGCTTGCATTGAAGGATTTTGAGGCGCGCGGTTTCCTGATGGTTCTATTGGTGCCGTTGATTTTCTTCGTGGCCACGGTTTTCATTCCCAGGCTATTTCCGGCGGATCAACTGCTTCTATGTTTGATCAATTTCCTTTGTGCTCTGGGCGTTCTGGTGCTCTATCGCATGAATCCAAAGCAAGGACTGGATCAAGCGGTTAATTATGGCATTGGCGTGTTCGCCATGATCCTCTGCATTCTCTTTGTTCGTTTTATCCGCCATTGGAAACCGATGATCATGATCCTTGCGCTCGCATCCCTGTTGCTCATGGCGCTTCCCTTGTTGTTTGGTGTGGAACGCAATGGGGCACGCGCCTGGGTGACGCTGCTGGGTCTTGGCTTTCAACCAAGTGAGTTGGTCAAAGTTGCCCTGTTGATCATTGAGGCCTATCTGCTTTCCCAAAGGAAGATCGTCTGGGCGGGCAGTTTCGCGGGCCTGTGCCTGCTGCTGCTGATGCTGCAGAAGGACCTTGGAACAGCTTTGATTTACTATGGCGTCACGCTGATCATGGTGTTTGCGGCGACACGAAGTTATCTCTACCTTGGCTTGGGGGCTATAGGGGCAGCAGCAGGCGGCGTACTTGGCTACAACATGTATAGCCATGTCAAAGTGCGCGTACGCATCTGGATCGATCCCTGGTACGATTACAGCGGGGCGGGTTACCAGATAGTGCAGTCCCTCATCGCGATGGTCAATGGCGGGGTGTGGGGTCTTGGATTGGGCTTAGGCAACGCTTATGAGATTCCGGCCTTTACGACTGACTTTGTCTTTTCCATCATCCTCAATGAGTTTGGCTTGATCTTTGGCGTTTTTGTGGTGCTGATCTACGTTCTACTGTTTTTGCGCAGCATCGCAGTGGCCATGCGTTCAGGCTCACGGGTCAATACGTTGCTGGCCCTTGGCGCATCAGCGTTGATAGCCCTGCAAACCTTTGTCATTATTGGCGGCAACATCAAGCTCATCCCCTTGACCGGCGTTACCTTGCCCTTCATCAGCTATGGGGGCAGCTCGCTGATTTCCAGCTTGTGCATCATGGGATTGCTGCAGGGTGTTGCCAGCATCAACGAGGATGAAGTGAAGGTGGATCAAGCGCTGGCGCGCGCGGAGGATTTCGCATGAAGCTCATCAAGCAAAACATTCGGCTGATCAGCTTTATCCTGTGCGGACTGCTGTTATCGCTGATCATTTATGGCGCGTACAGCATCACCAATTATGGCAGCCGTTGGTTTTCATCTGGTGCCAATAGCCAGCTGCACCGTGTAAAAGCTAACGTCATTGCGGGCAATATCACTGACCGCAGCAGTCGTGTGCTGGCCAGCACTGACGCGCAGGGCAAACGCGTCTATGCGCAGGACGCAGAGGTGCGCAGGTCCCTTGTGCACGTGGTTGGAGATGACCTCAACAACGTTGCTTACGGCGCTGAATCCTTCATGGCGAGTTACCTTTATGCCTTCAATGAGTCGTATTTGGAAAGGTTGCTCAGTGCCATCAAAGGGGAAGAGCGCCGAGGAAACGATATTGCGCTTTCTGTGGACAGCGTGCTTTCCAAAGAGGCCTACTCTTTATTCCCCAAGGATAAGAGCGGCAGCATCATTGTCATGAATTATCGCACAGGCGAGATCCTGACCCTGCAGAGCTATCCAAGCTTCGACCCCATGAACCTTACGTCCCTTGATAAGGATAACCCGCTCAAGCCCTTCTGGAACCGCGCGACGAAGTGGGTCAGCGCGCCTGGGTCCACATTCAAGGTGATCACGCTGGCCAGTGCACTGCAAAACATATCCGGAGCCACTTCCAAGGTGTACACTTGTCTGGGAAGCTATCCGGTGATGGACACCACGATTACTGACGCTAACAATGCTGTGCACCATGAGCTCAATCTCAAGAAGGCGCTGGTACTTAGCTGCAACATCACTTTTGCGCAGGTTGCGCTGGAGCTGGGGGATAAGCTGCTGGGCAAAACGGCCGCTGATTTCGGATTTGGTGACTACTTCCTGTTTAGTGATCTTGTGGTGGAGAATTCTGTCTATCCAATCGTCAATCGCTCTGAGAAGGAGATTGCCTGGACGGGGCCCGGGCAAAGCAGCATCCAGGTATCCCCCCTGCATATGGCGATGATCGCGGCGGGGATCGCCAATGATGGTGTCATGATGGAGCCCAAACTGCTGCTCAAGGCAACGGACACGGCTGGCACCAACAAATATTCCTTTCAACCCAGCGTCTACAGGACGGCACTCACCAAGACCGATGCGGACATCGTTGCCGGATATATGCAGGAGACCGTTCGAAGCGGCACGGCGAAAAGCGCAGCGGTTGCGGGTGTGAAGATTTGCGGCAAGACCGGGTCTGCGCAGATCGATGGTCAGGCCGAAACCAATGCCTGGTTTGTTGGCTTCATCGATGATCCGCGCTATCCCTATGCGTTATGCGTTGTGGTGGAGGATGCGGGTGGTGGCGGCGCTATAGCGGCGCCGATCGCAGGCAAGCTTTTCAGGTTTATGACCGGCGGCCAGTAGGCGCAGGGAGTGCGAATAGTTATCTTGAAAGGCAATCGCCAAATCGCTATAATGTCATTAAGGGAGTGTGGTTATTATTTTCAGTGGGTTTAACCAGGACATGATCGAATTCATGTTGGAGCTTCGGTTCAACAACAATAAGGAGTTCATGGCGGCGCACCGCAAAGATTATGAACAGAAGATGCGTGCTCCTCATTATAACTTGATTGAGGCATTGGCGCCGCATATGCTGCAGATCGATCCCCAGATGGAGGTACGCCCCAACAAGGCGCTCTCCAGAATATTCCGTGATACGCGCTTCTCCAAGGATAAGGCACCCTACCGGGATCACCATTGGATCGCATTTCGCCGTGCTGGCGAACCGCGCGACCAGGCGATCATGTATTGGTTCGAGGTGCGGGTGGAGGGACTCAGCTGGGGACTTGGCTTTTGGGGGGAAAACAGGCCCGCGATGGATATGATGCGCCGCCGCATGATTTCCCATCCCGATGATCTGCTTGCCTTGCTCCCCGGCCTTGAAGAAAATGACCTGGTCATAAGCGGAGAGCCCTACAAAAAGATGCAGGCGCCACCAGAGTTGCCGAAAGCGCTGATACCTTACTATCCTCTGAAGGAAATCTATGTCACCCGGCAGAACATTCAGCGCGACTTGCTTTTCACGCCTGAATTGCTGTCACAGCTTGTGCACGACTACCAACTGATGGGCCCCTTGTACCGGCTTCTGCGCGGGTATCACGACATAGCGGCACTGGAGGGACAATATGGACAGATATGATGACCTGAAAAGCGGAACAGACCTGCGCGCGGTTGCTATGGGTGAGCGGGCGCGCTTGACGCCGGAAACCGCGCAGCGTATAGGCCGCGCTTTCGCTGTTTGGGTTGGTCAACAGAAAACAAAGAGTGGCACGCGTGACGGTATGATCACTGTTGCCATCGGACGTGACTCACGCCTGACAGGTCCAAGTCTGCTGGCAGCCTGCGCCAAAGGACTGTCTGAGGCAGGTATTCATGTGCTGGACTTTGGTTTGTGCACGACGCCTGCGATGTACAAGGCCCTGGTGGGGAATAACCCCATCGCCCAGGCCTCTATCATGGTGACGGCCAGCCATCATCCCGCTGACCGCAATGGATTCAAATTCTTCCTGCCGGAGGGCGGCATCGACGCTGAGCAGCTCAGCGCGATACTGGCCATCATGGAAGAACTGCCTGAAGTTTCCGGCTCCATTGGATTCATAGAGCCATTTGACTTTCTGAGCCAGTACAAGGTGCAGTTGATGGAATTGGTCAAGCAGAAACTGGATGACGATGTTCCGCGCCCTCTGCTTGGCCTTCACGTTTTGGTAGATGCGGGCAATGGCGCGGGCGGATTTTACGCGGCGATGCTTGAAGAGTTGGGCGCCTGGACCGAAGGCAGCCAGTTTCTGGAGGCAGACGGGCACTTCCCAAACCACATTCCCAATCCTGAAGACGATGATGCGATACATATCGTCTGCCAAGCTGTGATCAATCACACTGCTGACCTGGGAGTCATGTTTGATGCGGATTGCGACAGGGCTGCGCTGGTTGATCAATCGGGCCGCGCCATCAACCGCAACCGCCTTATCGCTCTGACTTCCGCGATGCTGCTCAACCAGGAACCGGGCTTGACGATCGTCACGGATTCAGTCACCTCTTCCGGCTTGTCCAAGTTCATTGGCGAGTGGGGCGGGGAGCAATATCGCTTCAAGCGCGGTTATCGCAACGTGATCAATGAAGCTAAACGCCTCAACGCAGCTGGCATCAACTGCCCATTGGCCATAGAAACCAGTGGGCATGCCGCCCTGCGCGAAAACGACTTCCTGGATGATGGCATGTATTTGAGTACCTTGCTGATCTGCGAAGCGATGCGCCTCAAACGTGAGGGTCAAACCCTCTCAAGCCTCCTGGAGGGCCTTCAAGAGCCTCTGGAGAGCGTGGAATTAAGGCTGGAGATACGCTCAAAGGATTTCCGCGCCGCCGGCATCAAGGTGATAGAAGATGTGATGGATCACGCCTGGGAAGTCAGGGGCTGGCATGTGGCGCCTGATAACCGTGAGGGGGTGCGCATCAGCTTTGACCTGGCGCATGGATGGGACAATGCCTGGTTCCTCTTGCGCCTGTCTGTGCATGATCCTGTTCTGCCTCTCAATGTGGAAAGCGATGTCGAAGGCGGTGTGAAACTGGTGCTCAAGAGTTTGCGCGAAGTGCTTGGCAAGACGCCCGAAATTGATCTGACTCCTCTCTTGGCTTATATACAGGATTAGCTGCAGGCCCGGATTTCTTGCTCAAGTGAAAGGACGCAACATGGATATTCAAGAACGCACCATCAACACCCTGCGCCTATTGTCAGCCGACATGGTGCAGAAGGCCAACAGTGGTCATCCTGGCGCGCCTATGGGCATGGCACCCATGGCTTATGCGCTGTGGATGCACACGCTCAAACACAATCCCAAAGACCCAAAGTGGCCCGATCGGGATCGCTTTGTGCTGTCCAACGGGCATGCCAGCGCCCTGCTGTACTCGCTTCTGCATCTGTCCGGCTACGGGCTCTCCATGGATGAGCTGAAGCAGTTCCGCCAGTGGGGCTCTCAGACACCGGGGCATCCGGAGTATGAATTGACTGCCGGCGTGGAGACTACGACTGGACCCTTGGGGCAAGGCTTCGCAAACGCCGTTGGCCTGGCTATTGCCGAGACGATGTTGGCAGCGCATTTTAACCGGCCGAGCTTCCCTGTTGTGGATCACCGTACCTATGCTTTTGCGGGGGATGGGTGCATGATGGAGGGCATCAGCAGTGAGGCCGCCTCCTTGGCGGGGACGCTCGCTCTGTCCAAGCTGACGGTGCTGTACGATGATAATGAGATCTCCATCGAGGGCAGCACCGACTTGTCCTTCCGGGAAGATGTGGGCCTGCGTTTTGAAGCTTACGGCTGGCAAGTCATCCGAGTAAAGGACGGCAACGACTATGCGCAGGTGTTGGCTGCGCTGGATGCGGCAAAGGATGCGATCAAACCCTGTCTGATCGTTTGCCCAACCATCATCGGCTTCGGCAGCGCGGCCAAACAAGGCAAGTCAAGCGCGCATGGAGAGCCGCTAGGCACTGAAAATCTTGCGCAGACGAGGCTTGCCCTGCACATTAATAACGTAGCCTTTGGCGTGGAGGATGAAGTCTATGCGCACGTGGCGGCGTGCCTTGAAAAGAATCAGATGGCGGAGACATCGTGGGAGACGCTTTTTGCGGACTACGAGAAGCAGTATCCGGATCTCACGGAGGAGTGGCATCAGTGGCATGGCAAGCTCGACAGCAAGGCTTTGCTTAGTCTGGAGGATCTTGGTTCGGCAAAGGGCGTTGAAGCCACGAGATCAATTTCGGGGGATATCATCAACCTTTTGGCCAAACGCATTCCCAATTTGGTAGGTGGTTCAGCAGACTTGGCGCCCTCAACCAAAACGCTGATCAAAGACGGCGGCGATTACAGCGCGCACAACAGGGCTGGGCGTAACCTTCACTTTGGTGTGCGCGAACATGGCATGGCTGCCATATGCAATGGCATGGTTTTGCACGGTGGTCTGATAGTATTCTGCGCGACTTTCTTTGTCTTTTCTGACTACATGAAGGGCGCGATGCGCCTGAGCGCCATCATGAAGCTGCCTCTCATCTATGTGTTGACGCATGATTCTATTGGCGTAGGGGAAGACGGCGCGACACACCAACCCATTGAGCATTTGGCAGCCCTGCGTGCAACACCCAATATGCAGGTCATCCGTCCCTGCGATCGTCATGAAACCCTGATGGCCTGGAACGCTGCACTGACAAGCAAACTGCCAAACTGCCTGGTTTTATCCAGACAGAATCTGCAGCAACAGACAGGCAGCGATGAGCGCGCCTTGCGTGGAGCCTATGTATTGAGCAAGGAACAGGGAAGTGAAGCTCAGATCATCCTGTTGGGATCAGGCAGCGAGATCAGTTTACTGCTTGGTGCGCAGGCGCATCTGCGCGAAAAGGGATGGGATGCCCGGGTGGTATCTGTACCCTGCATGGAACGCTTCCTGCAGCAAAGCGAAGCCTACCAGGAACAGGTGCTTCCAAGGCATGTGCGCCGAAGGCTGGCTGTGGAGGCAGGGGCTTCAATGCCTTGGTATCGCTTTGTAGGCCTGGATGGTCGGGTTGTCGCTATGGATCACTTCGGCTCTTCAGCTCCGGCTGAATTGCTGTATCAGCAGTATGGCTTCACTGTGGAGCATGTGCTTGATGTAGCTGAGGACATGCTTAAAGCAAAAATCTGATTATACCTGACGATATACGGAAACAACCTTACCCAGGATCTCCAGGTCGTTGGTGTAAATGGGTTGCATTGCCGCGTTCTCCGGCTGCAGGCGAAAGCGCCCCTGTTCCCGGTAAAAGCGTTTGACCGTGGCGTCTCCTGCTATCATGGCCACTACAATATCGCCGTTGTTGGCATCAGGCTGCTGGCGCACCACAACATAGTCGCCGTGCAGGATGCCTGCCTGTATCATGCTGTCACCGCGTATGGAGAGCGCAAAGAAGGTGCCGTCACCCAGCAAAGACGCTGGGATAGGCAGCACGTCAGATATGTTCTCTTCGGCCAGGATGGGTGTACCTGCGGCAACAGGGCCGAGCAAGGGGATAAGGCGCACATGATCCTTTTGATCGCCGTCAGTCTTCACTACGCCCATTGCGCGGGGCTTCATGGCATCGCGCACCAGCAATCCCTTGCTTTCCAGGCGGCGCAGATGTCCATGTACAGTTGAGGTGGACTTCAGGCCCAAAGCTTCGCCGATCTCGCGTACAGAGGGTGGATAGCCACGGCTCTCCACTTCTTGTTTGATAAAATCCAGTATTTTGGCCTGGGTATCCCCACGCGGTTTCGTCTTCTTTTCAAGGGGCATGCTCATGGTTACACCTCCAACTCTTGTTGCACAGATTATAGCATGCAAACACACGTTTGCATAGATGTTATCTAAAATTCATTCCTGATTGTCCCTTTCCTCATGGTGATGCTGTTCAGTGGCACTGTTATGCAGATCCGGCAGTACGATGCGATCAGCGGCCTCGCGTTTTCTGGAATCCTGCATAGCCGCATAATGCCGCTTTGTCGTATTGATGTCGCTGTGGCCCAAAGCGTCTGCTACCAGGTAGATGTCGCTTGTTTCCTTATACAGATTGGTGCCAAAAGTACTTCTGAGCTTGTGCGGACTGATACGCTTTTTCAGGGGCGCTGCGATCTGCGCGTACTTTTTCACCAGGTTTTCTACCGCCCGATCAGTGATGCGGCGCCGCTGCAGTGATAGGAAGAGGGCGAATTCGCTGCCAGGCAACGTCTCAACTTTCTCTCTTTGTTCGAGATATGCCTGCAGGACCTCATTGACAGCTTCAGGGTAGTAGAGGATGCTTTGATTACCGCCTTTCCTGGTCACAGAGAAGGCGCTGGCTTTCAAGTCAAGATCATCCACATCAATCCCGACCAGTTCGCTCACGCGGATACCTGTGCCCAGGAACAGCATCAGGATCGCCACATCACGCAGGCGCGTGTGGTTGAGCAGTTTCTGTTGCCTTTCACTGAGTCCAAAGCCCGTTAGCACCGTATCCATCAGCTTTTCAACCTCATGCGGCTCCAAATAGAGGATGGGTTTGGTATGCAGCTTGGGCAGCGTGATCATGGATGCAACATTTGCGGGAATTATCCCCTGCTTGAACAGATATTCGAACAAGGAACGTACGCAACTCAACTTGCGCATGATGCCCGATTCGTGGTTTTGCACCAGAATGGGGGAAGAGTCGTCGTCTCTTGGCTGCCCGGTTCCTGTGTTTTCTACCTTAACATACTGTTGCAGATACTCCTGAAAGCCGGCAATATCACGAGATGAGATGCGCGCCAGGTCATCTGCCTGCATTAGGGAGGGAATACTATTCGCAAAAGACACAAGTTCTGCTGTGAGGTATTGAAAAAACAAGCGCAGATCGTAGGCATAGGCCAGCCGCGTCAGCGCGCTTGTCGTCTGCGATATGGCGCGAAAGTAGTCTGTGCAAAGCATGGGCAGCTCCCTTTGCAGTGCCTTAAGGCGCTCATTTGTGTTGAGGGAGGTTTGTATATGATAACTGACGCGCTTTATCATGAGACCGCCTTTCATATTTTAGATGGAGTAATTTATCAGTCCGCGTTCTGCAAATCGCCCTACAGCGCGTTGTACAACACACTGACTGTCGCTTCCTTTCATGGGCTCAGCATGTGACCGCAACGAGGCCTTGGTTTTCATTGATCAGGATGCCAACACCTTCCTGGTGATCATATCAACATTGTCTACGCCAGAAGTTAGGTGAAGTCACACAAACCCTTGACACCAACGAACCAACCGGCTCACAGCGCCATTATAGCCCATTGCTCCAAAAAAGACAATACTATTCGCAAAAGATGCCTTTCGCGAATAGTATTCTTTAAACTTCCTTGCAAGTTATGCCTTTTGTACATTCCCCTGTACCGGTTCCACATCCTGAAATATCTTGATGACCCTTTGAACTTCCGCCTTGGCCAGCTCATCACAGCGATTGTTTTCAGGATGGTCCTGATGTGCGGGCACCTTGTGGAAGCTAATTTCGTGTTTGCGCATGGTAAGCAGCAGCAGCTTCCACAGATCCTGGTTTTCAACGGGTTTATTGTCAGCGGTTTTCCATCCCCGCTTCTGCCAGACATCGATCCACTGCTTTTCAAAGGCATTCACCACATAAGTGGAATCTGAGTAAACTTCCACGTTGCAGGCTTGTTTCAGTACACCCAGGGCGCTGATCACCGCGAAAAGCTCCATCCGGTTATTGGTGGTCAGATGCATATTGCCGCTGAGTTCTTTTTCATGCGATCCAAACTTGAGGATGGCAGCCCATCCCCCAGGGCCTGGATTACCTGAGCAGGCGCCATCGGTATAGATCTGGACGGTCTTCTTTTCTTGCAGGGACATCTCTTAACCTTCGTGCCCGACGAGTTCCAGCGTGTCCCGCGCGATGACGATCTCTTCATTGGTTGGGATGACCAGGACTTTCACACGGCTGTCTTGCGACGAAATGTCCCGCTCTTTCCCACGTACCTTATTCTTCTCTTTGTCGATGGCAGCGCCGAGGAAGTCAAAGCCTTCCATGACGTTCTCGCGCAGTTCTATCCCGTTTTCGCCAATACCCGCGGTAAACACGATCACATCTACGCCACCCATGATGGCAGCATAGGCTCCAATGTACTTCTTAATGCCCGCGTACAGCATCTCGAGGGCCATCTGTGCGTTCTGGTTGCCTTCAGCCGCAGCGCTCTCGATATCGCGCATGTCGCTGCTGACCCCACTTATGCCCAACAGACCGCTTTCCTTGTTGAGTACGTTCAGCAGCGTATCCACATCGATCTGATCGCTGTTCATGATATATTGCAGCACGGCGGGATCCAAGTTGCCGCTGCGCGTTCCCATGATAAGGCCTTCCAACGGGGTCATGCCCATAGAGGTATCGACGCACTTGCCATGGTCTACCGCGGCAATGGATGAACCATTGCCCAGGTGACAGGTGATGATGCGCAAGTCCTCTCGCTTCAAGCCAAGGAAGGCTGCGGCGCGGGCGCTGACATAGCTGTGGCTTGTGCCGTGGAAACCATAGCGGCGCACCTTGAGCCGTTTATAGTAATCCATCGGGAGACCATACAAATATGCTTTAGGCGGCATTGTTTGATGGAATGCAGTGTCAAAGACCGCCACCATCCGTGTGTCCGGCATCACCTGCTGGCAGGCCCTGATGCCCATCAGGTTGGCCGGGTTGTGCAATGGCGCCAGAGGGATGTTTGCCTCTATTTCATGCAGAACATCCTCATTGATCAGCACGGAGGCGGAAAACCTTTCCCCTCCCTGCACTACGCGATGACCCACCGCGCTGATCTCATCCATGCTCTTGACGACACCGACTGTGCTATCCGTGAGGGCCTGGATCATATATTTGGAGGCATCAATGTGATCCCTCATCGGCGCCTCAAAGACAATCTTCTTCCCCTGCGCGGTTTGAGTAAGCTTACTGCCCTCGATCCCGATACGTTCGATCAATCCTTCGGCAGTCGTCTCTTCAGTCTTCATGTTGATCAGCTGATACTTCAAGGATGAAGAACCGGCGTTCACGACAAGTACTTCCACTTGTTACCTCCATAACCCTAAATACTATGAACATTATACATGAAAACCGCGAAGTTGAGAAGTTAATTGATAATAACTTCGTTGATCCTTTGTCGGGAGCGCTTAAGTTTTCAGGCCGTTTTCCTGTATGGTGATAATCTGCGCGTCCAGGAGCCTTGCCTCCATAGGGTCGTGGGTGCTGAAGACGATCAGCGGCGCAGCCTGGCGCACGTATGGTGCGATGTGCTCTTTGAGTGCCACATCGATGCCGCCAAAGGGTTCATCCAATAAGAGGATCTCTGCCTGATAGGCGATCGCCCGGGCCAATGATACGCGTCGTTTCATGCCGCCGCTGAGGCTCGCCGGATAAGCCGAAATATCCTTTATATCCAATACCTGCAAGATGTGCTTTGCTTCCTCGTTATCGGGATCCGGCATCGCAAGCAGCACGTTTTGCAGTACGTTGCACCAACTTAATAGCCTGTCCTCTTGAAACTGCAATACGATGCGCTTGCCCTGCAAACCGTCGATGCGGCCTGCGCTGGGTTTGATGAGGCCGCAGAGCAGCCTGAGCAAAGTTGTTTTGCCTGCGCCCGAGGGGCCCATCAGGGCATACACGCCCTGATCCTCCAGTTTTAAGCTGACGTCCTGCAGCACATCCGATCCCTGCGCATAGCCTGTACTTATATGCTCAAGGCTTATCATGCGAGCCCTCCCCCCTTCCCCTGTGCTCTCTTGCTCATCACACGCTTCAATATCGTCTCAAGCGCAAGACTAAACAAGATAACGACCAGAGTCCAGGCGAATAAGGATTCCGTTTGCAGGTATACTTTGGCGTCTTGTAAGTTCTTGCCGATAGAGTAGGAGGGTTTTGCAATGACTTCGGCCGCGATGCCGGCTTTCCATGCGAAGCCCAGCCCCGTGGCTGCGGCGGAGTAGAAATAGGGGGCCACGCTGGGCAGGTAGACATAGCGCAAAACCTGATGGGGTTTGAACGTGTACACTTTGGTCATTTCCAGCAGCGCCACGTCCACTTGCTGAATACCCTGTTGGACGCTATGCCAAATAATGGGAAAGACCGTCAGGAAAGCTATAAAAATGGGGACCCTGTCAACATTGAACCACAGCAAAACCAAAATGATGAAGGAGGTGATGGGCGTGGATCGTATCAAGGTACGAAGCGGCGACAAGAGCGCCTCCGCTGTCTCGATGCTGGCGCAAAGGATCGAAAGCAATACGCCAAAAACTAAAGCAAGGGCATAACCCATCATGATACGCAGCAGGGATGCGCCTGCGCTGAGCCAGAAGGTTGGCACAGATCCCAAACGTACAAGCGCTTCCAGGGTCTGCATGGGGCCTGGCAGCAGCACAGGCAATGCCACCATGCTGGCAGCCGCTTGCCAGAGCAGTACCCAGAAAAAGGCTACCAAGGTCATACGATATCCTTTCCTGCTCATGTAATCCTTCCTCTCATCACCGTGCAACACTTGCCTGATTGTAGCACAGGATACTGGCACGAAAAAAGAGGCCGGACGCATGTCCAGCCTCTTTATCGAAAACTTAGTCTTCTATCACGCGGGCAACGGCACCGGAGCCAACCGTGTGGCCGCCCTCGCGAATGGCGAAGCGCAGGCCCTGTTCGATGGCGATGGGGGTGATCAAGGTCACTTCCATCTGCACGTTGTCG
>Ga0209429_10000024_pt1 | contig 105598 bp, 91 predicted proteins | sample BarGraNGADG00212_3_FD_184493 | JGI IMG/M metagenome (GOLD analysis project Ga0209429, IMG submission 184493) | Arctic peat soil microbial communities from Barrow, Alaska - Barrow Graham LP Ref core NGADG0004-212 (SPAdes) (version 2) | ecosystem: Environmental > Terrestrial > Soil > Wetlands >... | reverse complement strand
CCCTGCTGAGGCTGTCGCCACCCCTGCTGAGGCTGTCGCCACCCCTGCTGAGGCTGTCGCCACCCCTGCTGAGGCTGTCGCCACCCCTGCTGAGGCTGTCGCCGAAACATATGGTCTGGGTATCGTCAATAGCATCACAGGCAATGATGCCGTTGAAACAGATGGTAAAAAGGTCGATGGCCAGAGCCAGGTAAATAGCATTATCTGCCTGATCGTGCTTGATGACAACAATGTCATCAAGGCCATTCAGTTTGATGCCGTCCAGGCTCCCGTCAAGTTCTCCATGGAAGGCAAAATCACCACCGACATCACCGTTGCCCCCAAGACCAAGATCGAAAAGGGTGATGAATACGGCATGAAGAAAGCCAGCGCCATCGGCAAAGAGTGGTTTGAGCAGATCGCCGAATTCGAAAAGTATTGCATTGGCAAGACCGTTGAAGAAGTGCTGGCCACCCCGCTGTACAAGCGCGATGACAGCCACACCACTGTTGCTGATGTTGCCGACCTGAAGACCACAGTTACCATCGATATCGGCGAATTTTTGGATGCGATTCAAAAGGCTGCCGCAAACGCCAAGTAATATCTTTTACTAATAGATGCCGCTCATTTCTGAGCGGCATTTTCTTGTTATAAAAGTCGCTGAATGATATACTTCTGATGACTTGAAGAAAGGAAACGGCATGAATAGACAAATCACTGTGCGGGCGGAAAAAGAGGCGTACACGATGGCCTCTGTGCTGTTGTGCATGGCATTTGTATTAACTATTGCCGTTGGTCTCCACCCCTTCCAGGCCTCGCCTTTCAACAGCTACACACTGCAAGCCCTTGCCTGGCGTCAGGGACAAACAGCTCTTGCGCAGGACGTGCCGCATTTGGAGCTGGCTATCTACCAAGGCAGATACTTTGTCAGCTTTCCCCCCGTCCCCAGCGTACCAATCTATGTGCTTAGCTTTATATTTGGTGCCAATCTGCCTGATGGCCTGCTTGTTAAGCTCTATGCCCTGATCGCCTTCTTTGCGCTGAATCGTCTGCTGAGGCGCGCTGCCTGGCGACCCTGGCCCGCGGCTGTCGCTGCCTTCTTATTGTGTACTGCCTCCTCCATGCTGCCTTTGCTGCTCTCAGGGGCCGTCTGGTATCAAGCACAGGTGATGGCTTTTATGTTTACCTGTCTTGCTGCAAATGCTGTTCACGCTGGGCGGCCAACATGTGGCTTGTTCTTCTTCGCGCTTGGCGTGGGCTGCCGCCCGTTCAACGTGCTATTCGGGCCTTTACTGATCTTCCTCTACCTCCTTACCCCTAACTGCAGAACTGTCCTCTTGAAGCAAAAGTTGAAGGCACTAGTGCCAGGTATCCTGTTGGGGCTATGCGTAGCTGCGGTGTACGGCTGGTATAACGACATTCGCTTTAATAATCCCTTTGAGTTCGGCCACAGCTATCTGCCTGAGTTTTCCAGCCAGGGCGGGCAGCAATTTGCGCTATGGCATATCGCACGTAATGCACCGACCTTCGTCTGGGGGTTACCTTTTGACTGGGAACAGGGCACACTGACACTGAAGAGATTTGGTTTCTCGCTCTTCCTGGCGAACCCTATCCTTCTGCTTTTAGTGTACTGGGGGCTGCAAGATGCAGTACAAAAGAAAATAAGTGCTTTGAAAGCACTCACACTTGGCATATGTCTGCTGCATTTGCTGCTGCTGCTCACCCATCGCACCTTTGGTGGTTTTCAATACGGCGCGCGCTATGCCGTTGATGTCATCCCCTATGCAGCCATTTACGCTGCACTGGAAGGTTGGGAATATGGATTTGGCAAACCTTCTTTGTTCCTCATGGCGCTGGGGTTGGGTTTGAGCGTCTGGGGCAGCATTGTGCTGCCCCTATAGTCAATCCAGGTACCGCCCATCGTCAAACAGACCTTGATATTCCTCACGTGTGATCAGGGTCTTGCGGGCTTTGGTACCCTCGTTGCCGCTGATGATGTTGCGCCTGGCCATCTCGTCGATCAAGCGTCCAGCACGTCCATAGCCTACGCGCAGCACGCGCTGCAACATGGAGATGGACATCTGCCCCGCTTCCACTGCCATCTCAATGGCTTTGGGCAAGAGCTCGTCAAAGGAGTCTGCCCCTTCTTCGGCGCTGTCTGCGCCGTTTGACGGTTCATCGCGCCTGTCTCCCTTTTCAATGTGTTCTATAATGTCCACATTATAGTCCGCCAGATTGCGGGATTTGACATATTCCGTTACCTGGCCAACATCCTTGTCGCTGATGAAGCAGCCCTGCACGCGCTTGGGTGCGGATAGGTAGCGCGGCAGGTAGAGCATATCACCGTAGCCAAGGAGTTTCTCCGCCCCCTGAGAATCCAGAATGGTGCGGCTGTCGACTTGAGAGGCAACCTGGAAGGCGATGCGGCTGGGAATGTTCGCCTTGATGATACCCGTTATAACATCTACCGAGGGGCGCTGCGTGGCCAATATCAGGCAAATACCGGCGGCGCGCGCCTTTGCTGTGATACGCTTGACATGCTCGTCAATGATCTTGCCGGCACTGGCCATCAAGTCCGACATCTCGTCAATGATGACGATAATTTTGGGCAGACTCTCTTCATCTGGCGGCAGTTTTTTGTTGTAGGCATCGATGTTGCGCACACCGTTCTTCTGCAGTTTCTGATAACGCTCATCCATCTCCTGGCATACCCACTCAAGCGCGGCAACAGCCTTTTTGGGGTCGACGACAACAGGCAAGAGCAGATGAGGGATATCATTGTAGGGCTGCAGCTCTACAAACTTGGGATCCACCAGGATCAGCCTGACCTCTTCGGGGCTGGCCCGATACAGAAGGCTGGTGATGATGCTGTTGATGCATACGGATTTGCCGCTGCCGGTGGCGCCCGCAATCAGCAGATGAGGCATGTCCATCAGCTCGCAGATTACAGGCGCGCCGGTGATGTCCTTTCCCAGGGCGACAGCTGTAGGTGATTTGTTCTCCAGCATCTTGGGCGAGTGCAGGACTTCGCTGAGATAGACTGTAGTCGCCTGATCGTTTGATACCTCAATGCCGATCAGGGGGGTGCCTGGGATAGGTATTTCCGCGCGTATGGCGCTCTTGGCCAGCAATTCCACTGCTATGTTGTCCATAACATTGCGCAGACGGTTGACATTGACTCCCTCGGCAAGGCGAATGGCGAATCGTGTAATGGCAGGTCCGTGGACGATCTGCTGCATCTGGGCAGTGATGTTGAAGCTGTTCAGTGTGGCTATCAGCTTATCCGCACGCGCCATGTCCTCCTGCGAGGTATCTACCTGCGTGTTCGGCGGAGGGGGGGATAGCAGTCTCGTAGGCGGCCGCTCATAATCGTCCAGGGGGATCTGCAGCTGCTTCCCTTGTGGCTTTGGCTTGGCAGTCCCATCCAGTTTGCTGACTTCAGGCGCAAGGCTGAGCCTGCTGGCAACGCTCACCTTTTCCCCCGTTAAGGCGACCACTGGATCTATCCCTACGTCCTTGATGGGCTGATTAAGCAGTATAGGCGTCTGCCTGACCTGCCTGGGAGGCGGTATGACAGATTCTGACTGCGGCGGTTTTTCATCAGGCATTGATGCCGAAGCTGTTGCGGCAGGCTTGGGCTCAGGCTGCACTTCATGTGGCGGCACGGACTTAGGCGGTTCTTCCCATGGCGGACGCTCTGTTGTGACTGCAGACTTCACCTGAAGTGCGGGCTTTTCTGCCGCCCTTGCAGGCTTGTAAGCGGGCTTGACTGGCACGCTGGAAGGTTCGAATTGCGCCTGCATGCTTCTTTCATGCCACGGTTTACGCTCGACGGCAGGTGCTGGTTCGAATGTCTCGTAATAGTCTTTGTTGGCTGTGGTAAAGCCCTCTTGCGCTGGGCTTTGCTCAGCCGCGGGATAAGCTTCCAGCGCCGGATAAACTGGAGGTTGATAGGACTCAACATAATAGGGCTCCACAGTGGGCTGATAGACTGTCCCCTGGGCGTAGGCATCCTGGGAATTTTCGGCAAGATGGTCATATGGCGCTGCGGCAGGCTGTGGCTGGACCTCACTTTGTATGCCAGTCACGCCGGCCGGGCGCTCGCCTTTATTCTCGATCCTGGCGATCCATTGAACTGGATTCAAACGAAGCAAAATCAGAAGAAGCGCTATCATCAGGAAACCAAGGAAAATGAGCCCGCCTATCTGACCAAGGAGCTTCCATACGGGAAAGGCAAACAGTAAGCCCAGTACCCCGCCGCCAGGCAGGGGATTGAGTTTGTTATCATATTTGTTGAAGGTCTGCCTGATATACTCACCAAAGCTATCGGGCTGGCTCACCTTGGCATAATTGACGTTCAGGTTGCGGGTGTAATCCATCAGGCTTCCGAAGCCTGCCACAGAGGTGACAAGCGTCAAAAAGGCAGCAAGGCTCATCAGCAGCAGAAGGCATAGCCCAAAGGCGCGAAAGGATATGTAATGGCGCGCTGACATGCACAATAGCCAGCCCATCCAGAGCGCGGCAAGTGGAACAATAATGTAAAGCACCCCACCCAGGCCAAGGGCCAAGTCTTTAAGGGCGATGATGGTCCTGCTGTTGGCCTGCAGTGTGAGGCCAATCAGCATGCCAAACCCCAAGGCAAGGCAAAGGATGCCTGCCGCAAGCGACACCACCCCGCCGCGGTCGGTCGAACGAATGGATTGTTTCATGCTTTCCCTGTTGTTAGTTGCCATCTATGCTCCGCTCACCTGACAGCTCACTGCGCCTTGCTCGTCAGCCAAATTGCCTGCATCAACTGTTCCCCATCATAGGACAGCGCTAAATCATAATCCCCAAAGTTGTAGGTATCCAGGTTTCCCTCAGCCAGGCCGTAGCTTTCAGCCGCCGAGGCATCCATCTGAAGGGAGGAAGCCGGATCCCCCAAGACCTGCATAACCTCATCACGGCTTGTTTTGCCTGTGACGAGGCCCGCCAAATTCATCCGACGGCTCAAGATGCCAATGATCTGTCCCCCTTCACCCTCTTGGGCGATCAGGGCGGATTGCCTGAACCGCGCATCTTCCAGGTAGTATTTGACGGCGCTGGGGAAGGCTTCGCTATCCACCAGCAGAGGGTAAACTTTCAGGATATCGTCTGTGCTGTCACCAAGCTGCACAGGCAAGCCAGGCAGTCTGCCGGCGCTCACGTACTGCGCGACCTGGTCCTTGGTGGCCGTATGGATCTGCAGCTGCTCATTGATCCCAAGATTCCAAAGCAGTGAGCCTTCCTGTAAATTGAGCAGCGAGGCAATTTCATTATAATGAAAATTAATGTCGCCGCTCTGCCCTGACAACATCATCAACTGCTGTGATGGATAGTAGAATGTGATGCCTGCTTCATCCAGTGAGAAACTATTGATCGGCACAGGAAGCAAGGAGCTTGCGTCCAGGTAGCTGCTCAGATCCGGAGCAAGACGCTCCTCGACCAGACTGTCCAGGGATTTTTCCGCGCTTGTTATATCAAGGAAAAGATCCTGCGCGCTCACCTGCTGAGCGTTTTCCAGGTTGAAGACCAAGGGCGTTACCTGATGCCCGGGACGGCCGGGACCGATGCGGCCAGAAGCTTCCACAGTGATGGATAAAACATGCTGCTGATCGCCTTGCGGCAGGATATCGCCGCTGGAATGAACCTGAATGCCTGTGGCACTTTCGTCGCTCAGGCTGCGCAATATGGCCATGTAGCCTTCATAACCGCCCAAACGCAGGATCACGCTGTTGATATTGTCCTGAATGGAGAGGTCGGACAAACCGGACAATACCGGCACTTCAACAAAGGAGGTGAACTTCTCTTCCCGGCTGATCTCAAGCTGAGCTTGTGCCAAAGCCAGGGTCGAGAAAACAAGCATCGTGCACAAGGTGCAAAACGCCGTAAAAAACTTCGCTTTTTTCATCGGACTATCTCCTTTCCTGATCGTATTGTACCTTATTGCAGCAAGCCGCGCAAGTTTTGTGCCCGGCTCGAAGTATAACGCAGATGCTATAGTTGCTGGACTGCGCGCGGACCAACGACGGCCAAACTCATCGGGCCTTGCAGTGTCTGTCCGGCCAAACGCATAATCTTCTCCTCAGTGACTGCCTGGATACCCCTGAGTGTTACAGAAAGCGGCTCAATCCGGTCGCGCAGCAGGATCTGCGTCGCCAGAACAGCCATACGCACATAAGCACTTTCCTGCGACAGCACCAATTGGGTGCGCAACTGCGCCTGCGCCTGCAAAAGCTCCTTGGAGCTGACGCCTTCACGCAAGAGGCGCTCACGCTCCAGATCTATCTGCTTGAGCACCTTGCGCGCATTCTTGGGCGTGGTGGCGGCATAGATCATGAACTCCCCGCATCCGGGATAGGCCGTATGGGATGCGTAGATGCTGTATACCAAACCCTGTTCCTCGCGAATCTTCTGAAACAATCGGGATGAAACGCTGCCACCCAGGATGGTGCTCATGACCATCATGGCGTATCGCCTGCTGTCACCGATAGGGTTACCGCTGTAACCAAGGCAGATGTGTGTTTGCTCCGATTTCTTTTCCTTTGCAAGGCGCAGGGGCGGTACATTAGGCGTATTGGGGAAGAAGCTGGCTTCCTCACCACCCTGCCATGCGCCAAAATGTTGCTCAAGCAGCGCTGCCAAAGCCTCCTTGTGCACTTGTCCCGCCGCCGAGATAACTGTGTTTTGCGGGTTATAGTACTTCCGGCGAAAGCTAAGCAGATCCTGCCTTGTATAGCTCCCGATCCGCTCATTGGAGCCTGTTATCGTCATCGCCAGCGACTGATCCTTGAACATCGCCTCATAGATCAGGTCATAGGAGAGTTCTTCGGGAGAATCCTCCACCATGGCGATCTCCTCCATGACGACGTTCTTCTCCCTTTCAAGCTCCTCCTCTTCAATGAGAGGATGGAGGCTGAGATCTGCCAGCAGTTCTACTGCCCGCCCGAGATCCTGGTCGGTTACCTTGGCGTAATAAGTGGTAGCCAGTTTGCTCGTCGCAGCGTTCACCTGGCCGCCGATGGCGTCGATCTCTTCAGCAAGCTCCCTTGCACTGCGATTTTTGGTTTTCTTGAAAGCCATGTGCTCCATCAAATGGGACAAACCGTTTTCTTCCGGTAGTTCAAGCATCGATCCGGCCTTGACCCAAACGCCAATGGACACAGACCGCAGATGGGGCAGGCGTTCCATAATGACGCGCAAACCATTGGAAAGGCTGAAGGTTTCTACCATGTTTCCTCCTCGAAATGCTGAGATGATATTGCACAAGGGGAACCTGCAAATGCTTACAGGTTCCCCGCGATCATGCCCTTGCAGAGTAAATTATCGGTTGTCGCCGGACCCGCCGTCACGACGCGCCGGACGGCCATATCCGCCGCGGTTGCCGTCCCCGGGGGCAGAAGGAGCAGAACGTGGGCTGAAGGCCTTTCGTTCATAAACGATATCGTTGCGAACAAGGTTGACGCGTCCCTGTGAATCGATCTCCTGTACCTTGACCTCGATCTCATCGCCGATGTTGAGCACATCCTCGACCTTTTCAACACGCTCATTGGACAGCTTGGAAATATGCAGCAGGCCATCTTTGCCGGGCAGCAGCTCAATAAATGCGCCCATATTGCTCATGATGCGGACAACCTTGCCCTGGTAGACCTCGCCGGCCTCAACATCCTTGGCAATGCCTTCGATGATCTTGCGCGCCTTGGCGGCGGCAGCCTCATCGGGGGTAGCGATGGCCACGCGGCCGTCATCCTCAATGTCGATCTTGACGCCAGTATCGGCGATGATCTTGTTGATCATCTTGCCGCCGGGCCCGATAACTTCGCGGATCTTGTCGGGGTTGATCATGAAAGTGATGATCTTGGGCGCGTACTTGCTGAGGTTGGCGCGCGGACGATCCAAGGTTTCCAGCATGATCTTGAGGATGTGCAGCCTGCCCTCCAGCGCCTGGGTCAACGCCTGATGCAGAATAGCTTCATTGATGCCCTTGATCTTGATATCCATCTGAATGGCGGTGATGCCGTTCATGGTGCCGGCCACCTTGAAATCCATGTCGCCAAGGAAATCTTCCAGGCCCTGGATATCAGTGAGCACTGCCACTTTGTCGGATTTGTCATCCTTGATAAGACCCATCGCCACGCCCGCGACCGGTGCCTTGATGGGGACGCCGGCGTCCATCAGGCTCAGTGTACTGCCGCAAACAGAGGCCATCGAGGAGGAGCCGTTGGAGCTGAGTACCTCGCTAACCAGGCGAAGAGCATAGGGAAACTCCGCTTCGCTTGGCACTACCGGTTCCAGGGCACGCTCCGCCAGGGCACCGTGGCCGATCTCGCGGCGGCCTGGGGCGCGCATGCGGCCCGCTTCACCCGTGGCATAAGGGGGCATATTGTAATGATGGATGTAGCGTTTTGTGTCCTCAGGCGAAATGCCGTCAAGCATCTGCACTTCCCTGAGGGAACCAAGGGTGGTCACCGTCAGGGCTTGTGTCTGGCCGCGGGTAAAGACAGCACTGCCATGCGTGCGCGGCAGGATGCCAACCTCGCACCAAATCGGGCGCACCTCAGTGGTGCCGCGGCCATCGGGGCGGATACCCTGGTCGAGTATCTTGCGGCGCATGATTTCTTTGTTGAGGGAGTAGACAGCGTCCCCCACTTCAACTGTACGGCCTTCAAAGCGCTGGGCGAAATAGCCCAGCACATCAGCCTTCACCTCATCCTCGCGCTGCTGACGCACTTCGCGCACATCAGTGTCAAAACTCCACTTGACCTTATCCAGGGCGTACTCACGTACGGCGGCCTTGATATCGTCACCTGTCGTAAACAGGGTGAACTCGCGCTTGGGCTTGCCGATCTCGGCGATGATCTTCTCCTGGAAGGCCACCAATTCCTTGATCGCTTCATGCGCGTATAGGATCGCTTCCAGCATCACTTCTTCAGAAACTTCGTTGGCGCCGGCTTCCACCATCATGATGGCATCCTTGGTGCCTGATACGGTCAGGTGAAGCTGGCTGACGCCGCGCTCCTGCTCGTTGGGGTTCAGGATCAGCCTGCCATTCACACGCCCCACGGTGACTGAACCGGTCGGGCCGGCCCACGGGATCTCGCTGATGGCCAACGCGATAGATGAACCGATCATTGCCTGCACGTCAGGGGGATTATCCAGGTCTACGGAAAGCACTGTCGCCACGACCTGCACATCATTGCGCATGCCCTTGTTGAACAGGGGGCGGATAGGCCTGTCAATCAGGCGGCAGGTCAGGGTTGCCTTCTCGGTCGGACGGGTTTCACGCTTGATGAAGCCGCCGGGGATTCTGCCCACCGAGTAAAGCTTTTCCTCAAAATCAACGCTGAGGGGGAAGAAATCTGTCCCCTCGCGGACTGTCTCAGAATAGGTCACGTTGACCAATACCGCAGTATCACCATAGCGAACTAGCGCTGATCCGGATGCCTGCTGCGCGTAGCGGCCAAACTCGATGCTCAGCGGGCGCCCCGCAAAATTCAATGTGTACTTCCTGGGTTCCATTCTTTTCTCCTTCTCCACACTCAAGGCAGCGCGCCACTGCGCGGGCCCTCATGATATAAAAGGGTCGGGCATCTGCTGAGTCCCGACCCTTGAAAGCCTTACTTGCGCAGGTTCAACTCAGTGATGAGGGAACGATAGCGCTCGATGTTTGTTCTCTTGAGATAATCCAGCAGTCCACGGCGCTGGCCGACCATCAGCAGCAGCCCACGGCGGCTGTGGTGATCCTTTTTGTTGATCTTCAGGTGCTCGTTGAGGTGATTGATGCGTTCGGTCAAAACAGCGATCTGTACCTCAGGCGACCCCGTGTCGCCTTCGTGGCGGGCATAGGTTAAGATGATCTGGGCCTTCATTGTCTTATCCATGGTATCCTCCTCTTGGGGCGTGGTCGTCCCCGCATCAATTGCCGTAAACTCAGGTTGGCGTTGGGTGTCGCGAACCCGAGCAAACGGTTCTTAAGCCACGTAAATAGTTTAGCACAAGTCGGCATGAATGTAAATCCTTTGCCTGCCTGCTTCAGGGCATGTTCATGAAAACCTCGATTGAAACCCAAGTGCAACAAGGAAGAGCAAAAAGGAGTGGCTCAAAGTAAGCGAACACGGTAAGATTGATTTGCAGACAAAGAACCGTGGAGGAGCTTACAATGAACCAAGCATAGCATAGCATAGAGCGAGCCGAGTATAATCATCTCAATGAGGCAGAACGCAGAACCAAAGAACGAATGAAGCGGTCTGGCGCAAGCAATGCGGAGATTGCAAGAGCGCTCTTCCGCCACAAAAGCGCAATAGACCGAGAACTCAAACGAAATAGTATAGACTGTCTCTCGCTGCTCTACAAATCCGCACGATGGATGTGCTGCTCATCATTAAGGGCACCTTGCCGGTCTCATTGATGGCGTTGTTTATCAACAGCGTCTTCACCCTGGCAGAGCAGCAATGGTTCGCCAGAATGTAGTTTCATAGCCCCAGGAACAGCATCAGCAAGGGGATCGTCGCCACGCACAGGATCAGCGATAGGGAGACCCCTTGGGACGCCAGCACGTAATCCTTATCGTATTTCTCAGCAAACATCTGCACGGCAACGGCGGAAGGCATAGCTGAGACAATTACCAGCACCTTGAGTTCGATACCGCTGATGCCAATGAGCCGCAAGATGAGATAGGCACCCAGCGGAAATATAAGCAATCGCGCGGCAAGCGCTGTCCAAAGTGCTTTATCTTTAAGCTTATCATTTTGGAGCCCCTGACTCAGCCTGGCGCCCAGCAAGAGCATGGACAAGGGCGTTGTCAGTCCGCCCAGTTGGGAGATGAAACTTGAAAAAGGTTGGGGCAACTTGACGTGCAGCATAAAGAAGAGAGTGCCAATGACGCAGGCGATCACGCCGCCGTTGAACAGGAGTTTCATATCCAGGCCATTGCTGCCAGCGTACAAAACCTGATAGAGCGTCCAAAGCACCAGATTGAAAGCAATGATGTAAGCAGATAGATAGATGATGCCCTCATCGCCATAGGCGGCCTGCACCAGCGGCACGCCCACATAAGCGGCATTTGGCAAAGCGCTCAGCGCGGCAAAGACAACGCGGCGTTTGTCAGAAAGTCTACTACCTGACAACGCGTAGAATAACACAGAAAAGGACACCATCAATAGGATGGCCATCAGCATGGTGCGGAAAAAACCAGGCAGCAGGCCGTCCGCATACTGCTTCTGTGTGATCAGAATGATCTGGGCAGGCAGGGCAACCTGCAATACGATCTGGTTGATCCCTTTGATGACAGGATCCGTCATCACCCTGCGCTTGCTCAGATAGGCGCCGGCCGACATGATCAGCAGCAGCATAATTATCTGCAGCAATACCGCTACTACATCCATCCTTCAATTACCTTCTCTTCATCGCTTGGGCACGGTGGCAGTATACACAAATGGCCCACGTCTGCAAGCCACGGATTGCTTTGCGTCCCCCTACCTTGACAAAAATCGCTTCACACCCTACCCTGTTGGTACTAAACGAAGGGGGATTCACAGTGATAGACCGCGGGGCATTGCTGAGGAGACTGCTGCGCTTTACAGGGAGAATCCCAACAAAGTACAAGCTTCTCTACCCGTTTTGGCAGTCCGCGCAGTTGAGCCTGGTCACGTCGACCCGATACTTTGATCGTCTTCCGGTAGGGCTGAATAACCTCAGCATTGCTTATGCCGCAGATATCCACTACGGCCCGCTATTCAGACAGGACAGGGTGATTGATCTGGCGAAGCGTCTGCAGGAAATACAGGCAGATATCATCATCTTGGGGGGTGATTATGGCGAGGACACCGCCTCATCCCACGCCTTTTTCGATGTCTTCCCCCAGCTGAGCGCGCCGCTGGGGGTCTACGCGGTAATGGGCAACCATGATCACATGGGAAGCTATGTGGCATATGACCATCTGCTTGATGCAATCAGGCGCAGCTGCATCACGCCGCTTGTCAATGAGGCCATCCGCGTACAAAAAGCAGAAACCCGCCTTTGTATCTGCAGTATTGATGACATCAAGCAAGGGCAGCCCGACTTTGAGCCATTAATGGATATGGCAAAGGAAGCCGATTTCACCATTTTCGCGCCGCACTCTCCGGATGCATTTCCTCTGGCCCTGAAACAGCCAGGTTTCAGCTTTGACCTCGGGCTGGCCGGTCACACCCATGGCGGTCAGTTGGTCATACTAGGTCACAGCCTGCACTCCTCCAGCCGCTATGGCGACCGGTATCGCAGCGGATGGATGCGGCTGGAAAACAAGGATATCATGGTCACCCATGGCGTTGGCACTTCGCTGTTGCCTATCCGAATTGGCGCACCCGCGCAAATACACCATATCATCCTACTGCGGACAAAAGCGGACTAAACTAGGCGCAGCGAGGGGTTGGCGTTGAGGCTGAGATCGGCGATCTGGCCATGTTGCAGCCGCTTGAAGGCCGCGGCGCCGATCATGGCAGCGTTATCACCACAGAAGCGCAGCTCCGGCATGTACAGCATGTAGCCGCGCGCAGCACAAGCCTGGGCCATATGTTGCCTCAGCAGGTGATTGGCGGAAACGCCGCCCGCCAGCGCGAGGACCCTTTCGCCTGTATCCTGCATGGCCAGCATGGCTTTGTCGCAAAGCTGCTCCACCACTGCCTGGCGAAACGAAGCAGCCAGGTCCGCCAGGGGCAGGGCATCGCCGCGTTGTTTCATTTGATGGGTGAGGTTAACAAAAGCGGTCTTAAGACCGGAAAAGCTATAGTCATAGCGGCCCTGCGTATGGGGCTTGGGCAAGATGAAGTGCGTGGCATCCCCTGTCTCGGCCAACGCGTCCAGCTTGGGACCTCCGGGATAGGGAAAAGACAGCACACGGGCCGCCTTATCAAAGGCCTCACCCGCTGCGTCATCCTGTGTGCAGCCAATGAGCGCATAGCTGTCATCCTCCTGCACACGCAGCAGGTGGCTGTGGCCGCCTGATACTACCAGGCACATGAAGGGAGGCTGCAGGTCAGAGGCGCTGAGGTAATTGGCGCATATGTGCCCTTCGATGTGGTTGACGGCAATCAGGGGTTTATCCAGCGCGAAAGCAAGACCTTTGGCATAGCTCACGCCAATCAGCAGCGCGCCTACCAAGCCTGGGCCGCAGGTGACGGCAATGGCATCGACCTGTTCAAAGCTCAGTCCCGCTTCGTGCAAAGCAGCCTGCACCACCGCGTCGATCTTTTCCACGTGGGCACGGCTGGCGATTTCAGGCACGACACCACCGTAGAGCGTATGCAGATCGATTTGCGAATGGATGACATTGGAGAGCAGTTGTCTGCCGTCCCTTACCACGGCCGCAGCTGTTTCATCACAGGAACTTTCAATGGCCAGTATATTAACGCCCTGTGCTTGCGCAAGGGCCTGTGCCCTTGTCCGGGCGCGCTGGATGTAGCTCATGCCTCGCCCCGCTTTGCTGAACCCTTCAACCCAAAGGCAGCCAAAGGCAGAATGAGCAGTAAAAAAGCGTTTTCCTTTAGCAGATCCAGTCCGTAGCTGATAAAGAGCTCAAGGGGCATCAGCTGCAAAAGCAGATCCTGCCGCGGATCCAGTAGCCACAATTCATTGCGGAAAACAACGCGATGCGCTGCGATGAAGAGGCCGCTAAAATCAATCAGACCCCAGATGACCAGAGCGAAGATCAAGCCCAGAAATGTCAACAGACCCATTACGAGCGCACGCTCCAACTGCACTGCCTTGAGCAGCGCAGGTCTGGACTTGCGCAGCACGAAATAGATAAGCACAGCCAGCCCCAATAGGGCAATGGCGACATAGCGCAGGATCCGCACCGTTTGCAGCAAGCCGCGGATGTCCGTTAAGTGCGCTATTTCCTGTTCAGAAAAGGCCGGAGACTGTATCTCACCACGCATGACCATCAGCTTTGGGCTATCCAGGCTGCCTTTTAGGAAACCTGTGATCGCCTGTGCCAGCGGAGGATAGGCGCTCTTTTCAAGGCCGGTGATCTGCGTGTCTGCATAGCGTTCGAACTTCGCCTCCATCGCAGGCGTATTGGTCGCTTTGCCAGCCACTGCGCTAAGCAGGTAGACAAACAAGCAGTAGATCAACAAAAGCGCAACCAGTATGCGCAGCAATTTTGACACGATCCGCATTATTGCATCTTAAGATAGGCGGTAATGAAACCATCCAGGTTGCCGTCCATCACATCGTCGATGTTGCCCGATTCATAGCCCGTGCGGTGATCCTTGACCATGGTATAGGGCTGAAATACATAGGAGCGAATCTGGCTGCCCCACTCGATCTTCTTCATCTCGCCCTTGATATCGGCCATCTGCTCTTCTTTCTGGCGCTCCCTGAGCTCCAGCAAGCGGGCGCGCAGCATCTTCATGCACGTTTCGCGGTTCTGCACCTGGCTGCGCTCATTCTGGCAGGAGACCACAAAACCTGTTGGCAGGTGCGTCATGCGAACGGCGGAATCGGTTTTGTTGACATGCTGACCGCCAGCACCCGTGGAGCGATAGGTGTCGACCCGCACGTCTTCCATGTCTATTTCGATCACGCCCTCATTTTCCAGCACCGGCGCGACGTCAAGTGAAGAGAAGCTGGTATGACGTCTGGCGTTGGAATCAAAGGGGCTGATGCGCACCAAACGGTGCACTCCCTTTTCGCCGCGCAGGTAGCCATAGGCGTTATCGCCTTCCACCTCAAAGGTAACAGACTTGGTTCCCGCCTCGTCACCCGCCAGGTAGTCAAGCAGCGTCACCTTGAAGCCCGCACGCTCGCAGTAGCGGGTATACATACGGTAAAGCATCTGCGTCCAATCCTGCGCCTCGGTGCCGCCTGCGCCTGCGTGAAGGGCAAGAATGGCGTTGGAATTGTCATAGTCGCCCCTCATCAGGATTTCCAGTGCCAACGCCTCCACCTGGCGTGTGAGCTTCTCCAAGGCTGCTTTCGCCTCGTCAGCCATGCTTTGGTCTTCTTCATCCGCTGACAGCTCCATCATGGTCTCAATTTCATCGCAGGCCGCAAGGAGGCTCCTAAAGTGCTTTATCTTCGTCTCATGCGCTGTAATTTTTTGATTGACGGCGCGGGATCGATCCAGATCATCCCAAAAGCCAGGCGCGCCCATCTCTTCATGCAGCTCAACAAGCTCCTGTTCCAATTGTGCGATATGCAGACCATCGCCTACTTCTATCAGGCGCGCGCGCTGGATATCCAGCTGCGCGCGGTATTGTTCCAGATCAAGGATCATGCCTTTACCCTCATTTAATATTTTTTAGGCTTCCGCGCCGAGATTTTTGCCATGGCAGTTCTTGTACTTCTTTCCGCTGCCGCAGGGGCAGGGGCTATTGCGGCCAATTTTCTCGCCAGCTTTGAGGGGCTTTGCGGCAGGTTGCTGCTCAGGCGCTGCGTCCCCGCCTCCGATGGCACGCGTGGGACGGGCCACTTCTTTGCGTTCTTGCGCTTTCTCGATGCGCAGCTGGTAAAGGCTGCGGATGGTATCCTCCTGGATCAGGCGGATCATCTCATCGAACATATCATAACTCTCCAGCTTGTACTCGTTGACCGGATCGCGCTGGGCATAGGCGCGCAAGCCAATGCCGTCGCGCAGCTGGTCCATCGCGTCAATATGATCCATCCAGCGCGTATCAACTGAACGCAGCAGGACATTGCGCTCCAGATCGCGCATATTGATGCCCAGCTCGGAAATCTTCTCTTCACGCGTCTGGTAAAAGCTTTCGGCACTTTTCTTGAGGAAAGCTTCCAGACCCTCCCGGTTAAAGCCCTTGATGGCATCTGCATTAGCTTGAAAAGTACCCACAGGTATGCACAGACGTTCCAGATACTCCTGCAGGCCTTCGATATCCCAATCCTTATTCTCTCCGGCGCAGTAGCGGGCAACTGCTTCAGACAGCAGCTTTTCCACCATGCTCAAGAGATAGGCACGCATGTCCTCGCCTTCCAGTACCTGGCGGCGTTGGCCGTAGATCAGCCCGCGCTGCTGATTCATGACATCATCGTAGCGCAGGACGGATTTTCGGATCTCGTAGTTGCGGCTCTCGATGCGCTTTTGCGCATTCTCGATCTGTTTGGTCAAGAGACCCGCTTCCAGCGGCACGTTCTCTTCCATGCCCAACTTGGCGATCAGGGGTTGGATGCGCTCCCCGCCAAAGATGCGCATCAGATCATCTTCAAGAGAGATGAAAAACTGTGAAGAACCGGGATCGCCCTGGCGGCCGGATCTGCCGCGCAGCTGGTTATCGATGCGGCGGCTCTCATGACGCTCAGTGCCTATGATATGCAGGCCGTCCACCTTGACGACCTCTTCATGCTCCTTGTCCGTGGTCTTCTGAAAGCCGGATTTGAGCGCATTATATTGTTCTCGCGCCTGCAAAACCTCAGGCGGCACCTGTTCACTGCGGCCGGTCGCCTCTTCAATGATATCCTCTGAATAGTCTTCCTGACGCATGGCGCGGCGGGCAAGGAAATCAGGGTTGCCCCCCAACAGGATATCCGTGCCGCGGCCAGCCATGTTGGTAGCGATAGTAACCGCGCCATAGTGACCTGCCTGAGCGACGATCGTCGCTTCCTTGGCGTGCTGTTTGGCGTTGAGTACCTCGTGGGCAATACCGCGCATCTCCAGCATTCGGCTGAGCATTTCGGAGACCTCAACGGATATCGTGCCCACCAGCAGGGGCTGCCCCGTCTGATGGCGCTTGATGATCTCCTCGACCACCGCCTCGAACTTGCCCTTTTTGCCGCGGTAGACCACATCATTGAGGTTCTTGCGGATCATGGGCATGTTAGTGGGCACCTGGACAACATCCAGGTTATAAATGCCCTGGAACTCCTCTTCCTCGGTTTTGGCGGTGCCCGTCATTCCCGACAGCTTGCCGTACATGCGAAAGTAGTTTTGGAAGGTGATCGTCGCAAGTGTCTTTGACTCGCGCTCCACCTTGACATGCTCCTTGGCCTCGATGGCCTGGTGCAAGCCATCAGAATAACGCCGGCCCATCATCAGGCGGCCTGTGAACTCGTCAACGATGATGACCTCGCCATTCTGCACCACATAGTCGATATCCCGGCGGAAAAGCGCGTTGGCTTTCAACGCCTGGATGAGGTAGTGCATCAATTCATTGTTCGCCAGATCGGAGAGGTTATCAATGCCAAATGCGCTTTCAGCCTTGCGGGTCCCCTCCTCGGTGAAGACAACTGCCTTTTCCTTTTCCTCCACAGTATAATCTGTTTCATTTTTCAGACGAATGACAAAGCGGTCTGCCTTCTCATACATATCAGTAGGCTTGTCGCCCTGGCCCGAGATGATCAGCGGCGTGCGGGCTTCATCGATCAGGATGGAGTCCACCTCATCAACGATCGCATAGTGATGTCCGCGCTGCACCATGTCGGTCTGGTAGATGACCATATTGTCGCGAAGGTAATCAAAGCCCATTTCGTTGTTGGTGCCATAGGTGATATCGCACAGGTAGGCGACACGTCGCTGCTCATTGGACAAGTCATGTACAATCACGCCAACGGTCAGCCCCATAAAGCGATAGAGCTTACCCATGTCCTCACCCTGGAACTTGGCAAGGTAATCGTTGACCGTTACGATATGCATGCCTTTGCCATTCAGCGCGTTCAAATAGGCTGGCAGGCAGGCGGTCAGCGTTTTGCCCTCGCCCGTCTTCATCTCAGCGATGCGGCCTTGATGCAGCACAATGCCGCCGATCAGCTGCACATAAAAAGGCCGCATGCCAAGCGTCCGCTTGGATGCCTCACGTACGGCTGCAAAGGCTTCCGGCAGCAGCTGATCCAGCGTTTCACCCTGACTGAGACGCTGCCTGAACTCAATTGTTTTGGCTGACAGCTGTGTGTCACTAAGTTTTTCAAAAGCGGGTTCCAGAGCCTCTATTTGATCAGCCTGCTTCTTAAGGGGCTTCAGCTGCGCCTCTGCGCCCAGGCCAAATACCTTCTTTAATCCTTCAAACATCCTGTTCTCCTTTGGCTTAACGCCGTTTAGCATTATACATGGACTTGTAAGCAGCCGCAAGCCCGCCAAAAACACCTGCATGCCCACAGCACGATACCGGGGCATGCAAGGCGACTGTGGATAGAGACTAAAGGATGTACTTCTTCAGATCCGCTTTTTTAGCCGCCTTTACGTGCTCGCGCACGTAAGCTGCGGTGATGTTCAGCGGCACATCGGGCATATCGTCGCCGCCGGCGTTGTAGGAGATATCCTCCAGCAGCTCCTCAAACACGCCGTGCAGCCGGCGCGCCCCGATATTCTCTCCAAAATCGTTGGCGTTGCTGGCAGCATTGGCTATCTCTTCAAGCGCCTCGGCGTCAAAGCTCAAGTGCACCTTGTCCACCTCCAACAGCGCCTTGTATTGCAGCGTCAAGGCATTATCCGGCTGTGTCAGGATGCGCACGAAATCATCGCGCGTCAAGGATTTCAGTGTTACATGAACAGGAAAGCGCCCCTGCATTTCGGGGATCAGGTCGCTTACCTTGGTCACGTGGAAGGCGCCGGCAGCTATAAAGAGCATGAAGTCGGTGCGCACGGCACCGTACTTGGTGGTGACTGTACTGCCCTCCACAATGGGGAGCAGATCGCGCTGCACACCCTCCCGCGAAACATCCGGTCCCTGTCCGGAGCTGCGGTCTGCAACCTTGTCGATCTCATCGATGAATACAATGCCATGCTGCTCGGCACGGCGGATAGCCTCCTCCTTGACGGCGTCCTGGTCAATCAGCTTTTGCGCTTCCTCGGAGATGAGGATCCTGCGTGCTTCCTTTACCTTGACCAAGCGCAGCTTGGTCTTTTTAGGTATCATGCCGCCCATCATGTCACCGATGTTGATGGAACTGCCACCCACTTCCAGCTGGGGGGAGGTTTCCTCCACCTCGATTTGTATTTCCACGTCCTCCAATTGACCGCTGCGCAGTTGCTCATACACCTCTGCCCGCTTGCCGGATATCCTGGTCTTTTCTTCCGGGGAGGGTTCGGGCTCCTTGCTGCGGCCGCTGAGCAGCATGTCGATGGGGTTCTGGGCGGACTTTTTGGGCGGATTGACCAGCAGGCTGACCAGCCTGTCCTCCGCCATCACCTCTGCCCGGACTTTGACCCGCAGCTCATGCTCATCCTTCACCAGGCGCACGGCATTCTCCATCAAATCGCGGATCATGCCCTCCACATCGCGGCCCACATAACCAACTTCTGTGAACTTGGTGGCCTCCACCTTCACAAAGGGGGCATTGACAAGTTTCGCCAGGCGCCTGGCGATCTCTGTCTTGCCAACGCCGGTCGGACCTATCATCAGGATGTTCTTTGGATATATTTCATCGCGCATTTCAGGGGATACCTTGCTTCTGCGGTAGCGATTGCGCAGGGCGATGGCCACCATATGCTTGGCCTCGTCCTGACCTACAATGTAACGATCCAGCTCCCGCACCACTTCACGGGGAGTCAGTTCCTTGCTCATACGTCCTCCACAATGATATTGTTGTTGGTGAATACGCAGATGGAGGCCGCGATGTGCAGAGCTTTCTCCGCAATTTCGCGGGCGGAAAGCTCGGTGTTCTGTGCCATCGCACGCGCCGCAGCCAAGGCATAGCTGCCGCCGGAGCCGATCGCGCAAATGCCGTCATCCGGGTTGATCACTTCACCATTCCCTGAAATGATCAGCAGATCATTCGCGTCAGCCGCAATCATCATCGCTTCCAGTTTGCGCAGCATCTTGTCGCCGCGCCAGTCCTTGGCCAGCTCAACTGCCGCGCGCTCCAGATTGCCGCCAAACTGGATCAGCTTCTCTTCAAAGCGATCGCAAAGCGTGAACGCGTCGGCCACCGACCCTGCAAAACCAATGGCCACCTTGTCGTTAAAAATGCGCCGCACCTTGCGCGCGGTTTGTTTGAAGATGGTTGATTCCCCCATAGTGACCTGGCCGTCCCCGGCTATGGCCACCTTTCCCCCGCGCTTGACCGCACAAATGGTTGTTCCCCTAAGCTCCATAATTGCCTCCTGAATGGGCCTGTGCAAGCTGTCTGATGCTGTCGATCGTCTGTAGTGCTTTGTTTGATATTTGCAGGTAGTGGCCTTCCTTGCTTTTCCCTTTTGCCTTCAGGGGATCCATCAGACCAAAAGTGATATTCATAGGTTGAAAGTGCCGGTTGAACGTGGAGATGTAGCGGGCAAGGGCGCCGATGGCGGTGCTGGAGGGCAGGTCCAGCACTGGCTGCCCAAGCATGAGCCTTGCCATGTTGAGGCCGCTGCAGAGCCCAGAAGCGGCGCTTTCCACATAGCCCTCGACCCCAGTCACCTGCCCGGCAAAGAATATGCCGGGACGGCTGATCATTTGAAAGTGCGCATCCAGGAAACCCGGACTGTGCAAAAAGGTGTTGCGGTGCATCACACCGTAGCGCGCGTACTGGGCGTTTTCAAGGCCGGGGATCAAGCCAAAGACACGGCGCTGCTCTGGAAATTTCAGCCTGGTTTGGAAACCCACCAGGTTGTAGAGCGTATCGGAGGCATCATCCTGGCGCAATTGCAGCACCGAGAAGGGCTGTCTGCCGGTATGGGGATCAATGAGCCCGACCGGTTTGAGCGGACCAAAGGCAATCGCCATCTCCCCGCGGCGGGCCAGGGATTCAATGGGCATGCAGCCCTCAAACACCGCGCTCTCCTCAAAGCCATGGATAGGGGCCGTCTCAGCATCAATAAGCGCCTGATGGAAGGCCTTGTACTGGGTTTTATCCATGGGGCAGTTGATGTAGTCGTCTCCGCGACCATAGCGTGAGGCCTTGAAAGCACGGCTCATATCGATGGACTCTTTGAAGACAATGGGGGCCGCCGCATCGTAGAAGTGCAGGATCCCAACGTCCGGAAGAGCCATGATACTCTCACTTAGTGCCTGGGATGTTAAGGGTCCGCTTGCGATGATGGCAGGTGCCTGCGGGAACTTGGTAACCTCTTCGCTGATGAAGGTGATGAGCGGATGCTCCTTAAGCCTTTGTGTAATATGGCCCGAGAACGCATCCCTGTCCACCGCCAAGGCCCCGCCAGCCGGCACACGTGCCCAATCAGCCGCCTCTATGACCAGAGAGCCAAGGCGGCGCATTTCTTCCTTGAGCAGACCTGCAGCATTTTGAAGACGGTCAGAGCGAAGAGAGTTGGAACAAACAAGTTCCGCAAACAGTGGTGACGTGTGCGCCGGCGTCATCTGCCCAGGTTTCATGTCATACAGGCGGACAGGCACTCCCCGTGAGACCAGCTGCCAAGCCGCCTCGCAGCCCGCCAAACCCGCGCCGATGACGCTGACGCTCAATTCACTCATCAACAGCAGTTTGGAGTTCCTGGTAGCTTTCGCGATGGCGGCATTTTTCATTGGAGCAAAGCAGCATCGCGTCATTCTTGCGGTACTTGATGGTCATGTAACTGCCACAGACCGGGCAGGGCTTCGCGACAGGCTTCTCCCAGGAGACGAAGCCACACTCCGGATACTTCTCACAGCCATAGAACTTGCGGCCCTTCTTGCTGGTCTTTTTCAGCAGCTGGCCTCCGCAGACAGGACAGGCAATGTCAATATATTGAAGAATCGGCAAGGTGTTTCTGCACACGGGGAAATTCGGACAGGCCAGGAAGCGGCCAAAACGACCGCTCTTGTACACCATGGTCGCCCCGCACTTGTCGCAAATGATGTCGCTCTTTTCATCCTCGATTACGATCTTCTCGATGTCCTGCTCCGCTTTCTGCAGCATCTGAGCGAATGGCGGATAGAACGCGCCGATGACCTCTTTCCATGGCTTTTGGCCTGCCTCCACGCCGTCCAGGTCGTCTTCCATGCGCGCAGTGAATGCGGTATCCACGATGGGCGCAAAGTATTCGGCCATCAGGCCGTTGACCATTCGGCCAAGTTCGGTCGGATACAGGCGTTTCTTCTCACGTGAAACATAGCCCCTTGCAGTGATGGTGGAAATCGTGGGCACATAGGTGGAGGGTCGGCCGATCCCCAGTTCCTCCAGGGTCTTGACCAGTGAGGCCTCGGTGAAGCGCGTGGGCGGTTGGGTGAAGTGCTGCTCTTTGTTGACTTCCTGCAGCGTGACGGCATCGCCCTCCTGGCAATGGGGCAACTTGTTTTGCAGCTTCTCACCGGCCTCATCGCTGCCTTCCTCATAAATGGCGGTGAATCCGGCAAAGGTATTGTGCTCGCCATAGTACCGCAACTGGGCCTTATCATTGGCCATGTCAATGCTGATGGTGTCATAGCGGGCAACTGCCATTTGGCTGGCCATGAAACGGTTATAGATCAACTTGTACAAGGCAAGCTGATCCTTGCTTAAGTGGCTGCGCAGGCTATCGGGACTGCGCTCCACCGCGGTGGGCCGTATCGCCTCATGCGCGTCCTGTGCCTTATTACGCCCCTTGTGTTGATGGGGGGTCTTTGGAAGGTAGGCATCACCATAAAGCGCCTGTATGTTGGCGCGGACGGCGCTGATGGCTTCCTCACTTACGCGAACGGAATCCGTGCGGATATAGGTGACCAGGCCTTGTGTGCCCTCCTTGCCTAAATCCACGCCCTCGTAGAGGCCCTGCACCACCTGCATGGTTTTGGAGATGGCGAAGTTGAGCTTGCGGGAAGCCTCCTGCTGCAGTGTGGAAGTGGTGAAGGGTGGCGCGGGCGCTTTCTCGCGCTCCTTTGATTTGACCGATTTCACTTGGAACGGGGAAGTTTGGATCAGCTGTTGAGCCTTATCAGCCTGCACCTGCGAGGTGATATTTGCATTCTTGCCCTTCAGGCTGACGAGCTTTGCCTTGAGTGGCACATCCCTGCCAGACCCGTGCTTAAGCGTGACTTGTGCGTAGATATCCCAATACTCCTCAGGAATAAAGGCCTCGATCTCCTCCTCGCGTGTGACGATGATGCCGGTAGCCACACTCTGTACCCGGCCGGCAGAGAGACCTTTGCGCACCTTTGCCCACAAGAGAGGGCTTATTTTGTACCCTACCAGGCGATCCAGGGCACGGCGGGCTTGCTGGGCATCCACCAGGTCCATGTCAATCTGGCGCGGCGCTTTGATGGCGGCGCTCACAGCCTTCTTGGTGATCTCATGAAATTCAACGCGCTTGGCTTTGGCAGGATCCATCTTGAGCGCCTGCGCCAGGTGCCAGGAAATGGCTTCGCCCTCTCTGTCAGGGTCAGTAGCCAGAAAGACACTATCTGCAGCCTTGGCTTCCTTGCGAAGTTTGGCCAGTATATCCCCTTTACCGTGAATGGTGATATAGCTCATTGCGTAATCATCATCTGTATCGATACCCAAACGGGACTTCGGCAGATCGCGCACATGGCCCTGCGTTGCCTCCACCTTGTAGCCCTTGCCCAGAAACTTCTCTATCGTATGCGCCTTCGCGGGTGACTCCACAATCACCAGTATATTCTTTACAGGCACGTATTTCCTCCAAACATTTGCATCCAGCACTCACATCGGCGCATCTTGTCGCCGTGACGTGAATCATATATCTTTGCCGATTCGTTTGTCAACCACGCGGTGGGGATGTGAACCTTGATGCGGCCTTGCCGTGGCGCCCGCTTCGTTTCCACAGGCCGTCCATCTGTATCGCTGCAGACTCCCTGTTCTCGCACGGGTCCTTTCCCGCCATAAAAGCACAGCACAAAAAACCCGCCTTGCGGTGGGTTTTGTTAGCTTAGCTAATCTTTGGTTCAGCGGGTGGAATGCTTGGCGAAGCAGTCACGGCAGTAGACCGGACGATCGCCGCGGGGCTGGAAGGGGACCTGAGTGGTTGCGCCGCACTCATCGCAGATGACGTCGAACATCTGACGATCGCCGGTGTTGCCGCCACGGGTGTTCTGACGACGGTTGGCACGACAAGCGGGGCAACGGCCGGGCTCATTCTGGAAGCCCTTTTCGGCGTAGAAGGCCTGCTCGGAGCCAGTGAAGGCGAATTCGGCGCCGCACTCGCGGCAGGTGATGGTTTTGTCGGTATACATGATTCATGTACCTCCTTAAATTATGTCCAAACCGATGCGATTTACAGTTGGCTCCGGGGTTCTTCACATCAGTTACCTGAGGACACAACCGGGAGGGACACCTGATACCTTGGCTTGGCACCATAATCAATATAACACAGTAATCACGTCCTGTATACCCCCTTTGAGAAAAATATTTATTGGGGCTTCTTTGCAAGTGATTCGTGCTGCGTTCCAATGGCGCACGAACCCGATCCGTTTACAACAATCGCGGCAGATTTGGTCGCTCAAAGAGGTAAAATGTGCCATGCATCTTGCATCGCAAGTCGTCCCATGATATGATTACGCCGTAAACACAGCTGGTTTTAAAGTATAAGAGCGGGGAGGGATGAGCATGATACCTGTGCATGTTTTTTTGGTTGGCATGGCGGGAAGCGGGAAGACCAGTCTTGGCAAGAAACTGGCATCCAATCTTGACCTTCCCTTTATGGACACTGATCAGCGCGTCAGTGAGATGATGGGCATGCCGGTCATGGATATCTATGCCACCCTGGGTGAAGACTTCTTTCATAATGCGGAGACAGGCGTGCTGATCGAATTGTCAGGTGAGGAGCCCTGCATCGTATCCACCGGAGGCGGCCTGCCCCTGGTCAAGGAGAACGTGCTGATCATGCAAAACCATGGCATCATCATCCTGATCGATAGACCGCTTGACCAAATACTCTCCGATATCCGCACCCAGACACGCCCCGGGCTCAACACCGGCGATCACGAGGAAGTGATCCATGAGTACAATCAGCGCATCGGCTTCTACCGCGCCTGCGCGGACCATGTCTTTGACAATGACCACGGCTTCGTGGTGGGCGCGCAGGGTTTGACGGCGCTTGTGAGGGACATATTCCACCAATAAGTGGTCAGGAGGCGCATTCAAGGGATGGCATCGGCAGCGGAGGTCATGCCATCCTTGCTTTTTACGGGGAATCATGGTATTTTTGGTCACGGATCACTATTGGTTAAGGCGGGAGGGTAGGCTGTGAGCATTTCCTGGTATCCCGGGCACATGGCAAAGGCCAAACGTCTCCTCAGCGATCAACTGGCGCATACGGATGTGGTGGTGGAGATCTGCGATGCCAGGCTGCCATTGTCCAGCCGCAACCCCGATCTGGACGAATTGGTGCAGTACAAGAAGCGCGTGCTGCTGCTCAATAAGGCGGATCTGAGCGATCCCCAGGCCAACAAACGGTGGCTTGGCTACTTCCACGCGGAGGGCCTTGAGGCTATGGCCCTCAATGCTTACCAGAACGCACAGAAGGTTTTCCCCCTTATTGAAAATGCTGCGCGGGAGAAGCTCGATAACGCCCAGAAACGCGGAATCCACAAAACCGTGCGGGCCATGGTGGTAGGTGTTCCCAATGTGGGCAAAAGCACCCTGATCAATATAATGAAGGGCAGTGCCAGCATCAAGACCGAGGACAGGCCCGGCGTCACGCGCTCCACCACATGGTTTAAGGTCACGCCTTATTTGGAGCTGATGGATTCGCCCGGGCTTTTGTGGCCCAGGATCTCAGATCCGCTGGTCGCGCGGCGCTTGGCCTATATTGGCTCCATACGCGATCAGGTGCTTGACACCTTTCACCTGGCCATTGCGCTGTTGGAAGATCTGCTGTGCAGCCATGAAACCTTGGTGCTTTCGCGCTTCAAGCTCAGTGATGCTTCCCTGCGCGGTCAAGCGCTGATGGAGGATGTCTGTCGCAACCGGGGCTATCTGCTCAGGGCGGGCGAACTGGACCTGGAGCGCGCGGCCACCGCGGTGCTTGATGAGTTTCGCGCCGGCAAGATAGGCCGCATCAGCCTGGAACTGCCACCTGAGCACAAGATTGATGAACGCTAAGCGCCAGGAGCGTCTGCGCATTCTTACTCAAACCGATGGCCCTTTTTGGGCGCGGGGCTTACGCTTCGCCGGGATGGATGAAGTGGGGCGCGGTCCCTTGGCGGGACCGGTGATGGCCGCCTGCGTCATCATGCCGTCTGAGCCTTTGCTTGCCTGGGTTGATGATTCCAAGGCGCTGTCTGAAGCCCGTCGGGAGCAGGTCTGTGCGCAGATCATGGAAATCGCCCTGTTCGTGGGCATAGGGCGCGCTGAGCCAGATGAGATCGACGCTGTGAACATCCTGCAGGCCACCAAACTGGCCATGCGCCGCGCTGCGCAGGGTGCGCAGGCGCAGCTTTATCTGATCGATGCCCTTGAAAATTTGGGTCTGGACGGCGAAGAGCACGGGATCATTCACGGCGATGCCTTAAGTTACGCGATCGCGGCGGCATCCATTGTGGCCAAAGTGACGCGCGACCATGAGATGCGTCTGTTGGACACAATGTATCCGCAGTATGCCTTCGCCCGTAATAAGGGTTATGGCACGCCTGAGCACATTGCGGCGCTGCGCGCGCATGGCCCCTGCCCCATCCACCGCAGAAGCTTCATCGCTCACTTCACCCTCTTGCCGTGAAAGGCTATCAAAGCGGCCTTGAGGGTGAGGAAGAGGCCTGCGCGTATCTGCGCGAGGCGGGCCTGAGCATCCTGACCTGCCGCTTTAGGGCTGAGGATGGCGAAATCGATATTGTCGCCCAGGAAGGCGATGTTCTCTGTTTCATTGAAGTCAAGTGCCGACGTCAAAGCCGCCTGGGGGATGGCGTTCTTTCTGTGACAGATGATAAACGAAGGCGTATGGCACGCGCGGCGAGAGTTTATCTACAAAGCCATGCGCATCCCGTGAAATGGCGCTTTGACAGCCTGGAGATCACGCGCGCGGGCATCTGGTATGCGCGCCGCGCGGCAAGGAGAACATAGAGATTGCGTTTCAAAAGATCACGATGGTTATGGTTTGCCCTTGCGGGTGTCCTGCTGCTGGCGTTGGGAACCTACTCGCTGCTTGCCAAGCCTGCGCCCCAGATAGAATACGGCATCAATCTGCTCAAGAACGGCGACTTTGAAAGCGTCAGCGGAGAGGGTTTGCCCGACGATTGGCTGCCTGATGCCTATTTGAGTATTTATGGCGTCAGCGATTTTGAAGTATCGGACGGCCAAAGTGGCCGGGGCATCACGATCCGCAACAACGACGCGAACGACGCCCGCTTTGTTCAGACCGTTCAGGTACAGCCAAACACACTTTACGAACTCAGCGGCTATGTCAAGGCCAAGGCTCTGGATGGCCGCGGCGCCAACTTGTCAATAATGCAGGTAAGCGCGGTGTCTGACAGCCTGACAGACACGCTGGATGCTTGGCAGAAGCTTCTGGTTTATGGCCGTACGGGTTCGCAGCAGCGTGAGCTGACCGTCTATGCCCGCTTGGGCGGTTATTCAGCCGACAGCCGCGGAGAGGCGAGCTTTGATGGGCTTCGGCTTGTGGCCCTGCAGGAAGCGCCCGCGGGTGCCTTTGTTGAATCCTGGGAGCCCTGGGATCTTGGGGCCTCACAGGCCGACAATGAGCCGGAGGCATCACCCAAGGCCTTTTGGCCCTGGCTGCTGGTGATATCGGCGCTTTACATCGCCTATGTGCGTTTTGCCTCCCGCAGATCAGAGCGCCATGCGCTTGAAGATCTCCGGGCACAGGGCAAGCCCGTTTGGGACAAAGACATCCTATTGCTGCTGCTATTGGCAGCAGTAACCCGCATAGTGATGGCAGCGCTCATACCGGGCTATGGGGTGGATATTGGCTGTTTCACCGGCTGGGCAAATGAAATGTACAGGGTCGGTCCCACCCAGTTCTATGTGACGGAGGGTTTCAGCGATTATCCGCCCGGCTATATGCTGGTGTTGTGGCCGCTGGGCTTGTTGGGCAGTTTGATGGGAACGGGCGCAACGGGCTTTATGGTGAAACTGCCTCCCATCCTGACGGACCTAGCGAGCATCGCCTTGCTGTACGCCTTTGCCTCAAAGCACCTCAACCGGCGAAGCGCGCTGACCCTGGCCGCAGTTTACGCCTTGAGCCCTCTGGTCTATGCCACCGGCGCCGCATGGGGCCAGGTGGACAGCCTGCCCGCGCTGCTGCTGATGCTGATCATCCTATTGGCTTTCAAGGGGAAGTGGTCCTGGGCGCTGCCGTTGTATGTTCTGGCTGTATTGATGAAGCCGCAGGCCCTGATGTTTGGCCCCCTGGGCCTTGTCGCGCTGATTGTGGATCTGGTCTTCTATCGAGATAAAGGAAAAGTCAGGAGTGTCCTCTTTGGCTGCGGCGGCGCGGTGCTTACGGCGCTGGCGGTCATCCTGCCTTTCTCTGTGAATCAGGACGGATTCGACTGGCTGATCAAGCTGTATGCCGGCACGATGAATTACTATGGCTACGCCACCGTCAATGCGACCAACCTTTATTTCCTTTTTGCCCTCAATTGGATCCCCATTGAGCAGGGAGCTCCCCTCCTCCTGCGCCTGTTGGGCGCGGTCTGCCTGATTCTTCCTACCCTTACATACCTGTTTGGCTCGCAGCTTCGCGTAGGACTGATCCGGGTATCCAGGCTTGAAACCATCCTGCTGTCAGCGGCGCTGCTGCCCGTCCTGGCAGTGGCCGTGCTGCCGCTGTCCCTGCAGTTGACTGGCACGCTGCTGATGGCTGCTGCCTTCCTATTGTTGACCATACGCTACATAATAGCGCGCGATATCAAAAACCTGCCCTTATTGGGCGCCGTGATGCTGATCCTGTTTTGTGTCCTGGGTGTCATGATGCACGAGCGCTATTTGTTTACCGCAGTTCTCCTGCTCATGATGGCCTATGTGCTCAGGCGCGATCGTAAGATATTGTGGCTATTCTGCGCACTCAGCGTGGTCGTCTTCCTCAATGTGAGCATCGTGCTGGATCGTGGCATACGCATAGGCGGCGTGGAAGGGCACTTGAGCGCTCCCAGCTTTAACATTGTCAGCGAGTCCGGGTGGCTGGAATATGCCAACGCGGCCGCCAGCGTATTGATCGCAGGCTTCGCGCTGTATGTTGGCTTGTCCCAAAGCGATCAACTGCGCAGCCTCAGGCTTGTCGCTCCGTCCAAAGCAGAAGCTTTGGACAGAGAAGGCAAGCCGAATGTATCGGCCGATCCTGCGGAAATCAGGATCCTGTCTTTTCAAAGCAAGCCACACGTTGGATTCAGGGATTGGCTGATCATCCTGGTGGTGACGGGGTTGTATGCGCTTATAGCCCTGACCAACCTGGGTTCGCTCAAAGCACCTCAAAAGGGCTATACCTTCACTCAGTTGGATGAAGAGGTCATCTTTGATCTGGGCAGCGTGCGCGATTTCTATTTACTGCACTATGGCGGCATCCATTGGCGCGACAGCGACTATATCGCCCAATCCAGCATTGATATGGTCAACTGGCTGGGCGGCCCGGCACAGATGCGGCCAGGTGATTCGGGAGATTGTTTTTCCTGGAAGTATCAAAAGGAATCAATCGTCAACGGCGATGAAACAACATTCAGCGGCGCCAATCTTTTGCACCATGGCAGATATTTGAAGATCACGGCGCCCACAGTCGGACTTACCTTGATGGAGGTCATCGTCAGGGACGCGCAGACAAAGGAAACCCTGCCGCTCACGATGATAACCGGCAGCGCCGCTGCGCTAATCGATGAGCAGGATACGCTGGAGGGCGAGCCTTCCTGGTACAACAGTATGTATTTCGACGAAATATATCACGCCAGGACCGCCTACGAGCAGCTCAACGCCATCCGTGGGCAGGAACCCAGTCAGATCTATGAGACCTCGCATCCCCCTCTTGGCAAGGTCTTCATGACTGCCGCCATCGCTGTCTTTGGCATGGTACCCTATGGCTGGCGCTTCGCAGGCGCCGCGGCTGGCGTGCTCATGCTGCCGGGTATGTACCTGCTGGCCAAGCTCCTGACCAAACGCAAGAGCCTCGGCTTGCTGGCGATGCTGCTTTTGGCCTTTGACTGCATGCATTTCGCGCAGACGCGCATTGCTACGATCGACAGCTTTGTGACGCTGTTCATCATTTGGTCGTACTATTTCATGTTCTGCTATGCCCTTTCGGATGATTACGCCAAACCCTGGGTGAAAACCCTGCCCAACCTGGCCTTTTCGGGGCTCTTTATGGGCTTGGGTATCGCCAGCAAGTGGACGGGCATCTACGCGGGAGCGGGCCTGGCGATTCTCTTCTTCTGGACGCTGTGGCGCAGGATGCGGGAGGGCAAGGCTGCTGAACGCCTGCTGGCGCGGGGAGACAAAGCAGACGGAGAGCGTGCCGCTGTCCTCCAGGTTGCCGCTGCCCAGTGGCAAAAGCGCATCCTGTACACACTGCTCGCCTGCCTGCTGTTTTTCATAGCCATCCCCTTGCTGATCTACTATCTTGCCTTCCTGCCGGTCTTTATGCAGACTCCTGGCGGCCTGACTGTCAAAAAGGTCATGGATGCCAACAAATCCATGCTTAGTTACCATAGTACCCCGGGCCTTGGCATGAACCATTTCTTCTACTCACCCTGGTATGAATGGCCGCTGAGCTTGAAACCCATGTGGTTCTACTCGGGATCCAAGGATGGCAATACCGGCAGCACCATCATGACTTTGGGCAATCCGGCCGTCTGGCTGGGCGGCCTGGCTGCCCTGGTCACCATGATAGGCATGTGGTTCAAGCAGCGCCTGCGCACCCGTCCCCTGCGGATATCCAGCCACAGCCTGCATGATGACATGCGCCCCGGGCTGCTGGTCATATCCTTCCTGGCCCAGTATCTGCCGTGGATATTGGTCCCGCGGGGAACCTACATTTACCACTACTTCCCGGCCGTGCCCTTTATCATCCTGTGCACAGTGCTGGCGCTATATTACTGCGGCCTGCGCCGTCAGAAACTGGCGCGCTTGATCGCCATCAGCTTTACTGTTATGGCGGGTCTGCTGTTTATCGCTTTCTTCCCCTATGTCAGCGGACTAAGGGTATCCAAAGCCTGGCTGGACGCGATGCAGTGGTTTCCCAACTGGCTCTATTATTAAATCAAAGGAGGCGATGCCATGCTCGCCCGAACACTTTGCTTCGCACTGGTGGGGATAGAAGGGGAAGCGGTCACGGTGGAAGCCGATGTCCAAAGCAGCAACAAGTTCGAGTTCTCTATGGTCGGTCTGCCGGATGCCGCGGTCAAAGAGAGCCGAGAGCGTGTTTTTTCAGCCATCAAAAACAGCGGCTTTACCCCACCCTACGGTCACACAACGCTGAACCTTTCGCCGGCTGATCTGCGCAAAGAGGGCACAGCCTTTGATCTGCCCATCGCCGTTGCTATCCTCATCGCCAGCCGACAGATAAGGGCCTTCGAAGCGGAAGACGTGCTGATGATTGGTGAGCTGGCGCTGGATGGCCGCCTGTCTCCCGTGCAGGGGGCACTGTCCATGGTGATCGCGGCCAGGGAACGAGGAATCAAGCAAGTTATCCTCTCCCATCAAAATGCCAATGAAGTGCTTGCAGTGGAAGGCATGGAAGTATACCCGGCGCAGTCGCTGTATGAGGTTGCTCAGCATCTGTCAGGCCAGGCGCCTTTGATGGCGCAGCTGCAAAAGAGCTATCAGGAATGCCTTCAGGAACAGCTCATCGGCGCAGATATGGCACAAGTCAAAGGGCAATCCGGCGCGCGGCGCGCGCTGGAGGTAGCTGCGGCCGGCGGGCACAATATGCTGATGGTATGATACATTAGCACGCATCAATAATCGAAGAACTCTCTTTTGCTAACAAGCGTCTATAAGGGCCTAAGTGCCTTCAAAAGACTGCTTTGGTAGATGTTAGTGATGACAACGCTACTACGCTGGAGGAATATCGCAGAGTCCAAAATAATGAATCAACAAGAGAAGTAGCTGATTGAAGTGAGTTCGCAAAGAAAACAATACAAGATAAAATGGGACAGAGTCTATTCAGATACAATGGATTGTTTTCAGAATAGGCTAGTCCAATAAAGGGACAAGGACAGGTATTGAAGGTAAGAATGACCCTACACCAGATAGTTATACAAAAAAATTATAACACAATAAGAATAGATGAAAGGCGGCAATTGGTATTGAGTAACAACGGAATAAGGCGAGACAAGCATGCAGAGATAGAGAGATCGAGTAACAATTTGGGGAAGGATGGGGAACAGCACTTTACAGACACATTCTGGCTGTTCCTGCCGCAGATCACAGGCTTCGATGATGAGTTCTATCAAATGCACAGGCGGCTGTTTAGAGTAGAGGACATATCCCAAGACAGGAAGGAACACGATTTCCTGCTAACATATCCAAGGAAAACCATACTTGATGGTCAACAGTTTCAGCAATGCAAGGTGGAGGTCAAAACAAGAAACAGCCAAAGGTATGACAATGTGGTGCTGGAAACGTGGCAGGATGCCTACACGGCTAAGTACGGCAAAGCCAGGTCAGCAAAGGACGGTTGGTTTATCACATCTAGCGCAGACTGGTACATCTTTGTTCATCAGTCTCAAGCTAAGGATATGGCCGAGGTTACATGCATTTCTGCCTCCAGCTTGCATCAATGCGTGATAGACAAGCACTATGATATTGAACGTATACCAGATGGCATGGGTATATATGCGCCTATTAAGGATTTGAAGGAATACAGAGGTCAATCAGTCTACATTAGCAGCAGGGATTTGGGTATCTTCGATGCCATCAACAAAGCCACAGAGGACTATCTTGCAGAGGCAGAAGCAAATCCTGATGCAGTTCCTCTCATGAAGGGGAGTCTCAACCCACTATTCAAGGAATATCTGTCCAGAGGACTTAACCGGGGTGAGGTTTATATTCCACTAACCCCTAGCCGTGTTACGTTCATTCCAGATGAGGACGCAAGCAAAGCGGTGAATGACAAGGAACTAGCAAACGGTTTGAAGATTAACATTCACTTCAAGCAGGATCCTGAACACAAAGAGTAAGTAGAACACACGGAGTTATTATTGGGGGTATGTTTACTCTAACTCATCGGAGCAATAAACCTGACAACTGCGGCACAAGTGACTAGGCTGGAGTACTCCACCATCTTGAGGCGAGGCTTGCGCCAAGCAAAGCCAGCGCCGTGTGGTGGGGGATGAACAGCCGCAGGAACGCAGTGCAAGCAGTTGTCAGAGACAGTATATAAAGAATGTCTTGCTGGTAGGATGAAAGGAGGGTAACTCATTGGATACATCTGATCCCTTTGGTACACTTGACACATTGGATCCATTGGAAGCGGAGTATGCCGAGAAAATGGAACAGAACAGGGAAACCCTTCTTTACAACCTACAGGTAATCGAGACCATGCTGAAAGGGGAGGCGGCTATGGTGGCCGCCTATCCCTGCTTGCGCAAGTGGTTTACATCACACAGGATCAGCAATGGCAGTAAGTGGAAGGCATTACATGAAGAGGCGCTGAAACACCCACGCGCTCTATCAGACAAGAACGGCAGGCCTATCTTCTTTGCCTCTTATCAGTTTCTTGCTGATACTCATGGAGGACAGAAGAAGACCTGGTCGAAATTCATCCCCATGTTATCTCTATTTGGTCTTGTTGAAATAATTCAGCCGAAAGAACAAGGTAATAGAAATACCAGGACGCAGAACAAAAGCGTCAGGATAATGCATGAAAAACAGGCAGATAACAAGCCTTATAAACACCCTATTAACTACTACCATCTGCCACGATACACTGAAGCACTGCTTGCCAAGGCTGAGGCATCTTTGATCTTTTTCATTGAGAAAGGCGGCAATGTTGGAGGATTCGGCAAACCCATGCTAATAGACATCTATGGCCAGTCCAAAGCAAATAAGATTACAGACAACTACTGGAAGAAAACCGAGAATCAGCTTGCAGCAGAACAAGTGATTGAGGATGTACTCACCCATCTCCTCCAGCAAAAAGGATATGTTACAAGAGGTGAAGTGATGCAGGCTGTTACACAGTCAACAGATATGTCAAAAAGGGCCATAAACACGCTTTATAGCCGCTATATGCCTGTGTTGAAGGAAAAGTACCAACTGAAAAAGCAGCGCCTTAGCAAACAAAAGCAGACAGAAATAGGGATATCCAGTAATAAAGGATTTGTAGACGTTATTACTCAGATTGCAGTATCATGACTTCGACCACACTATCGAAGTGTCCGCTTATTCGGTACCAGACCAGTTTGACACTTATCATCTATATCAGCTACAATTATCGATATGTTTAGATTTGTGATATTTGAGGAGGGCAGGACATGAGCTTCCGTAAAATTGCCTCTGTGCTTCTTCTTCTCCTCTTGTTGGTTTTGCCTATAACATCTCCTGCAGAAGAGGGGTTTGAGATCCATTTTCTTGACGTTGGTCAGGGTGATGCGGCGATTGTTAGGTGTGACGATCAGGTTATGATGATAGATGGAGGAAACGCCGCCAACAGTAGTCTGGTCTATTCATACCTGAAGAATACACTTAAGGAATCACACATTGAATACATGATCTGCACGCATGTGCATGAGGATCATGCAGGAGGTCTTGCTGGTGCTCTTAATGCTTGTTCTATAAATACCGTATTTGCGCCAACTCAAGAAGCTGATAATGAGGCGTTTTCAAACTTCGTTAAGTATGTTAAGAAGCAAGGGAAAATCATTACTGTACCTATGGCAGGTGACACATTTTCACTTGGTTCTGCCAAAGTTGAAATACTTGCTCCAATAAATGAAAATATAGATATAAATGACAACTCTCTTGTTGTGCGTATTGTTTACGGCAGTACATCTTTTTTGTTTGCAGGAGATGCTGAACGCCAAGAAGAATACGATATCTTGAATGCTGGTTATGACTTAGGTTCAACACTTTTGAAAGTTGGCCATCATGGAAGCGATTCGTCAACCTCGTATATATTCTTGCGAGAAATCATGCCGCAATATGCTATTATCTCTGTTGGAAAAGGTAATGGTTATGGACATCCAACAGATGCAGTGCTCAGTAGATTAAGGGATGCAGATGTTACTGTCTATCGAACAGACCTTCTTGGCAATATAGTATGCACGAGCAATGGTTATACATTATGCTTTAGTACAGAAAAGACTGTATCTGGTAGTCCTTCTGTAGAGGGTTTTGGCCTTTCGACACCAAATGATGAAGTATATATCGGGAATAGAAATACGGAAAAATTCCATTATTCATGGTGTTCCTCTGTTGATCAAATGAAAGAAACAAACAAGGTGGAGTTGTACTCAAGAGATGAAGCAATCAAACAAGGATTTGTACCATGTAAAAATTGTAATCCATGAACCACTTGAGTTTCGACATACCTACAAAAAAGGCGTTGATTTGGCAGAGCATACGGTTACATAAAACATCCTATTGAGCAGCAGCAGGAGAAGCATGCAATTATGAACACATCAGGGCATGCTTTCCCTTGTTTAGTAGTGGTTTTTTCACAACTCCACTTTACCAAAACAAGCGAGGGATTCCCTTATTATTGCGGATCAAATAACTGTTTTCCTGTTGTTTTTGGTCTTTGGCTCAACCGTTTTGGCTGGCGCTGCTGTCCAGTGAACACAAGTGCTGGGTTCCCTGTGTCACTCGCTTTATCCTGGTGCTGCTTTGCGAAAACTCAAGCAATACTCTATTGACATATCAGTATGTGCAGTGTAATATAAAAATGTAACAATAATGTAGGGCTTGCTGATAACCCTACACCCTACAAACCCTTGAAAACACTGGATAATTTGCCCTTTTGTTGTATACTGAGCATATCAAAAATCAGCGAAAATGCTGTGTATGGGGTTCAAAATGTACAAACGACATGACAAAACGCAGCTCTCAGTGGATGAATACTGCATTCCCTTTGGCGATGTGCTGAGCGCGGATATCCGCTGGGTCAAGATCGCGAAACTCCTGATGAACCAATAATAAGTAGAAATGGAGGCGAATCTATATGAAAAAGATCTGGATTAAAATAATCGCACTTCTCATTGCTTCAATTTTACCTGTTTCCGCAATAGCCCATTCTGGAAGAACAGACTCTTCCGGGGGACATAGGGATAATCAAAATAAAAGCGGCCTCGGATACTATCATTATCATTGTGATGGTCATCCGCCCCATTTGCATAATGGCGGTATTTGTCCATATGCTCCCAAAGATAGGATTTCAGAAATTAATACGCCTACTACTCCCAAAGATAGGATTTCAGAAATTAATATGCCTACTTCTTTGTATATTGGCGATCAAGTCTATTTGTCATGGGAAATTACATATTATTCCGGGAGTTCAGAAGTATCATGGGGGTCAAATAATCGTACCGTTCTCACTACAACATCAGATGGTCAATTAACAGCAAAAAAAGAAGGGACGGCAAAGATAATAGCCAATATGAAAAATGGCAGAAATACATATACTGTTATTGTTAAGCCTCGTTTAATTAAAGAGATGGAAATCACAGGCTATAATGGCGCAATAGAAAGTGGTGATCAATTAACATTAGCTGTTAACATAATACCATCAAATGCCACCTATAAAAACGTAAGCTGGAAGAGTAGTAATACTAAAGTTGCATCAATTGATTCTCGTGGTTTAGTCACTGCTATCAGCAATGGAATTGCAACAATGACAGCAACTGCTGTAAATGGCGGTAAAATAAATAAAACAGTAAAAATTACAGTCGCAACTCTGTGTGATTCGATTGTAGTAGAAGGTCCAGATTCTCTTATTTCCTCAGGATCAACAGCTCTAAAAGCAATACTAGCTCCTGCAAACCTCTCTTCGAAGAAGATAGTATGGACAAGCTCTGATAAAAATATCGCAACCGTAACAAGTAATGGGAATGTGACTGCAAAAATAGTTGATACAGCAAAAAAAGTTACAATTATTGCATCTACGAAAGATGGGTCAGGGGTTTGGGGTGAAATAAGTATTCTGGTAACACCGAAGATAAGTAAAATTAGCATCATGTCAAAAATCGTTTTACCTATGTCTTTGAAAAGAATCGCAGAAGTCTCAAATGAAGACATCACAATAAATGATGCTCTAACTAAGTTATCTCAAGAGGAACAGTTTTTAACATTGCACGACGGAGACATTCAATTATATTCGGTAATCGAACCGGATGATGCTTTACCGGTTATAAAATGGAGTTCATCAAACACAAAGGTTGTGAAAATTGATGACAATGGCTTTCTTAATCCATTGTCAATTGGAACTTCGAAGGTCACTGCAAAATCAATTAATGGCATATCAGCATCAATAACGGTTTATGTGCTAGATCCTTCTGTGCCGCATAATATCTCTTTCAATGTTCAAAATACTACTCAAATGAAGGTAGGCGATATTCAAACGATTATTGCAGATATATTCCCAGAGTCGGCTATATCAAAAATCTCCTGGAAAAGCAGTGATAATAAAATAGCTCATGTTGATAATGGAGTGATTACTGCTCTCAGGAAAGGTATTATAACAATTACCGCTGTAACTGATAACGGTAAAAAAGCGTCAATTAAAATTTCAATTTTGGAATAATAAAGGTTTTTTACCATCACAAGTCTCCTATATATTTCTTATACATTTCTACATATAGGCTTTACAGCCTCTGTTCACTTGCATTGAAGGAAAGAGTACCAGCTTGAATCCAAGCGCTTAGGGAAGTGAAAAAGGCAGCGTTGGGGATAGAAAGCAACAAAGGATTTGTTGATATTCTGAAACAGCAAGAAAGTTAAGGAGGAGAGTAAAGCTGAAAGATACACAGTCTTTTTACTAAGATCGGACTATTCCACGCTCATCAAGTTCTCGATTGCGCTGGCAAGGTCATCCCTTGCGCTGTCTAAAAATTCTAAGGCGGTTTCCATCTCCTCATAGCGCTGTGAGCCTTGAAGGTTCTCCGGCACGTTGTCGTAAACACTCTCTTCCTCTTCATAGACATTCTCAATTTCTTCCGCAATGGCGCTGAGTTTGGTTATTACATCGCTGATCTTTACCCTGCGATTCTTATTCATTAACCGCCACCTTCTCTTTCCCTAATTTTTTGCCCCAAGATACGCTATTCGCCGCATCGCGCAACTCGTCAGTGGTTGGGTTGATGTAGATTTGCGTGGTCTGCGGGTTGGAGTGAGCGCCAAGTTTTTGCGTGACGGTCAGTGAGTTGCGGCGATTAATTTCGGTGAGGAAGGTATGACGCGTGATATGCACCCCGGTTTCCAGATGGAGAAACTTCTGCCTCTTCTTTAAGCGTTGGTAAAGTGTTGACCTGCTGAACCTATTGCCTTCGTTGGACAAGAACAGCGGTTCATCATCTTTTGCATTAGGTCGTTGGGCAAGGTATGCGTCAATATATTCCGTTGCGTAATCGGCCAGATACACCCATTTCCAAGCCCCCCCCTTACGTTTGACATAAAGGCGGCCATTTTTCAAGGCGCGATATGTCCCGACATTCAAACTGCACAGTTCGCTTGCCCTGAACCCTCCGGCAAGAAGCGTGGCAACTATTGCCCTGTCCCTTGCATCTACAGACGGGTTGAGCTTGACGTTTATCAGTGCGACGGCGTCATCAATCGAGTAGGCCAGCCTGTCACCCTCGTCGTCCTCATCGTCGTTCCTGATGACCTTTGTTTTCTTAAGGATTTCGCTTGGGTCTTTTCCCAGATAGCCAGCCTGCACGAGATAACCAAAGAAAGCCTTGATGTTACCAACATACAGGTTCCTTGAAGCGGGGGAGATATTGAGGGTTTGATGCCAGTCGTCTAGCATAAATCCTTTTATCTCACTAAGTTTTTCTGTTGTTAAATTAAGACTATAATATTCTGCTAAATAGTCATTGAGCATGTAGGCAGCTGATTCCCGTGAGGCTATCGTATTATCTGACAAACTTGCCGCCTTGAGATGACGGGCATAAGAGTCAATGGTATCAACTGTCTGTCTGTCTTTTTGAGTAAACATAGATGGTTCTCCTTTCTCGTATTGTATACACTTTTCGCGAATTAGGTGAAATGGCCTTAGGCGTTCACATATTCCCCTTTCTTCTTTGAGGCCTTTTTGGTATCTTCGTTTGTTACGCCCAGTCCCACGATTTCCAAACACACAGGGCGGACAGATATGGGCTTGTCGTCGCCATCGAATAATACAGAGAGCAAAGGGGTAATAGCATTAAATACCACCCCCTGAACCGTTCCGTGCTTCTCGGTGTAAATATCCCACACACGGCAACCAGTCTTAAAATAGACTCCATAGCGGTCAGATGTCATCCTCTACCTCCTTGTTCTTTCTTATTTCCTTAGCCTCATCATCCGCCCCGAACCTTATCCTTATATAAACCCATAAAATATAGGCATACACGCCCATAAAGGCCATGAGCCATGTCACAAGGATGAACATAAGGATGTTGTTAAGCGAGAACGCGAAGAGGAACGCACCGCATGCTACAGTGATAACAACGGCGACGATCCTTGCCGCATTCATCCACCATCGCTTTAGTTTCCCTAAAGGATTCTCCACATAGGGGTTGACAATTGGTGGCTTGAAAGTAAAATCATCAGGCAATCAAATCACTCCTTTACACTTGAAATCCATCAGGGTACCTGGTAGTTAACGGGCGGTAATCACTACCCAAGGAATTAGCGCTCTCTCCACACTTTTCGCAGATCATGGTTGGTATAACATTTTGGTGGAAATTCTCGTCGTCGTAACCCCTCCCTTTTACAACGTTTCCACACCCCTCGCACTCATACAGGGCACGGAAATCGCGCCTGCTTTGATCGGTAATTTCTTTAATTCTCATGTTGTCTCCTTTCAATATTCCTTCACAATAGAAATCTTTGTCTTAACACTGTTTCTGTGCGCCTTTGGCATTCCAGTTGTTACATATAGAGACATTCCTTCATCCGGGGGGTAATTGAAATAAGATACTATGTCTCCGTCTGTATATTTCAAGATACCGCCGCATTCTGAAATAATGGTATTATTGCGCTCCGTATCCACCGGACAAATATCTCCCCAGTCTCCTGTCAGATGCCGTATAAGAGATCTATATAAAAAGTCTCTGAACTGTTGATCTGTCTGGTTCATTGTTTTTACAACATTGGAGTAACACATCTTACCTCGATTGAACAGGGTTGTAGGGGGAAGGTAGGGTTCATTGTGGTCCAGAAAAGTATCAAAAATTGGTTTCCTTTTTGGTTGTATGAGATCGGTCATGTATAAACCTATAGACAAATATTTTCTCCTGTCATATTTTATTTAAGTTACATTTATACGAATGCGGGATGCCCGCCTGGTTCCCTGAGTTTCTGGTGGATACGGTCTCTCTCCTGAGAAACATACCAGGCGAAGCTCCTGATATGTTCACGTACCTGTTCGCAGTGGTACTGTGTGTCAACGTCAGACAATCCCACTTCATCACGCAGGCTTGTCTCAATTTGGGTTATGTTTGTCTGCATCTGCTTAAGATACTGTTCCATCATAGAGAAGTAATTGAGGCGCAGCAGCAGTTGTTCTACATCAATGTTTATATCCGGCATTACATTGCCCTCAACAGATGTATTTGACCTATAATAAAAGCCCATATATTATCGAAGATATAGAACAATTTTCCCCCGAACCCAGCAACCACAGCTACCACAAGTAGAAAAATTCCGAATGTGAACATCCACCCACCAACATTTAATAACCAGTCGCCGCCCCCGTGTTCGTAAAAAGAAGTCCCCAAAAGTAACCCGATAAGAAGGATGCCTAAAGCGATAGCCAATAAAATCAATCTGCCGCCCTCCTGATATACTTTTTAGTGTTCATATCGAAGATATAATATTCCCCATCATATTTTATGATATCTTCGTTTGCGGCCATGCCAACCCAACCGCCGTACTTTGGATATCTACCAAATTTCTCTTTGAAAGATTGCATGTAGCGTTCCGCAACAAAAGAGTGTTTTTCATAGCCTTTATAAATCTTCATACAGGCGTAACTCGTCCACTCACAAAGTAGTGGCACATAAGGCCGTCAACTTGCAACGTGGTCAGATAGCGCCAGTATGGGACTAAGTGAGGTAGATCATATCCAGTCCAAAATACATGTATAATTACGTCGTCATCTGTATTGTGCTCCGCATCAGGCTCTACAACGGCGTACAGACACGGTTCGCCCTGTGGGTCAAGGAACACACCCAATAACTCTATGATTGGAGCATCTATGAGATAGTCGGTCGGTCTCTTGCCGAGCGGATACTTGTAAATCTTCATTCTTTCTCCTTTAATAGAAATTCATCTTTTTTAATTTTTCCTTAATGTCAAACTCGGCAACGGCAAGAAAGTTGTTCATACATTGACACAGTGGGACATCTTCGTCATCATATTCACTGCCGCTGAACCTTACGGCAAGGCCGTAGCAAAGGTCATAAAGACTATCATTGTCAAGATACAGATCTTGTTTTGATTCAAGGTCTTCCACAATGAAGTGGATATACTCGACGTAGATAATAAATGTGAGATATGCTATTTCTTTTTCGTCAATTACTTTAACTTCATGCAAAACATTGCCCTTGGCTTTGAATGTAAACTCCATAATTCCCCTTTCTAATGAGAACGCTTGTTCTTATATTCTTGGCAGTAAGTCCCTTCTCCTGCCGATATTCTAACTTTTACTAACTTTTGTTAAAATTAATCGGCAATAAAAATAAGGGCACACGCCCCTTTTTGTAACCCGTTGAAAACACTCACTTCTACGTATACCATTAGTGTCCTAATGATATGCTTTTATAAGGCTCCATACATTGAGAAGGACGTAAAAATGCCGGCGGACTATTCCGTTCCCACTCTCACCAGAAACCTTAACCCGTTGCTGCAACTCACATTCTACAATAATTCTACCCGCATATCTGCAAAGTCGATTTAGCGCAAAAACCCCGCAACTTGTTTCAGTTGCTGTCAACCAGTGTAACTAGTGTGCATTCCACATGAATAAACATGCGGCACGTTTCGGCCGCCACACTCTCGTTTTGTGCAGCTTAATGGCACCCTACTTTGATCTGCCCCTCCCCCATCTCCTTCCCTATCCCTTGCGCTCCCCTCTGATTCTCTCTATTCCTGTTTGAGAACTATTTACCATAATGTTAATCCTCCACATTTCTGAAGCAAGGTAAATCGTAACTAACTGACTTATTTATCGATTATTCAATCAAAATCAGTATGCTGAACACAATTTGGGCAAATCCAATGCACCTTTTCATGATTTGCTCCGTTGTTTTGGCGGGAAAAGCTTGAAAAGCCAGTTGCAAGGGGTCGTATTCCTCTTGGTAAGTCTATAAAAACTCACCTTTTACGCCTAAACGCATGAATCCTCACTCGCTTTGCACCGCTACCCAGGGGAGTGCAGTCGTGAAACTGTTATCTATGCTCCTTCTGAGTCTGTCGCATCATATCCATGCCAAAACGCAAATCTTGCTTGTGGTTGATCTGTCTGTGACGAACGGCAGTGCAGCGAACCTCTCAATTCACGTTCTACGGTAAAATCCACCGTAGTTTCATTATCTTCTGAGACCTATCCCCCCAGTGCCCTAACTCACCCTCACCCCCTCATGTTGATTCTCAGATTCATAAGCAAATGTCGATGAATTTAGATGAAGTTTGCGCCACTTGATGTTGTGGGTTCGAATCCCACCCCCTCTGCCACAACCGTACTCAGTGGATAATACAATCCCACTGAGTACCTTTTTATTTTGCCTGCTGTGAAAACATGAGCAGGACAGCGAAAAAGCGAGACAGGGGGGTGAAGATGCACATCCTGTCTCACTTTTTGCGTCGTCCAGTTTTGGCACGCTCGAGCGATAATAGACAGGTGTCTTCACCCCCCCCTGGGCGGTTTAAGAGGCAAAATTTGAGAGTATAGGCAAAATTTAATAGTTCAAAATCACCTGTTCCTGATGTTTGCCATGACCTTCGCTATGGCGGAGGTGGCAGATCCTGTGCCTGGTGAGCTGCCATTCAATCCGGCGAGCCCGGTTGAACTGCTTGATGAGCAGGTATTGGCCACCTTCGGCGGCATGGTAGCCTTGACCATGTTGCTGGCTGAGGGCATCAAACTGGTGTTTATGAAGAACCTGGGGATTGATTCTGCCCGGATCATGGTAATCATCGTGGCCATTATTGTTGTCGTAATGGCCAAGCTAATTGGGCCAAATCCCCTGGCGCTGTCTGACACACTGCTGCTTCCCGGAAACGCGATAGGGGTATAGCTGAGCGCAACAAAGCTTTATGAGCGGTTCTTCGAAACTGCCTGCACACCGGCTGGACCTGCCAGGGTATAATTGAATAGGGGTATCTGAGGATACCATGAAGATGGAACCTCCCCAGAAATGGGGAGGCTTTTTATATACCATCTATGATTACTCGGTGTTGGGATAAGAATATCTAAAATAGTTCCTAAGTTATTACTGTGTCTTGTTGTTATCATAACTATAACGATTATTGACTTCGATGTGAACTACTCCATTCAGATTTGGCGGATGCTTTCCGATAGTTATGCCCACAAAAGGTGCAGTAATGCCATTATTTTTAAAGCTGGTATCTAAAGTGCGAGTTCGAATCCTGAATGCATCAGGGTATATGTTGATTCTTATACCGTTTGCATATAGTTCCCCGCGACGGATAATTATTGTATCAGGAACGCGAAAGACGATATCAAGCATAATATCTCCGAGTCCACGCCGAACAATCAGGTTATTTTTTACGAATTGTACATCCCAATTATCCATTTTATAGACCAGCTCATTATTGCGAATCGTCAGCACTGGCACATTATGTTCATCTATAAGGGCAAGTTGAATAAGCAAAAATCCGTTTTCCATTTGAAAACCGATCAATGAAATCATGTCTACAAGGACTGCGGAGAAAAAATGATTCGCTACAAGGTTTGTCTTAAATGTCGAGTTGCCAATAATGATCGTTCCATCGTTACCATGAAAGTGCAAATTATAGGGATTGCTAACGCCTTTCTTTAGATTATGAGGCATTCGGGTTGCTTGTTCTACCATTTCTTTGGTAAGAAGATTATTTGTTGCCTCGGTGTGGTGCATATTGCATAGTAGTGTTACATCATCAGCGACATGCTCATGAGTCATGCTCCAATCCTTCATATGATGGTATTCATACAACGGGTTTCCGCACATAACACAACCGAACCCACAGCGGCGTCTTATCTCTCTCTCCATAGGTTTTGGAATTGATGGCCTTGAAGTGCACACTCTCTATACTCCTATGTTGGGGAACATCTATGATAGGCAAGGCATCCTTCCAAAGGAGCTCTGCCTTCTTCTTGTGCGGTGGTTTAGCCGCGGGGAAGGTTCAGGAGATTGTCGTGCGTGCTGTCATTCGGGCTTGAGCGCACGTATTCTTCTTGGTTCCTACTCAAAGCAGCAATTAGTTTTGGATAGGGGGAAATGTTAACAGAGACTTCATGGCTGCTGTTAATGAAGTCGTGAACGATGTCTTTCTTGTGCCAACCTTCATCTGTCACGCCAGTCAGATAGACCTTATCAAGCTCCAGGAGTTGGCCTTCAAGCGTGTAGTAGGCCGCCGAAGCGTTCGAGTAGCTTGGTTTCATTCTGATTCGAGTTGCAAGAATCATACACATTCACCCTTTCTGTTTACAAAGATTGAAAATAGTATACCTCCATCGGCATCATAAGGACACTTGTGGCAGTTGTCAATGTTAGTATCAGAATTGGTTATTGAGAGTGTGATATATTTGTTGATGTTCTTATTCGTGTAATAGTGTGCCCTTTCCCGAGCGGCTGAAGCAGTTGCTGGAGCAAACCGAAAATATTCAATTACGATCCTCCGGATACACAGCAATAAGTAGCATATGATACCACGTATTCATTGCGCCTCCTCAGAGATGGGGAGGCGGCTTTTGTTATTTTAGGGCATAAACACGCAGCCAAGCACACCACCTACAAATACATACAAAGGTTCGGATTTGAGTGTCTTCGCCCCGCCACATCTGCAACACAAATTGATACAATGAGGCCCGCTTCGCAATGAGGCGGGTCTTGTTGTTTAGTAGCTGGAAAGCATTGATATTGCTCACTTTTTGGATTAGTAGTGCTCTACTGAAGCGCCATATTCGCTGTCATGAGGGACAGTTTTTGGTTTCTCAGGCACTTATCCCAATAATTGATTGTGCACAATGCAACCCCCTCCCGCCTTTCGTGCGTTAGTATCGGTAATCGTGCGCGAGTATCATGTAAACGTGTGCGAGTTCAAATATACTGGTATAATCATCCTGAGTTATTCTTTATGATTTGTTGCTTTTCTAAATGGAGATTGAACACGGGGGACGTTCATTAATCTGAGGATCAGTGAAAGAAACGGGTGAATTACTTGGACAAAAAGGCATTGACAGACTTTTCCCAGCGGCTGGACCGCTCTTTGTTCATAGAAAATGAAAATAAGTCATCCGCCGACTGCGACATCCCGCTGCCCATTGGTAACGGACAAACTGTCTCGCAGCCATCGCTGGTTGCCCAAATGACACTGTTGCTTGATCCCCATAGCAATAGCAGGGTACTGGAGATTGGCACGGGTTCCGGTTACCAGACGGCTTTCCTAGCCGAATTCTCAAAAGAAGTCTACACCATTGAATGGTTCCAGAAATTCACGGACAAAGCCAGGGAGAGGATGAATGCCCTTGGTTATCACAACGTGTTTTACAGAACAGGGGATGGCAGTGACGGCTGGCCGGAACAGGCCCCCTTTGACCGGATCATGGTCACAGCCGCCGCAGGAAAGATGCCGGACGCGCTCGTCGCGCAGTTGGCCGCCTATGGTCGGATGGTCATCCCAATCGGCAAACCCGGTCTTCAGGTCCTACAGCTTGTTCACAAGAGCGCAGGCGGCATCATCAGTATCCATGATATCGAAATGGTCAGGTTCGTGGAACTGAAGGGCCGGTACGGCTGAGATTGAATAATGTATCAAACATCAGTAAAGCATTTCAGTTATTTCAAAACCCTTCTTGCTGGACATTTTTATCTTGGCCAATGGAAATCATTTGCTGATGTAAAGAAAAGCATTGACAACTGGATGGACTACTACAACAAGGATCGCTGCCAATGGCAACTTGCCAAGCTTTCACCAGATGAATTTTTCCATTGCGTGAGCACTGGAGTATATCCACTACTGGCGGTTCGATCCGCTGTAACTGAAGGGGGCTCTGCCCCCTGACCCCCGCGGTTTATCGCTTTGTTTTCCAGGAGGGCAGCGATATCGACAAAAGAGAAAGGCGACACATCAGCGCCGCCCTCCCGCAAACCTGGTGCAGCGCTCAGGTCGCTCCGCAGCGTTGCCTTGTCCTCTACACCAGTAAAGCAAAATTAGTATACCATATCGCTTGCTGACAGACATTTAACATTTCACTTTGTCCTTGAAATGGGGAGCACTTCAAATGTAAAAATTGAATCGTAAAACAGTAAATAATTTATTTACAATCCATTCATTCTATGGTAGTGTTGTTCTATGAAAGGAAGGTGTTAGCTATGTACGATATTGACGGGTTATTCGACAAGCGCGAGATTGTTGGTTCAAAGTTACAAACCTTACTGAATGAGCGCAACATCACAAAATCAAAATTCGCTGACGATGCAAAAATCTCTCGCCCAACTTTAGACAAGTTACTATCCGGCAACATCACTAACAAGGCAAACTTTATCAACCATATGGAAAAAGTTCTTCGCTATTTAGCCATGACACCCGCCATGCTTATGGAAAACGTAAAGAGCCCATACATAAGAATAAAATCGATACGGAGTACTCTGCACATCGATGCTGATTTTATTTGCAGCGAGACAGGGATGAAGGCAGAGCGGCTAAAGGAAATCGAAAGTGGTGCTGAGTCCACGATAAATGAGTTGCGTGATATTGCGCTATGTCTCAGTACTAGCGTCAGCAGTATTCTTGGTGAGAATTTCTTTGCGCCACAAGCGGCCAAGCTATCCTATTACGTGGAATCATCTGAACCAGATAATAAGGCAACAATCAGTGGTTTCTGGGGGCATATGGGCATTCGTCCTTCTGGTATGTCGGACCATTTATGGTATCCTATTACCTTGGCTACTCGCAGCATGGTCTATGAAATGCTCAGTAAGCAGTTTATGGTTGTTCCCAGCATGAACAACAAGATTGTATTACTTAACGTTCGAAATGTTTCCAACATCATCCTGCTAGATGAGGCATGTGACGAACCAGGATATACCAATTGGGATCCTAACATTAGTTGTGGAGAAATTCCTCAGGTGGTTTATGAGTCATTGGATGACTACTTACTTCATACACATAACGGGAATGAGCTAACTGACGATGTTTTCTCGCCTCGATTCCTGAATGTTCTAGAGAGCATTATTGATGAGAAAAAGTGGGATGAAAGCGTGATTGACGAAATCATAAACTCAATTACAGTTCATTACTCTGATGGCGAGGTTCTCCGAACTGGTTTGGATTATTGTGAAGATGATACTCTACTGAGTGAAGTGGAAGCAATCTACAACTTTGATGGCGAGTATACTGAGAGCGGTCTACTGTCTTTTACCGATTACAACGGCGCTGAGGTTTTAATCAATATGGATAACGTATCCGTCATTGAGCTGCCGCTTGCAAAGACAGAAAAGGCGATTTGTAGCGCAAACGATGAAGAAACTATCGATTAACAACATATGGAACGTGGACATCTGCTGCACTGTTTTGTCTCTACTGTTATTGAGAGAATGCAAGGCAGCGCAGGACGCGCGGGCTTCGCAGCAAAACCGGGAGGTAAAGCTGAGCTCACAATTGCAGCCTGCTCTGCCGGTTGCTACCATCACAGAAGCCATCATGCCATGCGCACCATTCATCAGGGAGCCCAATCAGCCGGCCTGTCCCTCGCCTTTTCTCATCGTGCGCAAAGACCAGTGGACAGTGGAAGCGGCCAAGAAGGCCCCGCTTGCCCTTGCGTGACCTTTTGCACCCTAAACATATCACAGGGTAATCCAGCTGAAAGTATGATACTTTCAGTTCGTTTCGGTAGGCGTTTCATCATGTACATAGTATAATGCAAGCGGAGGTGATCAGATTGGTGGAGGCTTCTCAGGCTACAAACTTGTCCCAGTGGATATCAGCTGCATTCAGCCTGCTGGGCGTTCTTGTTGGTGGTATAGTTACTTACCTGGCAAACGCCGGTATTGAGAGGAAGAGATCGCGTCATGAGTTTGACCGTCGCGCTATCGCTGACGCTTACGTTCCTCTTTGCTCTGCAATTGAGGCTTTTGAATCCTACCATCGTCAACTTCGCAAAAACGCATCAGGAGACACCGCAAAATGGTTCCTGCCGATGTACATTGCAGAGGAGTTTGAATCGCTATCAACCTCTCTTTATAATGCTAAGTCCGCTGGCATGAGCTGGCTCTTTACAGTAGGCGACAGGTCATCCCTTTACTGGGGTGCTGACAAATGGCTCTTACTTCAACCTCCTGAGTTGAGGTGAGCTGCTTCGCATCCGTGATCTCATGATACAGCAACGCCGCGACAACATGGGTGTGGTGGCGTTACTTTGCCCTGCTATGCGAACCAACTTTCCAATGTTTTGGGAGTAACGTTCTTTGCGTGCCCAATCGCGACTGTTTTCGCATTTTGCATCGCTGATTGAGCTTTGATGACTTTCAGTGACCCCAAATCCTTTCTGCTGTAATCTACAACCAAAAGCCCCAACTTTATTTCAAAAGCGGGTCCTATATGAGGTGTTTGCCTAACGCTTGCGTTTATCACATTATATGTATCAATGACATGATTGTACTGTTCAATAATGTTGTCTGCTTGATCATTGATGATTGTTTGATACCGGCTTAGTTGCCGTGTGACTGCCAATTGAACGTTTCCATTTTTCTGTAACCTTGCATCTGATAAGCGTTTGACTTCAAGAAAAAGAAGTTGCTTTTTGAGAGTATGAAATAACACAACATCAACCCGGTCACTTTTCCCCGTTCCAGATTGAGAAAATTCTGCCTCAATATCCAAAAGGACAATGTCGGAAGGATTATTGGCGACAAGGGGAGAATACTTATACAAGTAGGATACTTGGCAACCTTCTGGCCTTGAATCCTTGTTGAGATTATCAAGAATCTCTGGAAGCACTCTCGATAGTTTAAGCCCGTTTCCAATTTCCTTTTGCCAATCAGATTCAGTCATTGGATATTTGTCAACAGGCTTTTTGCTTGAGACTCTGGCACTATTCTTTCTTTCGCGAAGAACATCTGAACGTACGACAGGTAAATATGCCCGATAAAAATGCGGATCGGGGTGTTTGTTAATAAGCTTTATAGTAAAAAACTGGCAACCCATATAATATGCTGTAACTCGATCATAGGGCCGAATTGCTAGTAAAACATCACCTGAACTGACATTATTGGTATAAACCTCATTTAGGAAGCTATCCCGTTTTTTCAACGCGCATATGTATGGGGTGAACCTCAGTGGGAGCGTTTGCTGGAAGATGTCGAAAACGTAAGCCGGGTACGCACGCCTTACTTCATGGGGTCGGTAATTCTCAAACAGCAATTAACAGACACCGGGAGTGTCATTGGCGATGTACGTACTGTAATTGATGGACAGCAGCGGCTCACAACGCTTTCGATCCTCCTAAAAGTGTTATGTTTAAAAACAGACAGTCTGAGGAAATTTGACAAACGATTTCGGCTAGACGATGCACCATCATAATAAACTTTTCCATTAGTTATTGCTTTCATATGAACTCTTCTCAATCCATGTGATTGATGGTTAAAACAATTCTTATTTTTTAATGGCTATAGTCATCACTGCCTTCTGTTCATTTAATACAATAATTTTCGCATTTTTCACCATAATTATCTCTCGCACTTGCCATTTTATTTCATAATTTTTTTCAGTAGTTTCAATGTACTCTCTTTGTAAGGAGGGTACCGAAGCGGTAGGTCGAGCCAATTGGCTTTTTTTAAAACGCTTTTCAGATGCGAAAATGTATCAAAACTATATTTTCCGTGATACCCACCCATGCCACTATCTCCTACGCCACCAAAAGGCATGTAAGGGGTCGCCAAATGAACAATTGTATCATTGATACAGCCACCGCCAAAGGAGACTTGGCTCAGCACTTGTTGCTCATTTTGTTTACTGTTGGTGAACATATAACAGGACAAAGGTTTAGGACGTTGCTTGATTATTTCAATCATCTCATTTAAATCTGTAAACTCAATGACTGGAAGTAACGGCCCAAATATTTCTTCCTTCATAATTTCATGATCCCAGGAAACATCATTGATTATTGTTGGGGCAATCTGAAGCGTATTATTATTAAACTCACCACCAGCATATATTTTTACATCTGTCAAAAGATTGAGTAATCTTTGATAATGCTTTTCATTTATTATTTTAGGGTAATCTGTATTTTCACAAGGCGTCGCTCCGTAAAACTTAAGAATTACATTTTTCATATTTTCAAGAAGCGCTTCTTTCACACTGCTATGAACCAATAGATAATCAGGTGTAACACAGGTTTGCCCCGCATTGATGAATTTTCCCCAGACAATTCGTTTAGCAGCCAGCGCAATATTGGCCGTTTCATCAACAATACAAGGGCTTTTCCCACCCAGTTCTAGTGTAACAGGGGTTAAGTTCTTGGAAGCTGCTTCCATAACTGTTTTACCAACAGAAACACTTCCTGTGAAGCAAATATAATCAAATTTTTGGCTGATCAAAGATTGATTGGCTTCTCTGCCACCGAGTACAACCGCAATATAGGCTTCATCAAAACTTTCAGCGATGATTTGTTGAATAATTTTGGACGTATTGGATGAATAATCAGAGGGCTTAATGATAACACAATTTCCTGCAGCAATGGCCCCTACCACAGGTGTTAACGTTAATTGAAAAGGATAGTTCCATGGTGACATAACGAGTACAACCCCATAAGGATCTTTATAAATCTTGCTACTGGATTTAAACTGTGTAATAGGTGTTTTCACACTCCTTGGTTTTGCCCATGCTTTTAAGTGTTTAATCGTATAGCTGATTTCATCGAGTACAAAACCAACTTCAGTTGCATATGCTTCAAAAGTTGCTTTGTTCAAGTCTTTTTTAAGTGCGTCCATAATTCCGGCTTCGTTTTTTTGAATGCCTTGCTTCAACTTTTTCAAACTCTGTAAGCGAAATTCAATGCTTTTAGTACAGCCTTGATTGAAGAATGTATTTTGTTGACTGATTATTTCTTGAATATTGTTCATGTTTTGCCTCCATTTTTGTATTTAACCTAAATTCCACGTGTATTTTTTGTTAGCGTCAAAGAGCACTATTTCACGAAGAATTTAGACTGTTACTCGCACATTGTAACATTATTTTTGCGCAAATTGCAATTGCAAGTTGAACACTTGGGTAGCAGGGTAGGTGGAGTTCAAGCAGCATAGACACAGTCCAGAAAAGCGTCAAAAAGCTCTTCGGGTGTTTGGTAGCCGAGTCGCCTACGAGGACGACCATTCATCTCATCGGCAAATGCCAGCACCTGCTCCGGGGAAAACTTCTCAATGGAAACACCCTTGGGGATGAAGCCCCGCAGCAGGCCGTTATGACGCTCATTCACAGGTCGTTCCCACGAGGAGTAGGGGTGGGCAAAGAAGATGTCTGTGCCCCACTGTGTTGCCTTGGCAAATTCCTCAAATTCTGGGCCATTGTCTGTGGTGATGCTTCTGAAAACATCGTGGAAATGTTCGCCATACTCAGCATGGAGCATCTGCATGGCCGCCTGTATGGCTGCATTGGTCTTGCCGGGAACCTGTAGGGCGATGTAGTTGTCGGTCACTCTCTCCACGAGGGTGAAGACCACAGCCTCTTTCCCGTTTCGCAGCCCTACCACTGTGTCAGCTTCCCAGTGTCCCAGTTCGATACGCGCATCTACAACGGAAGGGCGCTGTTCAATGCTATTGCCCTTAGGTCGCTTGTTGATACGGCAATTTCTCTTGGTGCGACTGCGTTTCAAGACGTCTGGCATCTCAAAGAGTGATAATGGCGATCTTCCTGCCCACAGGTCATTGTAGAGGGTTTTGGTGCTTACCATCTCATCGTCCTTGAATAGTTCGTGGAGTCTTGCGTAACCCACACAAGCATCTAGCGACCAATGATGATCTCTGACCTGCTCAACAACCCATCCCATGAAAGCAGTGAGGCCATTCACCTTATGTGGTTTATGGCAGTGGCTTCTGTTGGCCTTATACACCGCTTGCCCTCGCTTTGCTGAGTAGCCAGGTGTTCTTCCCCGTGATCTGGTTCGGGGAGGTGTGCTGCGATGTAGTTCGTTGAGAACGGTACTTGCGGAGCAGTCGACCTGTTTTGCTATCTGACGCAGTGTCCATTTCATGCGATGCAGGTGTTGGATCGTGCCTCGCTCCTCTCGCTGAAGATGCTGTCCTCGTCTGCGCTCCGGCTCTTCTGTGATATAATCATGGTTGTCCATAGGGATTGACCTCCTCGAGTAGCATGGGTGTGTAGTGACTCCATTCTACCACGTTGGAAAATCTCTATGGATTTTCTGTCGCTGTTCAACTTGATCTTACAACGGACCTAACATTATTTTGCACCACCTTTCAATCATTTTCGATAAATTATTAATTGTTAATTTTCAACAAAGATACTTATTAAACTCTGCAAGTTATCCACAGAGCAGCACTCAATTTTCTAGATGATATTCTTATTATACCAGACATTTTTCGTACACTTCCTTGTACGGATAGTTTTCTGACAACTTCATAATTACAGATCTTGCGGTTTTGATTATTTTGGCTGCAAGAAATACATAACGTAAGCATAAGGGAACATAAGCAATACGAAAACATAGTGTTCATCGATGCTCTTTCTTCGCCGCTCGGCTCTGAAGCGTTTGTGCAATATGTGGACTTTTCTGCGATGGCGATGTACTACCAGGGAAGCAACAACACAACGTCGAGGGAAAACTCAGATAAGGCAAAGCGTATTTTAGACCAAGACTGGAAAAATCGCATCTACAACGGCCAGTTTGTCGTGTACACCTATGACAACCAGGAAGGTGAAAAACTCGGCAATGGACAAGGCGTAGCGAGCGTCCTTCAAACGGTCGTTACAACAAAATTCTCCTTTGTGTTCGACTTTGCAAGAAATCTTACCGAAAGCCAGTTGAAAATTACTCCCGCGATGAAGCAATCGGCAAAGGCCGGCATATTGCAGGCCACGAGCGGCGTCGTTGTCGGCGTTGAAAAGTACGTCCTTCCGACCGTTTGGAAGATTGAGAAATATTGGGAAAACCCGACGACAGCGTCATTGCCCATATCTAAAATCAAGGTTGAAGTAGACAAACGCATCGAGTCCGCGTTTGCCTGTGTCGGACAGATTTCAATAGGCGATATCTACCAGTTTCTTGAGGATTCCTTTGGCTTCGCTCCGTGTAACCTCTCGTCGTTCATTGCTGGTTTCCTCTTGAAAGAATACAGTGGCGAGCCGTTCCGTTACAGCGATTCATCCAGCGGTCACGAGCAAATGACGCAGGACAAACTGGCGGAAATGCTCGGTAACTACATCGGTAAAACCCCGAAGCCGACTTATATCGTGAAGATGACTGCCGATGAAATGGCGTTTTATGAGCTCACCGAAAAAGCATGGGGTATCCAGCCCAATTCGTGTTCATCGGCGGGTCAAGCCGCTTTTACGGTGACCTTGTGAAAACGCGCTATTTCTTTACGTGCAAGTGCGATTTTGACGCCTGGTGAGCATCTCACCCTCATTCGATTGTGTGCAATGCAACACCCTCCCCTTTCTCATGCGCGAGTATTGGGCTCCGTGCGGTAGTACATCGTGCCAGTGCGAGAGTGCAAAATGCCCTCTTTTATGTTATTATAAACGTAGCTGTTAAGTAGAAAAGCATCAGATTTGAGGTGTCGTTAGTAATCAAAAACTGCAGGAGGTGACTATGAAACGGAACACTCCTCTTCCAGACCGTATGAAAAACATACGTCTTCCTGACAAGGCTGTTCTTTGGATCGTTGCATTTGTGGCATTTGCTGTTCTGTGTTTCATTCTTCTCTTTATTCTAAAGCCTTGGATTCTAAAATTGCTGTTTTTGCTTCTCGGTATCGGCACTGCGGGTTACTGCTGGATCATGATTGAGAGCAGGCGAATCACCCTCAAACCAAGGCAAGTGGCTTCTCCGTCTGGCCCTTCATTTGACGTGCTAGCTGCAGAAACGAGGAATGAGACGCCTGAACAAATCGAAACCGCAGATGGCGCCGGAGAGGACCCCCAGCCCGGCGAGCAGGATGACCACTTGGTTTTCGTTTCAGAGAAAGGTGATAAGTACCACCTCGACAGAAAGTGCGTTGGGCTGCGATTTGCTGACATTGTCGAGACAATGACTGAAGAGAAAGCTGTCTCGCTGAAGAGGAAGCCCTGCAGCAAGTGCTGGCCAAAGGCGAAGAAAGAATAATATAAGTGGGGAAAAACCACTATAGCATCAAAAACAATAAATCGATACGGGAGGAAATTTATCATGCCGCGTGGAGTGAAAGGATCAGGAAAGGCAGCAATAGTGAAAAAAGGTGCTGTCACCGAAAAGGTACCCTCTGCCAAGAAAGCCAAGAAGGCTGGTTCGGCTACGGCAACATCAGCGGATGCGCCTGCAAAGAAAGCGCGCAAGCCATACCCTTCTGCTGACAAGCGTATCGCCTTAGCTGACACGCAGATTGAGCGTCTGAACAAACTCAATGCCTCGCGCAAGGCACTGGTGGACAAGACCGAAGCAACGCTGAACGCGCGCAAGGCCGCGCTGGCAAAGAACACGGCATCACTGGAGAAAGCGGTGGGCAAGAAGGAACGTCTCATCGCTACAAAGGGCAAACCCGCCAAAGCATCCACGCCCAAGTTGTCTCGCGAAGAGAGAAAAGCCAAGCGCGCCGAATCATTGGCGATGGCCCGCGCTGCGAAGAAAGCGGAAAAGGAAAAGTATGACCGGCTTCTCGCGGCACTTAAGGAGAGCGGAAAGAGCGTGGATGACCTGTTAATGGAAATTAACAAGTGACTATCCGCCGCTTTGGTTGTTGTATCATTTGTGTATTTCCTTTCTAGCCCTTTGTGCCGACCTAAGGAATATTATGGATTGAACATGTTTCAAAGTAATGCACCCCGTCCTCATGCAGGGTCAAGGAGCAGGAGAACCTAACGGACGAGGGAACGCTCGCCTACCTGTGCGAGAATCCCTATGCGCAGTATCTGGTAGGCCTCAAGGCGTTCTGCAAAGAGCCCTTGTTCGAGGCATCTATGATGGTGCACTTTCGCAAACGGTTCACAACGGAGATGGTGCAGCGGATCAATGAAATCATGTATGAACGGGCGCATCCAGCTGAAGAAAACAAGCCTGAAGACAAGGACGAACCACCGGAAGGCGACAGCGGGAACAAAGGTGTGTTGATCCTGGACGCAACGGTTGCTCCGGCGGACATCAAGTACCCGACTGATTTGGGTTTGGTCAATGATTGCCGTGAAAACACGGAGAAGTTCATTGAGAAGCTGTGGGAGTTCAGCGACAAGGCAGGGCACAAGACCGCGTACAATCGCAAGAAAGCTCGGCGGAACTACCTCAGGGTTGCCAAGCAGCGCAAGGCAAAACTGAAAGCGACTTGGCGAGCCATCGGGGAACATCTGACTTATGTTGGGAAGAATCTTGAAACATTGAGCCGGTTGAAGGAAGAAGTTGGTGAGAACAGACTGAGCCCTGCAGACATACCTGCGGTAGGTGACGGTGTAACTGATGGAATACTCGGAGGACTGGTCGGTCACCAAAGCGTACCTGAGCGAGGAATCGCTCCTCTCACTAAACGACCAGACAGTTTGACATGGTAAGCGGAGTCCAAAGTTGCGAACAAGAGTTGACAATACCTGGGAACCTTGTGCAGCCTGCTGCAGGCCATAACGTATGCGGGCAGCATATTGCATGAAGATCAGTACCAATGGGCAAAAAATGTCACTGTGTTTTCACGGAAACCATCCGCAGTGCTTTTTTGATGAAGCAGCAACCTGCTCAGCTATTTTTTAGTACAACGTTTTTAATCACGTCACCCACGTCTTCGCATTCGTCGTAATAGCCCTCGAAGTCATCAAATATTTCTTTCCATATCATGGTTTCAAGCGCGCTGCCATTTTCGATGAAAAGCTGCTGCACCGCACGGTAGTGCAGACTGTCCCCACGGGATTCCAGAGTGTTGATTCGGATGAGCTTTTCCTGGATCTTACCTGACCTTTTGAAGTGGCGGAACTCCTCCACCAATTCGCCAAGAGCTAGTGCGCAGTCCACCGCCAAGGCGCATAATTCGGAAACCTCCGGGCGCAGACTGCGCACATTAAACATACCAATCAAGCGCATAATGTCATCCAGCGCGTCCACCACATCGTCAAACTCCCGGGAGATGGCTGCGATGTCCTCCGGCTCAATCGGGGGTAAAAACTCCCGTGCCAGCCGGTCCACAGTCTGATGGTTGATTTGGTCGGCCTCGTGCTCGATAGCGTGCATCTCGTCCTGACGCTGGGGGAAGGTCTCAGGATCGAAACTGGCCATGGTGTCCTGCAGGAAGCGGGAGGCGTGCAGGGCACAGGCGGCATAGTCGACAAAGCTCTGGAAGTAATCATAAGTGGCTTTCTTTTTCATATGCACCTCTTTAGAAAATTGCCATGAACAGCTTGGCTGTCAAATAGCCCAACAGCCCGCAGCCGGGGAAGGTGAGCACCCAGGTGAGCACCATGTCCCGCACAAGCGCCCAGTTAACTGCGCTGAGCCGCTTGGATGTCCCCACCCCCATAATGGCGGTGGTTTTGGTGTGGGTGGTGCTGACAGGGATGCCGAAGACAGAGGATAAAAGCAAACAGGCTGCAGCTGCCGTATCAGCCGCAAAGCCCTGGTAGGGCTTGAGGTTCACCATGTCCATGCCCACGGATTTGATGATGCGGTAACCGCCAATGGAGGTACCCAAGCCCATCACGATGGAGCAGAGCACCATCAGCCAGATGGGGATTACAAATCCGCCGGAGGTCTCCCGGCCGGAGGAGAGGAAGAGGCCCAGCAGAAACACACTGATGAACTTCTGCCCGTCCTGAGCGCCGTGCATAAAGGCCATGGATGCTCCGCCAAACACCTGGGCATGCCTGAAAAAACCGGCTGACTTGCGCCGGTCGCTCCGTCGGAATACCGCCTCGGTGGCCCGGACGGTGAAAAAGCCGGATAGAAAGCCCAGGAAGGTGGAGAGCACAAGCCCGTAGAGCACCTTCACCCATTCCTGGAAGTTGATGCCCCCAAGCCCGCCGTGAAGCGCGATGGCGGCGCCGGAAAGTCCTGCGATGAGTGCGTGGCTTTCACTTGTGGGGATGCCAAAGTACCAAGCCGCCGTTGCCCACACCACAACAGCAGAAAGCGCCGCGCATAGGGCGACGGAGGCCTCGTGGGCGTTGCCGCCAAAATCCACCATGTTGTAAATGGTCATGGCCACCTTGGGGCTCAGGATGCTCATCACCAGCACACCGAAAAAATTCAGCACCGCCGCCATCAGGATGGCAGCCCGCGGACTGATGCTGCGTGTGGATACACAGGTGGCGATGGCGTTAGGGGCGTCAGTCCAGCCGTTGACCAGAACAACCCCCAGCGTCAACACACAGGTGACAGCAAGGAGGGAATTGCCAGAGAGCATAGACAGGAAACCAGATAGATCGACGCCCACGAACATGCTCCATTCATCTTGTGCCGGACTGGATTTGACGGCAGCAGATCATCCCTATGATACAAAGGGAACTGTGGATTGTAAAGGGAAGGCAAAGGTATCCGATGCAATAAATCTTGTTTCTCAACTTAGTGCACCGCTTGCCATGCCAGGTTGCCTGATTAATGTGACATGAGAGATTCCCCACTCAGGCATGGGACACTCATCAAGGGCAGGACCTTCACGCCGCCACCTATGCCGCTGAGGCTAAAGGGCGTTGTACCGCGGTGTGTGATGGTACGCAGGGCTAAGGAAAGGAAGCTGCCCATTCCCAGGCAGATGCTTTGCACAGACATCCAGGTGCCGGCTGAGGAGGCAGACAAAGCCTTCATGCGAGCCTGGAACTTCCTGGTCAGCCACGGCTTGCGGTATGCCGCCAGCTTCCGGGAGATGGCCAGGGAAGGGAAGGATGAGTTAATCAGGTACCGGGCCAGAGAGATGGGGAGACTGCTTGGAGAAAAGGGTAGAATCCGGGAGTTCGACTATGGGTTATGGATTAAAGTCCTGGACCATATCGAAGTGACGCCGGTGGGCAAGCTCGCAGTCATCTTCCTCACGGGGACGAAGGGGATAATCTATGCCATTAGAATATTGCGGTAATCGTTGACGAATTCTGCATTCGTGTTATTATATTGCTTGCGACACCGTTGGAGAAAAAGAGATCCAGTCCAACGCGAAAGATTAGGCCTTACACAACACCGGTTAACGACTATTTAGCATCGGAGGTGCGAAGTGTCACACAATACCGCGAGAGAAGCATACGAGCAATACCAGCAGCGGTTGAACCGCTTTCCGCAAGGCGCGCCGCCGTCGGAAACGCTATATAAAATTTTATCCGTGTTGGTCAGCGAGCAAGAAGCCGCTTGCTTGGCTTCGCTGCCGATTCGCCCGTTCACCGTGCAGCGTGCCGCTAAGGCACTGCGCATGACCGAGTCAGAGACACGGAAAATGCTGGATAGCTTGGCAAGCCGCGCTATGTTGCTGGACTTGGTGAAGGAAGGCGAGGAAACGATCTATACGATGCCGCCGCCCATGGCGGGCTTTCTGGAATTCGCTTTCATGCGCGTACGCGACGACATCGATCAGAAGCTACTCAGTGAACTATACCACCAATACCTGAATGTCGAAGGCGAGTTCATGCACGACCTGTTCCTTGGCATGGAGACGCGGTTGGGCCGCATCTTTGTGCAGGAACCCGCGCTTTCGCCTGAGCAGGCAGTACACGTGCTGGATTACGAGCGTGCCACACACATCATCGAAACCGCCAGCCACATCGCGGTGGGTATGTGCTATTGCCGTCATAAAGCGGAGCACCTTGGCACAGCCTGTGCCGCGCCGATGGATGTGTGCCTTACCTTTGGTGGCGTTGCCGAGTCGCTGGCCCGCCACGGCAACGCGCGGGAGATTGGCATCTCCGAGGCCAAGGATGTACTCGCGCTTTCCTATGAACACAACCTTGTGCAGTGCGGTGAGAACGTGCGCGAGGAGGTCTCCTTCATCTGCAACTGCTGCGGCTGCTGCTGCGAAGCGATGATCGCAGCTAAGAAATATGGCCTGCAGCAACCGATCTACACCACGTACTTTTTGCCCGATGTTCAGGAGGAGGCGTGCATCGGTTGCGGCCAGTGCACGCGCGCCTGCCCGGTGAATGCGCTAACCATGGAGACCGTGCGCATCGGCGAGCGCGAGCAGCGCGTCGCCAAACTGGATGAGCAACGTTGCCTGGGCTGCGGCGTTTGTGTACGCAACTGCCCCAAGCAGTGCATCAAACTCAAAACCCGCGAGCAGCGGCTGCTGACGCCGATCAACTCCACGCACCGAATCGTCTGCGCCGCCATCGAGAAGGGGCAGTTGGCGAACCTGGCCTTCGATACCCCAGCCTTCGCCAGCCACCGTGCGCTTGGCACGTTGTTCACCGCCATCTTGCGGCTGCCGCCGATCCAGCGCGCGCTGGCATCCCAGCAAATGAAGTCGAAGTATTTGGAGCGGTTGATTGCCGGGAAACGGTAAACCTGGCACATTCACAACAGGCTTAGGTGTCCTGCTGTAAAGTGCATTGTCAATGATCGTGGCCGTCCACATCAGATGCAGGAGCTTATTCAGATGATCGACACAATAAGGCCTATCGATACATTTTCATATGAGCTTATGATCAAAACACTTGATTACACTGAGTACCTTTTAATTTTGCCAGTTGAAAACATGAGCAACACAGGGAAAAAGCGAGACTGGGGGGTGAAAATGCCCGTCCTGTCTCGATTTTCAGGATGTTCGGTTTTGGTGCGTTCGACGGAGATCCGATGGATGCCTTCACCCCCCTGAGCGGTTTCGGAGGCAAAATTTAGGAGTATAGTCAAAATTTCAGAGTTCAAAATCGACAGGCTACTCTACATTGATTCGTATGATGTATAGGCTAATCATGTTGGATATCAGTTTTCAATTTTTCATGCTGTTACTCCAAACTCTAGTTGACTTTTTTCGCCGATACTCGCTTCATGACTCATCATTCGTAAGCGGCAAACAGACGGGCACAGGTCTCCTGTTTGACACCTACGGATAGAAAGCCCTCCGCCCCACGTTCCCGCATGATCTGTGCCCAGTTCGTCATGAATAACCACTTGTGGGTTTTCATGCTCTCTTGGAGTTATTGTAACCAGCCTGTTGTCTTTATGACAGGTGACATCCTGTTTTACGCTACTCACCGTGCAAAGTGAACAGTTCCTCTGCTACGAATAATTGGGATTTTTCTGCGCTAATGTTCAATAACGGCGCAATGCATGCACGATTTCTGCTGAAAATCTGCTCAATTTAAACGGTTGAGCCGCTCTCATTCAACGGAATATGCACTTTTCTCCTGATAATTCCGTATACAGCAAATACTGCACAACCGAGTGTAACTCTAATTATATCTTCCACCAAAAACATTTCGTGAATGAAGTAAGCGCTAATCAATGAACTAATAAAATAGAGTTCCAATAAAAATGTGGTGAGAAAAAGCACACTCTTTGAAGATGGCTGATAGTCGAAAAGAAATAGCAACATTAAGCAAAACTCGACGGCACTAAAAATTATATGGACCCATCCTGATGGATTAATGAAGCCATCTATCCGCATCATATGTCCTGGATCAGTACCATTTACCGCCCATCCATAATGAATCAAACAGCTGAGAGTAAAAGCTATTAAAAATGAGAAAAATATGCGATTCCCTTTTTTCCAGTCAATTGCTTGCCATATGAAAAAGTTTAGCGGTACAAATATAAAATCTACGTACATAACTGTATAGTGTCTAAGTAACAGATTAAGATCCCCATTAAGATAAGAAAACAGTAGTTGCAATAGAAGCGAAAGAATCGGAATGCTTGCCAGAAGGATTGCAGAACCACTTTGTTTTTGTTTTTTCATAATAACCTCCATAATGTACTATTATTCCGCCGAAAAAAATACTGGAAATCAGTTTGCATGTTTAGTGAATTATGGACCAAAGTATCTCTTAGCCTTCAAGGGATTCATCTGGGTTCTATTGAGAACAGAGCGGGCATGATTGCTCGGATCCTCTTATGATTTAGTCATCGGGCGTTTGCTCTTCGGTGATCACCTGAATGAATAGCCGCTTCTACTGGGGGTAAATGTGCACTCTATGCCTGCGTCCGCGTTTACTAGGTTTGATCACATCGATACACCTCTCATCGCAAGTTTCTATTGTTGAATAACCAGGTTTCTGCTGACATCTAGCAACGTGGCAACTTGTGTGGGTTTATTTCCGTTTGCCAACAACCGCACGATACTTTCCACTACTGATACTGTGTGGTTTGCGAGAGCTGCTTTGCGTTAGTTCTTAATTGTCCATATAACGATTATTGCAGTTTTCACGGTAAATGACAAGTGCTTTTTTAGTGTATCAATACAAAAATTTGCTATGCTGCAATTATTGAAGGCAACCTCGAAAAACTAGCGTTTTCTGAACTATCGAGTAATAATGTTGATTTTTTGAAACGATGCACCTGGTATCTCTCAAAAAGTGATGGTTTTCGCTTCGTATTTCCTTCTAGAAAACCTGTTTTCTTGATTTGGGCATAGTTAGTGTCTGCTGAACAATTGCCAAATCAAGCACAAAGGCTCTCAAGCAGCAATTCTTTTACTGGAAACCATCGCTTCAACACTCTTTGAACCCGGTAAAAATGAAACTGAAAATGGGTTTGAAACTTCATGAACAGGTTTCTTGTCAGGATGGCAAGATGGATCGTCACCTCGCTTGTGTGCTTCAGCCGCGTGGTGACAAAATACAAGTCATACCGGCGCTTGTACACCCCGATACAGCCTTCAATCTCGTTTCGTTCGCCTGATTCCCGGCGCTCAAGTTCCCATGACTCCAGATACTGCACCCGATCCTTTGGCGGCTTGCCCAACCGCGGACCGTTCCGCCATATTCCCCTCTCCTTGTACCAAGTCAGACTCTCTTTGTTTTGGAAATTCTTGTCCGCCAGGATGCGTTCGGGATATTTTCCTGTGTCCTCCCTGTATCGCTCAACGGAAGCTTTCAGTGTCGTGCCTTCGTTGTACGCATCCCAGATTATTGCTTCAATTCGCGCGTAACCATTGCTAATAATCATTCGACTTTCGCACCGAATTCTGTTGGCGCAACTGTCTTCCCTCTCACAATCGGCCTGACCCAAGGCTAGTGGATGCTCACGATCCTGTGGTTTTATTCTTTAGCATCTCTAATGTTGCTTTACCAATAATAATGCGAAGAACACGTATTTTTGCTTTCGTAACTATTGATGGTATAACATTGTAAAGTTCTGTAAGATTCATATTGCGGAAACCACAATAAACTACAGAGTAGAAAGATTGCATGAAAGCAATAAAAATGTATACAAAACCTGCATTGACTTCCTCAAAAGATACACGGACATAAATAAGAACAAGTATGATGTAACATACACTAATACATTGTGAAGCGAAATATCTCTTATTCTTTTTTTCATCTTCACCGAGCATAAACTCATAGAATGAGTAAACCACAGAGAATATGACCGGAATAGCAGAGATCAAAACAGACAATGCGGATTTACTAATAATATATTGTGCGCATGACAAGAACAATAATGATAAAAAGAACGATATGTTCCACCATGTAAGTCTTTTATCTGGTTGCATTAACGGATATTCGTAATCAATATCTCTTATGCCTTTTGCTAATATTAGAAGGTGTTTTCTCGTTCTTTCATTATTGCTTTTACTAATAGAAATTTTCTCATGCGAGATTTGTAAAACCCATCCTAAGGTTACAAAAGTCCTTCCAAACATACCTAACGATAGTATAATTATTGTAGAAATAGTTCCGATATTCCCCAATTGATTCATAATTGTTCCTATAGAAGATAACCCAGATAGTTGTATATTTGAAAATAGCATTGGATTTGCAGCAAGAAGTCCAATAATGAATCTCAGTGGATAACCCCAACCGACGAAAATTATGGTTGTTGTGCCCCAACCATAGCTTTGAGATATCTCATATAATATGGCCAATAACAAAATTGACACATTGCCGTACATCATCATATTCTGGTGTATCCCATAACATGGAATCAGAACATTAAAAGCCACGAATAACTTAATTGACAAAGTGATAATCGACAAACATATAGTTGCTTTGCGATTTTTTGGTAAAACTTTTGGTATCCCTTTACTCATATTGAAGAACTTAGTTTCATATTTGTAATCCTCGTTCATTCCTCTTATATCATTCCATTGGTATCTTGCTTGATATACAAGTACCTCCGTAATAAGAAGTGTAAGACCGAGTTTTTTGAAGTCAAAAGCGATTTCACCGCTATTTACAGATAGTAATGTTAAATATCCAAATATATACCCAATAACAATATAAACAATTTTTTGAATATCTCTTAACCTGGGATACAAAAAATACATAACGAATTTCAATGATTCATAAATCTTAATCCGTAATCCACTCGCAACAGGCATTTTCTTTTCTTCGGAAGGATTATTTCTACTTTCCCAACGTTTGATTGACTCAGCTTGTGCAAAATTAAAGTATTCTTCTGAATTCTGTGAAGCATAAAAGAAAGTTTTTATCGCATATACAACTACAATCAGAGAAATAATTATTGGTAAAATAATAAAAACATAGGTAATTGAGTCATTTTTAGACAAGTCAATTTTCATAATCTGAGAAATAATAAAAATTAAACTTATGATAGTTAAGAAAATAGCCGATAAAAATCGGTTTATAAAATAATCCTTTGAATATCTTGACTTTATATTTTTCCTGTTTAGCGTAAGGATAGGGCTCGAAAAACTAATCCAATGTAAAAGCTGTTCATTATCTTGTACTGTTTTTTTATCTTCTAATACAGATTTCGTTAACATATCTTCTAAATGAATCATATAATGATGCCTTATTGTTCCAGTTACGCCTATAGAAATTATAAAAGTGCATAACACACTGAACAAGATAACAGTAAGATTTAGAACTAATAATTGGAAAACTACTTTGGTAATTTGAGCTACTTCCACAAGGGCAAATGCTGCAATTAATACTGTCCACGTTGTAACAACTAACTGAGCTAATTGATTTACACTATTTCTTTCATCATCTCTGCAAGAAGATAACTCAAATGTTAGTTCATTTATCTTCGATGAATCCGTTTTAGGGAGGGTATAGCTGGAAGTAGCTTTTTCTTTCATACTGTCCTCCAATTTCTGATTGGTATACTACTAAAACAAGTATGGATCATGTTTTATCTATTATACGATATCTTGGTGAACTAATACATCGTTTTTCGAAAATAATGTATGTCTATAACGGTCACTTAATGTGTTTGACCTTGAGCATAAGTTACCGACCTCCTACTGGGAATTTCGTACTCACCTAACAGATATTGCTCCTGAATTATTGTCTGAAATGGAAGCCTACATAAGTTCCATATCCGGCATGAGAATGTCGACGGCCGATTCAAGCCTCTGCCCGTAGATACACCGCTTCCCCAAGAGTGGCTAGATGAGCACAGTGAGCAAGTGGAAATCATGACGTTTCTCGGTGCCAGGATCCTGGATGATCTGCAGTACACACTCAGGTGGTGAACCTTTTTATTTTGCCTGCCACCTGTGGTGTAAGGGAGTGAACACCTGCGAAGGGGGTGAATAGCCTACTTGAATTTTACGGTGGGATTCCTCACGCGACGAATTCTACACCGACTATGTAGATTTTACAACTTCATCGTACAATGATGCTATCCTTTCAAAATTAATAAAGCGTAGTCCCTTGTCATTCCATTGCCATGGTAGTAGATTGGTATATGATATAGATAAAAAGTTTCTGATGGGCGTGGAAAGGTGCGAGGAGGAATTTAGGTGGACAATCAGAAGAATCTCAAGCGTGGTTATTGGGCAGAATTACGTCACTCTTATTCTATCGTCTCACTATTGCTATACGGGGTGTTGGGCAGTATTTTATTACTAGTGGCCGACCTAATGAATTACCCTTCACGCTACATTTTTGCCCATGGCGCTTTGGTGGGTTGGCTTACTGTGGGAGGTTTACTCCTATTGCTAACTCTGGGGCTTTGGAAACTTGGTATTCTTTCCATGTTTCACGTCACCTCGGCCAATAGTTTTGATACTTTTCTATTTAGTGTCATCTTGTGTTCAGCTCTCTTACTTACTAGCTACATATTGCTGGATGTCTTTGGTCCAAGTGTACCGACGCAACCTTACAAAGCCATTGGTTCTGCCATCGCCCTAGTTGGTTCCTTGGCTTTGCTCGGAGTCCGCATTTTTCATCACGTCATGCGGCACAAACAGGTAGACAAACTTCCGACCACTGTCTTTGACTTGAGGGACATTGCCAGCGGAAACTTCAATCCCATCCCTGGACAACCCATCCTCGTATCCGAAGAAGCTGTTGATTATGACCTGCTGGAACGGGGTCCCTACATCGATCAGCTATATAATGCCATCACAACCTGTAACCCTGACAGGGGCTTCGTCATCAGTCTGGAAGGTTCCTGGGGCAGTGGCAAGACGACGATCCTCAACAACGTTAAGAAACACCTAAAAGAGGATATCAAGCTGCACAAGCTTAAAAGGTGGAGAGAAGTCGATAAGGCCCAAAAGACTAAAAATGTTGATGCGGTTCCAAATGCCGTCGTGAAAGCCCCCGCCTTAGTCCTAATTGACGATTTCGATCCCTGGACCTATGGCGATGCCGAGGGAATGCTTTATGGGTTCTTCGACGCTATCCTGCGGGAAACAGGCGTGCGCGTCAGCATGCTGGTTCTACGGCACCTGATTAATGAAATCAGCACCACTTTGTCCGACCGATACCCTTTGAGCAAGGTATTTCGGTCATTCTTTTACTCCACCAGCCAGTCCGCACGTGTCAAGGAATGGGTCAATGACTACTTAGTAGTCACAAACCAAAAGGTCGTCGTGTTTCTGGATAACATCGATCGCGCAGAAAGCGAAAATGTTATTCTTCTCTTTAAGATCATCGGCAACGTATTCAATTTAAATCGGGTAATTTACGTGTTGTCTTTCGACCCGGGACGGGTGATGGACATCTTCTCGGACAAATTGAGTATCGATTATGGATTTGTAAAAAAGATTATTCAAATGCCCATTCAGTTGCCGCCCATCGCACAAGAGAAAAAGGCTATTCTGATCACCAAGAGTCTGGAAAATCTGTTGGTATCCTATGGCGAAGAGAAGCATAATTTCGGTTCTTTTATTGCCTTGGCTAGATGCATGTTTCAAACTATTGATGACCTGCGAGAATGGAAGAGGTTCATCAATACAGCGTTTTCTCGTACCTTCCTTAACAATTTTGGCCTGTATCCTCCCGATCTCTTGGCCCTCAGCTACATTCACTTTTCTTGCCCCGAATTGTATCAGGCCATTCAAACAAATCGCTATTTCTTTGTTTCATATGATCGAATCACAAATATGGATTTTTATGCATCCTCTTTGCAAAGAGAACAGTTCAATGATGAAAGCAAGGCCTTCTTTGATGGTTTCTCCAAGAAATATAGTGGGTATCACAATCTACTTGAAGAACTTTTCCCTTATATCAAACGGCATGGAAAAGGTCAAGAGGTTCAGCCGGGGTACGGAAACCCAGAGGAGAGTTCCGACGTCTCCACCAACTCTCGCATATGCAGCGCGAAGTACTTTGATTTATATTTCAGCCTGACATCCAATGATTATTTACATATCGGAGAGCAGGTAAAAGACGCTATTGCCAGAATCAACCGAGCCAACGACCAGGACACATCCGATGAGATCATACGTGATTTGGTGAAAAGTACCCCGTATGACCAACATAAAGAAATGATAGAACGCCTGCAAAGCCACCTCGATGCCGTCAAATCACAAATGCTACTTGTTGTATCATTACTCAAACATATGAAGGAGATAGACAATACCCGTGAATTTATGGCTTTGAATGCAAGGAGTCGATCTGAGATTATCCTTGCGACCCTACTGCAAAGAATGCCGGAAAGCGATTTTACTGCTTTCCTAGAATCCAACAAAACCAATTATGCTCGTATAATGGCTATTTCATCCATCATAGATTTGGTTGATAATTCAAAGGAAGAAAATAGTAAGAGACGCCTAAATCCCTTGCAGGAAATGTACAAAAAGATGTGTCAAGACATAATCGCTATGCCAATTGACTTGTACCACAATCAGTATTATATATCGCAGAATGTTTGGGGTGTTGCGAAGTTTTACAAAGATGACCTTCCTACCATCCAACAATACATTGCCAAGATTGCAAGCTCCAGCAACATATATCGTCTACTCTATGACACAGTATTCGTTTCGATAGGTTCTAGTGTTCGCTATTCCATTCCCCAAGAAAACTGGAATGTCCTACTTGGCTCAACAAATGTGGACGACCTCATTGCTCAGGCTCCTCCTCATACTGAATCGGAAGAATTCTTGTTGAATGTTTACAAAGCATATAAAGAGTATCCATCTGCAAATCCAATGTCCGACAAAGGTATCATTGAGGTCCCTGCTCAAATACGCATTGTGGTCTAGCCCCTATCACACTGTTCCGTTGTATTTCCATTCATCCAACCAATGGCAAACCTGCATCAGCAGCCGTTGACATGTGTGTTGGAGTACTTGACGCGGCAATAGTTCTCGCACCAAATGAGGCCGCTGAAGTATCTCGGTACTATAATACACATCAGCAACACAAGTTGATACAATTTGGCCTGCTTCATACAGAGGCGGGTCTTGTTGTTTAGTGGCCTGAAAGCGTTGATATTACTGGCGTTTTGATTGATGACAGGTAGTTGGGCATGAACGGATGAACTACTGAAACCGGGTTTGTTTTCCCTTGGGAGAGATATCCGGGCACTCGCGCTGCCTTAAATGCAACACCCTCCCCCTTGCCATGCGGGAGTATAGGAGTGCCATGCGGGAGTATAAGGGCGCCATGCGGGAATATCGGGGTTTCATGCGGGAGTATAGGGTTTGCCATGCAGGAGTTCGATTCAGCCATTATCATTATGCTTGGTTGCGTCTGCTAATTTGGCAAATTGCTTTTTCCATACCCGCGATGGTTTCTTACAAATGCAATCTTCACGTGTAAAGGCACAAACTCCGAGGAGACCATTGTTTCCACAAATGTCCGGATTGTTAGCTCGGCATCCATAGGTTTGGGTTTCTGTATCCTCACAATGCAGTGCTGCACCAAAAGGTACTCGCAATTTCTTGGTACTCACTTTTTCATCCGAACTGGCTTAATCTATCGTACATAGGCATAAGTAGGTCCAGTATTGCCATGATTCGCTTTTGTTCAGCAAGTGGCGGGAGCGGAAACATTAAGCTACAAACATCAGAAACATTGACATGCTTTGCACCTATTCCACGCTGCTTTGCTGTAAGTGATAATACAGTGTAAGGTGACATTAAGAATCGTCTCAAGTATTGTGGCAAAACACTTTCTGAGCATCTGATCAGCATTACTCGCTGCCCAAGGCAGATCTTCATTGAACTAGGTAGAATTGCAGCTCTACAAATAGAACCTTCGCGTGTATAAACTATGTCATTTCTCTTTGGTTCCAATCGAGAAATTCGGGACATATATGTTGGCTCATCAACATAACGCCACCCCGTGATTGTCCCGCTAGGGTCTATACAGGTCGTATCTATGGTGTGATAACTAGTCCCATATTCATAATACCTTGGTGTAGAATGCGGACAATCAACAATTGCTAAAGCGATGTTTTGAAGAGAAACCCATTTCCAATTCTCCGGAACATCAAACGGCTTTTCATCCTCTGTGATTTCCGGCAGAGCCACTTCTTTTTTGATGGTTCCGGCTTTGATGAGTTTCTGTTTTTCGGCTTGAATCTGCCGATATAATTCCTCACCAGTCCCTTCCTCCGGGTGCTGCTCGACCAGTTTCCCTTGTATTGCCATCTGCAGGATGGATTTTTGCATATCGGTCGGAAAACACTTGTTGAAGTCCTCGAGCTTGCTCCATGCCTGTTCATAGCGGTCAATGTACGGCAGCAGTTCTTCGATTTTGGCAACGATACGCTTCTGCTCGGCAAGAGGGGGAACAGGAATCATAATTGAATTCATGTTTTCTTGATTGAGCTTTGGAACTGCAATACCATTTATCAACCCCATCGCAGGAAGGTTATAAGAATCAAGGCAGTATTTCATAAACCAAATATCACAAATTATTGGCTGAACTACATGAACATGATTATTTGCCCAAAATTTCCCATTAGCAATGAACGAATTATCACGTTCGGTATAGAAATTGCCGCCATCTTCGCCTATCATCAGATAATCGCCGGTGAAAATGTAATTATCAACCTTATCTATAGCTCCGGTTGCCCCGTAATAATGGTAATATCCATTAATTGATTCTCTATCTGATTTACTTACTGGTCTTCTTTGGCTGTCATAATTAATTACGAGGTTACCAAAACGTTCCCACGCCCAATTATCAGGAATGCTAAAAAGGATATCATCATCATTGATATCTTTACACTTACCTATTTTTACACGCGTACCCGATGCTATTTGGTGAGTTTGTTTGGCATTCGCTTTTAGTAAATCAAATCCAGTACCTTCGCATGGATTATGTGGTAGCAAATTTCCTTGTATAGCGAGATACAAAATACTACGTTTCAATTGATAAGGGGTCATTCCTTCGGTCCCCCAAGAATGGCAGTGATTTCTGCCAGTACACGGTCAATTTCGGCATTCAGGGAAGCCCTCCGTTCCTCATACCTCTGAATCAAGTCCATCGGGTCAAGGATTTCCTCTTCCACATGGGGATAGCCGCACTGATCGAGATTGTAACCAAGCTCCACAGAAAGCTGTTGAACGATGTATTTCTTCGCCTTGTCAAAGCCGGCCACGCTGATTACCTGCCGGTTATGCCACCATTCGATGACCGGGGCAAAATGTTCCAGTTTCATCGACTTTGTCTTGGAAAAATGCTTATAACCCTCCGGTATATCCAGACGGTAGAACCATGTGTCCGTAGTTGGCTTGGTATAGTCAAAAAACAGAATGTTCGTTGTGATGGAGGTGTAGGGCGAGAATACGCTGCTGGGCATACGGACAATGGTATGAAGATTGAATTCGGAAAGCAGTTTCTTCTTGATGGCAACCTTGGCATTGTCCGTGCCGAACAGGAAACCGTCCGGCAGAATGACCGCTGCACGGCCGTTTTTCTTCAGACGGTACAGGATGACGGACATGAAGAGGTCTGCCGTTTCGCTGCTGGCAAGGTCGGACGGGAAATGGTTTTTGACTTCCGCCTTTTCGCTTCCGCCGTATGGTGGATTCATCAGGATGACGTCGAACTGATCATCCTCCGTATAATCCAGCACATCGCGAAGCAGTGAGTTGCCGTGATCAATTTTCGGTACGTCCAATCCATGGAGCAGCATGTTGGTAATACACAGCATATACGGAAACTGTTTCTTCTCAATGCCGTAGATGGAGTTCTCATATTGCGCCTGGTCATCCGTGGTCTTGATCAGCGGAGCCATTTCCTTCAGCCAGCTTGTGATGAAACCTCCGGTGCCGCAGGCAAAATCCGCCATCCGCTCACCAATTTTCGGCTGAATCATTTTTGCCATGAACTCCGTGACCGCGCGCGGCGTGTAAAACTCACCAGCAGAACCCGCGCTCTGCAATTCACGGAGGATGGTTTCATAGATGATACCAAAGGAATGGCTTTCCTCATAGTCACTCAAATCCAGTTCGTCAATGACATTGATGACCTGACGGAGCAGAACGCCATCCTTCATGTAGTTGTTGGCGTCCTCAAACGTGGTCCTTACGATGGATTTCTTGATGGGCGTGTCCGGCGTCACGTCCAGCCCTTTGAGGGTGGGGAACAGGGTGTTGTTGACAAAGTTCATCAGCGTGTCACCGGTCATGGCGCTGCCGCTCTTGTCATCTACAGCCCAACTGCTCCAGCGGCACTTCTCCGGGATAATGGACTGATAGGCATCCTCGTCCATGGCCCAGTCCTGTTCCTTGGCGTCATACACCTTCAAAAATAACATCCATGCAATCTGTTCGATGCGCTGGGCGTCCCCGTTGATGCCGGCGTCATTGCGCATGATGTCCCGGATTCTTTTCACAAAATTGGATAAACTGCTCACTGAATCAACCTGCCTTATATAATTCTTGTTCCAGTTCCCTGATGGCTTCTAAATACCCAGCTTTCCCTCCAAAGAACTGCGCGATTTTGGATGGCTTGCCGAATTTCAGGAATGGATCAAGCCTTAAAACCTCAGTCTTCTCAATTTCATAAATGCCGGTGTTCATGTACTTGTCCAGTAGCGCTTCCAGCACATCACGCGCAACACCCTTGTACTTGCTCAAAAAATCACGTTTTTTAACCTCGTTGGCACGTTCCCGGCGTGTCAGCGGTTTCTGGCCGAACGCAAGATGGCAGATAAAGTCAAAATCGTCTACATCAGCCATGCCCTGGTCCGCCTTCAGGCTTTCAATGTCGATGCCGCGCTCCAGGAGCAACTCCTTGATGCTTTCTTTCTTCTCTTCCGCAGTCCATTGACGGATGAATCCATCTAAAGAAGCGTATGTACCCAGAATGTTGGACTTAGTGTAGTCAATGATGCTTTCCTGCCGGAGCAGTTTGCCATTTGCATCGTAGATTGAAACGGTTTTCCCAATGACCTCGACAGTACAGCCGTTTTCATCAACAATGGGCTTCTTTTTGGGATCTATAGGCGGGTCGGGAGGCGGAGGTGGATCGACAGGCTCTGTATTGCCGGTTTCGTAATTTTCATCCTGCTCAATGGGGCCATCCCAATCCGGGTCAGCGAACAGACGCGTCACGTTTCGAAAATCCATGACCGTGAAGTGTGTTTTACCCTCCTTCTCACGCAGCCGGGTACCGCGGCCGAGAATCTGCTTAAACTCAGTCATCGAGCCAATCGTCTGATCAAGGACGATCAGCTTGGTCATCTTGCAGTCCGCGCCGGTGGAGAGAAGCTTCGATGTAGTCGCAATCACAGGGAACTGAGCAGAAACGGAGATGAAATATTCGATTTTACTCTTGCCATACACATCGCTGCCGGTGATGCGGACAACATAATCCGGATTCTGCTGAACCATGTCAGCATTGAGATTGTTCAGCGCGATTCTCATCCGCTCAGCATGTTCCTCGGTAGCACAGAACACAATTGTCTTCTGCATCCTGTCCCAGCTTTTCAAATATTCCGTGATTTCCCTGGCAACTTCGTAGGTACGATCTTCGATGATAATGTTGTAGTCATAATCGCTGTTGGTATAAATACGGTCTTCGATTTCCTGACCGTTCATATCCAGCTGTCCTTTATACGGTCGCCAACCTTCGCCAATGTTGGTGTGGATATTGATGACCCTGAACGGCGCGAGAAAACCGTCCTCGATCCCTTCACGGAGACTGTAGGTGTAAACCGGCTCACCGAAATAATCGATGTTGGAAATGTATTTTGTTTCCTTCGGTGTTGCAGTCATACCTATCTGAGTGGCAGAGAAGAAATATTCAAGAATCTTACGCCAGTTGCTGTCCTTCTTCGCGGAACCCCTATGGCACTCATCCACGATGATGAGGTCGAAAAAGTCTTTTTGGAATAGTGAGGCAAAACGCATGACGGGATCATCATCCTGGGCATCCTCATCATCAACAACATCATTACCTGCGAGTTGCTGATACAGAGAAAAATAGACCTCATAGGAAGTGATTGTCACAGGGTCATCCTTGGCGAAATTGATTTTGTGAATCGTCTTTTCCAACGGCGCGAAGTCTTGCTGAATCGACTGGTCAACAAGAATATTGCGGTCTGCAAGATACAGCACCTTTTTCTTCATGCCGCTTTTTAGCAGCCGGTAGACAATCTGAAACGCTGTGTATGTCTTTCCGGTACCGGTTGCCATGGCAAGAAGAAGCCGCTGCTGTCCCCTGGCAATTGCTTCCACCGTGCGGTTGACGGCGTTGCGCTGATAATAGCGCGGTGTGTATGTTGTCTGGCTCGTATAGTAAGGCTGGCTGATGATTTGTATTTCCTTGTCATTCAGTCTTTTATATGCCTGATAGCGTAAAAACAGTTCATCAGGGGAAGGAAACTCGGATAAAGCAAGCTGCCGTTCATGCCCGGTCAGAAAGTCATGCTCATAAAACGCATCACCATTGGAACTGTACGCAAAAGGCACATCGAGCATTAGGGCATAGGTCATAGCCTGCTGCAAGCCATATGAAATTGTGTGTGTATTGTCCTTGGCTTCGACGATGGCAATCGGGTTGTTTGTATTGATGTAAAGAATGTAATCTGCCTTTTTCGGCTTTTCACGGAATACAAAATTACCTTTGAGGTTGACTTTGCCATCCGTGATTTTTGTTTCCATCGTAATCCGGTCATGACTCCATTTTGCAGTGATTGCCGGAGTAATAAACCGGAGCTTGATGTCTTCTTCAGTCAGCCTAGTCATTAAACTCCTTCTTCACTATCAATGATTTGCAAATCTCACTCGTTTAGATCTGTTTCTCAAACCTAATCATTGCCGTGATGTTCTCAGTCATCGCACAACTTCATAATCCCAAATACACGGACGTTAATTTGCAGTTATTGTATCCTAACACAAATAAGCGGCTAAGTTCCATTAATTCTGCCACGATGTATAAATAGTATTTCTACGGCTAAACGCTTCATATCCACCTTCCATAATGTCAACAATTTTGCGATGTGCATTTTCTGAATCAATACTGCCAGAGGTGACTTGGATTTGCTTCTCAGAATATTCAGTAGCGACAACTCTCTCAGCATCTCCAAGTACAGGAATGTTTGCATTATGTGTTGCGAAGATGAATTGAACATTCGGTTTCTTGGCACATAACGTTCGAATAAACTCAGTATATACTACTTGATTATCTAGGTCGTCCTCAGGCTGGTCTATGATAAATACGTCAGTATCTTCTTGTGTTAGAATAAATAGAATTAAAGCTGATGCACGTTGTCCAGCAGATTGTTTACTTAATGGTTTCCCGTGATATGTGATTTGCACAAGATTTTGACACCGGGTTGCAATGAGTGATGCGTAATTTGAGGTCAATTTTCCCGAGATATTAATGTACTCACGTTCGGTCAAAGGTGTATTTATTTTCTTTAACATTACACCATCATTTATGAAGAAATCTTCTAGAATACCAACGATATCAGTAAAGTCCTCGCATAAAGCTTTATATTTCGGATCACTTAAACCTGTCCCTCTAAATGCGTTGCGTAGCTGGTCTTCAAAACAGCTTTTATCGCCCTTAAATGTAATTGTGATCTTTAGTACAGGTTGACTCTCGTTTATTTTCGCGATCTCTCTTGCATACTCGTCAAATATACCCTTTAAGTGTTCATTTCGTTTTCTTATAGCCGTTTTTATCTCGGACTTTATAGTGGATTCCGAAATCATATCTCGTTTATACTTTGCTACGCTTTCAGCATTTGCTGCTTTATCTTTTTGATACTTCTCAAAGCTCTCCAAATCAAGTGTGTCATCATTAATATCTCTTTTAATTTGCGCAAACTCATCCTTTAATGACTGAATTGATGCAGCTAGCTCTTGCTGGATTAACTTGAGGCCTTCGGCATCGGTTTCAAGGGCGATAACGATGTTTGAAATTTGAGCTATTCGAGAATTAACCCTGTCAACTATGGATTGAGTACGACTGAAGATATCCTCATTGTATTTTGAAGTGTGATCGACTAGAGTAATCGCAGCAGTACTGCATGACATTAAAAAGTTCTGGTATGCTTCAATTATCAATCGAAGCTCTTTGGAGAGTGTAATTATTTTCACAGCATCCTTATTACATGATGTCTGCTTATCTAGACGCCCTGACACGCCTTTTTCTTCATAGATTGTCAGTTTGTGATTTAGTTCTCGCTCCTTTTCTTCAAGATCATTAATTTTCGCCGGTATTTGAGAAAGTGAAATCAGTCGCCTAATATTACTTGAGAGTGAGGTTTCCAATTCAGATATTGATACTTGCCGAGAAGTGACTCTACTGCCTACGAGTTTATCTAGTAGTCGCAACTCATAACCTGGGCTAGATTGGGCCAAATCCTTTTGGCCGAAGTACATCGGATTACGAATTATTGATCTCGGTGCTATAGATTGATCCTTTCCATTTGCATCAATAACAGAAGGCTGTTCACCTAAAATCCTTTTTACATCGTATTCAACACCGTGTTCATCCACAACAATCAGATTCACTTGACCGCCTGAAGCAAGAATATGCTTAACTAATTCAGTCTTGTATATCGCATCTGCGTCCGGTTCGATGGAGAGGCAGTAACGCAAAATTTCAATGATTGATGATTTACCACTCCCTCGCGCACCAATTAGTGTATTAAGCTGTGGTGAAAATACAATTGTCTGACTATCGAATTTCCCCCCGACAAAAGCAATGGATTTTATATAGCTGTGCTTTGGAAGCGTCTTTGACTCAAATACTCGGTTCTTGTGATCGGCCAAAGCGTACTTGATTGCCCCAAAGGAGTATTCGCCGATTTTGATATATGTTGCTCTGCCTGATTTCCCAATATCATTAAGATTTTTTGGATCAGAACCTTCAACACATGCAATCTCTCTTCCTGTCCATAGTGAGAGATTAGCCTTCACATCGCGAGTTCTTACTTTCTGTAATCCCAGTACTCGATTACGAAATTCAGGATTACTGGCGATTGACTGAATCATGCCACCTTTGCATTCATTGTAGAATCCGCTGTTATCTTCAATGTGAGCAAACACAATAAAGTAATCCTTATTGAATAAATCTAATTTTCTTATTATCGTCATCAGGTCATCGTTACATCTTGTATTTGCATGTTCACGGTTCGGTATATTTAGAAAAGCCGAATTAAGGAATTCGTTAATTGAATCATGCCCATTAATAAGCCAATCATTTGGATTGAACACAATTAATGTATGGACTCCATTTGACCCTTCCTTTATTGATAATTCTGTTCCAGGCAAAATGAAAATGTCTTTCTTTTTTGCTGCTGTATGGATGGCTTTATACTCACAGTAATCAAACTTATTGTGGTTGGTAATTACCCCAACGCTGATATTCTTTGAAGATAGCGCATTGATATAATTGGAAACAAACGAGTTTTCCGGATCGCTATATTCAAACTCCTTATCTTTTTGTGTGTGCAAGTGGAAGTCTGCAACGACAATTTCAGATCCATGCTCAAACATAATTCCGACCTCACTTTGTTATATTTGCTACTGCACACCTTCCCGGATGTATACTTATTACTGTTCAAGTTTCCGACAATTATCTGAGATACTTGGCAATCTCATCTCTTTATCGATAAATGGTCGCCAAAGACTCTTAAGCTTATTCGCATTTTTCTCCTTACAGACCATTCAACAACACAACCATGATATGTTGAAAGTATATCAATGCAGTCATGAAATTACAAGGGAAAACCTAACGAATGTATGAACAAAACCATTACCAATGAAATGAAGTTGATCATTGCCTCAAAATTTCTTTTCGACTTCCACAAATAAGTTATTGACATCATCTTTTACCCGTGCTATTCTGCACATACCAAAAAGCGAACAAATGTTCCCTTTAAGGCTGACGAAAGGAATGGGAAACGATGCAACGTGAATTCCGAGGTACATTTGGTGATTTCCTGGCATTGAAGCGCAAGGAAGCTGACCTCACCATCAAAGACATGGCGCATGCAATAAACACACCCTTTATCGTTCAAAATCGTTAAAAACGGTATGCAAAACTTTGCTATTAATGTAGTGAAGTGATAGAATCATAATGAATTGTAAAGTTAGGGAGAATCAACCTATGAAAGCGGATTTGATAAAGCGGCTGTTTAGGGGTATTTTTTCCGAAGACACTGTGTCCCTAAAAAAAATAGCCAATTCAGTGATAAACGAAGAAAGAGAACTCGGCCATGGCAAGCTTGCTGATTCGCTTGAACACATCAGCGTAACCGAGAAGCCGAGATTCAGTGGCTTCGGGGATAAGTATGGCAGTGGGAATGGCATGGCTATTTCCGGCTTACCGATGAGTAAACGCGACAATTCCCAACTGGTTTCCTTTGTACCACGTGAACTCCTAAAGCACCACATGGTGCTTCCCATTGATGTTGAAAAACGATTGCAATCAATTGAAAAGGAATTTGCAGCAAGAGAGCGTCTCGGTAAATACAATCTAACTCCGAAAAGAAAGATCCTCTTGCATGGATCGCCAGGCTGCGGAAAGACATTAAGTGCAGAGCGTATTGCATGGAATTTAGGAATACCGCTTCTAAAGGTTCGCTTTGACGCATTGCTATCTTCGTATTTTGGTGAATCAGCATCAAATCTCCGAGCTGTTTTTGACTATTGTAGGAGGGAGCCGGTTGTTCTGCTTTTGGACGAGTGCGATTTCATTGCAAAGTCACGAATAACGACACAGGATGTCGGAGAAGTACCACGAATTGTCAATATGCTGTTAACGCTTCTAGATGAATACAATGCTCCCGGACTAGTCATTGCCACAACCAACCTTAGAATTAAATTGGACGAAGCCCTGTTCCGGCGTTTCGATGATGTTATCGAAATTCCTATGCCACACCTCGAAGAGCGTGAAAAACTGCTGAGAATGACACTTTCCGCAATCCCTGTGGATGCTAGCATCGATTTTCACGCGCTCGCGGAGCAGATGGATGGATACTCATACTCCAACATTGTTCTAACAGCGCAACGTGCAGCGAAGCACAGCGTCTTGGCAGGGAATAGAAGTATAGATTTAGTCCACTTTGAACAAGCTATCGCAGAAGGTTCGAAGTTCTAAGCAATAGGAGGAAGGTCTTATGGCTGGCACAAAAGACTTTATGCATTTGCCGTTACCGCTGAAAGAAAACGGAAAGGCGTATTTTCGTAGACCTATTATACCTCCACAGCCTCAAACTACACAGAATCAACAAAATCGGCAATCACACGGCAGCGATTTGAAAAGGAGCGCGGCTGACTTATCAAAGTTTTGGAATAAACGCCGTAATGAGCGCATACAACAGAATCTTCCGACCATAAACGGTGGTATTCCATTCTTGCTCAAAATTGACCCTACCACAGATGTTGATTTTCTATCCGGCATGGGGTTTGAAGTTGTTTGCGACCTTGACGATGGTTTTGTTGTCGTAGCTTCTGAAGATGTAGATTTGAATTTTTTTCAACAGAAAATTTACGATTTCATAAGTAATAAGGGTCGCAGCGGCTCGCCCTCAAGAGTATATGGTTTGTGCGAAGATGACGATAGACTATCTAGAATTTTATCGAAAAGCCTTTTTGAAAAATGGGCAACACTTAACGCAACAGAAGTAATTGTTGACTTGTCAATTGAATGTAATGGGCTGACGCGTAGCCCTGAACTACTCGATAAAGAAGATGGAGAAACTGATGATTCCTACAACGAGCGTTGTAGAAAGGCAAAAATCAAATACTACGAAAAAATTGATGATATAGCCAGAAGACGTCAGCAAGAATTTGAAAACATCGTAACTGCATATAACCCAAACCAAGGATTTGAGTATATTGATGATGTTGACAGCTTTTCGGTACGTATACGGATAAACGGTAATGGGCTTCGAGACCTAGTTCAGAATTTCGGCTATATCTTTGAAGTCTCTGAAAGCGCAGAAATTATAATGGAGTCAGCAGAAGGCATAGCAACACAGGAAAGCAATTCACCATCTATCATTGCGCCTACTGCAGATAGTCCAATTGTGTGTGTAATTGATAGCGGAATCCAGGAAAATCATAGATATATATCACCAGCAATGTTAGTGGACGATTCTGTTTGCTTAATAAAAGGCGAAACATCAACAAATGACGAATATGGCAGTGACGGAATAACGGGCGGCCATGGAACACGGGTAGCAGGTGCTATTCTTTATCATGACATTATTCCCATATTTGGCAATTGTATTCTATCGTGTTTTATTCGCAATGTAAGAGTTCTAAATAAACAAAATGTTTTGCCTTTAGATACACTCCCCGGTCAGATCATTTCCGATGTTGTTCAACGATTCGCTGTCGAAGCAACTCCTAAATCGAAGATTTTTAACCATTCAATCGGAGCACGTACACCGTTTGATGGTGATGAATTCAAGCATATGTCTATTTGGGCGGCGAAAATTGACGCTGTCTCTTATGAGAACGATGTGCTTTTTATTCAAGCAGCAGGAAATATCTCACCTGAAGTAATACGTGGCCTTGTCAGTATTGGATTTAAATATCCAGCATATTTTTGTGAAAAGCCTGCTCGATTGTCAAATCCAGCCCAAAGTCTACAGGCTTTAACTGTTGGCTCAATATCTCATAGCGATTATTATAATGATGACGTCTCCGCAATGGGAAAGAATGGCGAAATTTCTGCCTTTTCTCGTATAGGCCCCGGGATCTGGGATAGCATTAAGCCCGATGTGGTTGAATATGGTGGCACCTATGCGATCAACGAGAGCGACAATACATTGACCACCCCAGAAGAAGTTTGCATTGACTTAATTCGTTGTTCGCCATTAGGTCCGGCACACGCAAAAGACATCATCGGCACCTCTTTCGCTGCTCCAAAAGTAACTCACATAGCATCTGCAATTCAACGGGTTTTACCCAATGCCTCTGCGTTACTTTATCGTGCATTAATTGTGCAATCAGCGAAATTACCGAGGGACACTTCACGGCTTTCACCTGATGAGAAGCAAATGCTAATGCGTCAGATGGGATACGGTTTACCGGACTTAATGAAAGCCACAATGAACAACGACTATCGCGTCACACTCGTGACGACCGACACTAACGAAATTGGCGCGAGAGAAGCACATATATATCAAATTTTCCTGCCGGATACCTTGCGAGATATCGCTATGGACTATAATATTCTCGTTGAGATTACGCTTTCGTATTCGGCAAAACCGCGCAGAACCAGACGTGGAGTAAAAGGTTATATGTCAACATGGCTAGATTGGGTATGCAGTCGCATTGGCGAAGCTGAGAAGACATTCAAGCAACGTGTTTTTGAAACTGATACGAGCATCCAAGATGACGGTGCATTTAAATGGGCTATTCGAGAACAAGATAATTGGGGAGATTTTAAAGGATTCAATCGAAAGAACCAAACTTTACAGAAGGACTGGTGTATAATCAAATCAAGCCAGTTGAGCGCTGCATTTTGTGTTGCTGTTCGTGGACACAAAGGCTGGGGGAGTCTTTTCAAAGCCAAATATGCCCTAGCAGTTAGCTTTGAAGCTATTGATCAGAATATCGAAATCTACGAGCCTATCCAACTCAGTAATCGTGTTGAAGTTGAAGTCGAGAACTCAGAGGTTCGAGTGGAAATATAGTTTTGCAGAGGATAACAAATTATAGTATCCTTTTGTGCACTATCTCAAGGCAAAAGAAGCATTCGTTTCATTAGGCAATCGATATAATGTGACTAGTACATGGTAATATCTGGCTTCCGACGAGTCTTGAAAATCATCTTCAAATTGATACTCGCGATCGACGAGTCAGAGTATATTCTTATATTACTTTAATCACTAACGCGCCCATCAGCCATTAACTGTGAGTGATTGAAGCAACTCTTGATATGTTGTTCATCAGTTTGAGTGCCGACTCCACATCCGGTCCGTAGCGGAGAACAATGCAACGCTGAGGAGCGACATGGACGCTGACTACGGGGTTTGGCGGGAAGAGTGATGCTGTTCGTTCGCGCTCTGGAAATACTACTTTTCACATTGATACATAAGCAAACACTCTTCCCGGAAAACCTGAATGTGCTAAACCTCGGGTTTGGGCAGAACCTGATGAGCCGAAGGCTCCACCGCTAATTCTCCGAAATCCCTTCTCGGTTTTTCAGGTTGCGAAAAACTAGCAAAGCGACATCAGACGTGTTGTTTATGTGGATGCCAATATCGCCTTTACCAAACTCGAGGTGATTAGCGTCTATCAAGGAATATTCTCCAGTTCTCTTTTCTTATAAGGCCTTACGTTCAACGAACCATCTGCCAAAGCTGTTCCCGGACAATGCTCCGCTACGCTCAAAGAACAGATAACTCTGTTTACCGCGAATCCATATCGTGTATCTGTCCCCCTGCCCGCCGGCTTTCATAGCTGCAGCCTGCCGGACGTCTGTGACCTTGTCAATCTCAAACACCTTGCCATCGATCCATATGAGGTTAATCGGGATCAGGCTGCCGGCTGCATTGAAGCGGGCATTCACTTCAACATAGACCCGATCAGCGGTTTCACTCTTCATGATAGTCCACCTCCATATTTCGAAGGAACTTGCTGCCAGCTTGAAGCGGTGGCTCAATGAACTGGTACCCTTTCCGCTTCATGACACGGAATTTGAAGTCCAGCAGTTCAGGTGGTACACGCAACGTTGAGGCCACAGAGAAAAAGGAAATATCATCATTGAGCAGCTCAAGCACATCCTCATCCTTCAATAGCAGTTCAGCGGCAAACACATTGGCTTCATGTTCGGTGACAGAGGCCGTGTCAAATAAGGCAAAATCCTGAAACGCTGCCATGCCCAGATTCTGGGAATGCAGAACCGCATGCCCCAACTCATGCGCACAGATGATTTTCTGGATCATCTTTGGCAGATCGCTGTTGATCGTGATGCTTGTCTGGTCGTCCTGGGTCATGAAGAAACCCTTGCAGGCGCTCTTTGCCCTGCCCATCCCCTGAAACAACAGTAGGATCCCCAACGCCTTCACTATCTGGAAGGGATCAGTATCGGGAAAATCCCTTTTGAGGTCGTCAACACTTTGGCTAATATAATCCAGTCTCAATCACATATGCTCCTGATCAGAGATCATCTTATTTACAGGCCCGATTTCCTCTTGGCTTCATCCTTGCAGGCAAGATAGGCTTTCATGACCGCTTCAAAGAAAGCGTCCTTGGCCTCCTGGCTGATTTCACCGCCGGCAAAGAAGACGCGCTGCCTTTCCAGAAGGAAGTCCATCTCCTTCGCCGCCACTTCGCCATAGCGGTCTCGGGCCTCGTCCACATATCTTTTCTTCTCGATACCGTACAGGGGATCGGTGATTTCGTCATGCTTCAAATAGTCGGCTGACACCTGCAGGGTCTCTGCCAACTCGCGCAGGGTTCTTGCCCGCGGGACGGCCGCTGACGTCTCCCAGGCAATGACGGAGCGCCTTGACACTTTTGTAAGCTTGCCCAACTCCTCCTGGCTCAGCTTCAATTTCCGTCTTGCCTGTCTCACCTTGTCAGCAAATGTCATGGATATTCCCTCCCGAAATAAATTCACCCTTTATTTCACAACCCGCACTTTTCCTCTTGACACTACTTCTCATCTCGGATAGAATCCCACATGCAGCGTGTGAAGTTCGAGTTCATTGTAGCAAACGACAACTTCCTCTGTCAACAGGCAAATGTGAAGTTTCAGAAAAAGGAGGGAAAAATGACCCGCTCAATACTGCATAGTGACCTCAATTCCTTCTATGCCAGCGTTGAGGTCATGCTGGACCCCAGCCTTCGGGGGAAGGCCGTAGCGGTGTGCGGCAGCACCGAGGAACGACACGGGATCGTGCTTGCGAAATCTGAACTTGCCAAGAAGGCTGGGATCAAGACCGGCATGGTCAACTGGGAGGCCAGGAAGCTCTGTCCCAAACTCATCATGGTACCGCCGCAGTATGAGGAGTACCTGAAGGTGTCCCAACTTGTTCGCGCCATCTATGGGCGATATACAGACCAGGTCGAACCATTCGGGATGGATGAGTCATGGATGGACGTGACTGGCAGCGCGTGCATGGGAACCGGTGAGGAAATCGCTGAGGAGATCCGGCAGGCTGTGAAGGAGGAACTTGACCTGACAGTGAGCATCGGAGTATCGTTCAACAAAATCTTTGCGAAACTGGGCAGTGACATGAAGAAGCCGGACGCCATCACGGTGATCACGGAAGACAACTTCCGGGAGAAGGTCTGGCCGCTGGCGGCCTCCGAGATGATCTACGTTGGATGGTCTACCACAAAGAAACTGGCGAAGTACGGCGTCTACACAATCGGCGACATGGCGAAGCTGGATCCCAGTCTCATGAAGCAGTGGCTTGGGATCAACGGCCTTGCTCTCTGGAATTACGCTTCAGGTCTGGACAATTCCCGGGTAATGCACAAGGAGTATGAGTCACAGGTGAAATCTGTCGGGCACGGCATCACCTGCTACGCGGACGTCCAAACAGAGGAAGAAGCCTGGCTAGTACTCTTAGCGCTCAGCCAGGATATTGGTCACAGGCTCAGGGTCCATGGTCTGTCAGCCGGTGGTGTGCAATTGACAGTCAAGGACAATGACCTGGATTACCGTCAATGCCAGGCTCAACTGAGGCTTCCAACCCAAAGCCCCTTTGAGATTGCCCTGGAAGCGCGTCAACTTCTTCACGGAAACTACCAATGGGACAAGCCTGTCCGGGCCTTGACTGTGCGTGGCATCAACCTGGCGTCTCAAAAGAACCCGCTACAATGGGACTTCTTCAATGACGCTGTGCGTCATGAAAAGCGGCAGTCTGTGGACGATACTGTCGACATGATCCGCGGCCGATTTGGCAAGAACAGCGTCATTCCCCTGGCACTTGTTAAGCACACCCTGACTGAAAAGTCAGATCCCCATGACCTGGTGGCAATGCCGGGCATGATGTATCAATGAAACAGAGCGCCCAAACATAGCGAACAAAATGATTGGATTTGCGTAAATGATTCAAAGGAGGTGGTACATATTAGCAATGGGGAAGGGAGAAACTTGCCTGCGTGAGCCTGGAAGTTCGCAGTGATAATGGAACCGGAAAATTCTTGTTCGAGTGGGACCTCGTTAACGATACGATTACAAGAGTTCCTAACCTGGATCTGACCGATCCGGAGCAACTGAATACGCTCCTGCCACGCAGGGAGCAGTAGATTTTACGGGTGCGTTTGACGCTTACATAATACGGGGCAATACTCGTTTCCCCCTTTCCCACATATGCCTGAAATACCTTGCGCTGACAAAGGGTTCCAACTCCCCACCTTTAGTAGGATGAAAAGAGAATTCAGGAGGTTACCAAGACATCGTGAAGTCCATTCTGATTCTGTCTTCCGTGGTTTTATTTCTATATAATTCAATTTTCACTGAGAGGGTAGTGGGCCTTTGTACATTCAAGTCACTGATAGGAATTTTCAAAACAATCTTCTGACTTTCGCCTTTCTTGATCACTTCATTTTCGTATGTGTAAGACAGCGGTACAACTTTATCAAAGGAATCGTTGATTGCTGCTGTACCATACCCTCTCCAAGTGTACTTATAACTACTGTTCAATGTTGCAACTAACTCAATGTAAAGGTAGCCATCATCAATATAGGGATTAGTCAGTTCGTAATCATCTTTCCTTGATCCCTTTAACCACCATGCATACCATGTTGATTGTGTGGATTGGATGAATTTTGGACCTCTGCTAATAAACAGGGTTATTCTGTCTCCATCCTTAAATTCCGTTCCGTGAATAGGCGAAGATCGAATTACGCGTCCATCCTCGACCAAGTCGTTATACTCGCTAGCGATAATTGGCAACAATGAAAGTTGCCGCAAATAGGAAGTTGCGTCATCTTCTTGCAAGTTCTTCAAATCTGGTAGAGTCTGCTTTGGCTGAGGTGTTGGAGTATTTTGACCGGGAACACTAAGTTTAGCAAGCAGATTTGCTATTACCTGCATTTCACGCGTGGCTATTCCGCTTTCTTCCAATCCTAAATCACGTTGAAGGGAAGTCACAGCCTCTTTAGTTGCTTTATTGTAAATAGAAATCTTTGCTTCATCAGCACCTAGATATCCTGCTAGATATAGGTTCTGTTTTAGCTCAATAACCTGATTACTATCATCAAGGAAAGATAAATCCTCAGAAGCGTAAGAACTACAGCAAAACATGAAAACCAATATTGTGACGCAAACAACAACCAACTTCTTCTTCATTGGCAAGTGCCCATAATGCTGTAAAGTATGCTTGCTACTGTAATCATCATAGAAACCTCCACATTTTTGTGATTTGCCTTCTTGCTTTGTATTGTATCACACTTGCGCGATTGTTTGTGTCTCATTTTGCTTATAGTCCGCAAAAACATTTCCCAAGGAAAGCATGGAACAACGTTAACAGTTAGATAATTTCCGTACTTCAGAATTGTACATAAAAGACTTCATTACGGGTAATATTTAGTTTACTTTTTCGCGTGTCCAGATCAGTGGCCTCCGGAAACCACAACAATTTCCCGTGTCCATATTTCGGGTTTCTGGATGTGCTCTGTGTCTATTTTTAGGGGTACGGTTCAAGGCGGGTGCACTGTTACAGGATTCCCCGGGAAAAGTTTCATTGTGCACCCAACCCTTTCCAGAACCGCTGCGATTTCAGAAAATCGGCGATTTGCAGGGCCAGAATAGTGCCAACCTATGACTGCCTGCGACTTCCCAATGTCTGAATTCCCTAGAAAAATCAATACATTTTCGCATAAAAGAAGAACGCCAACTTCGTATCAAAATTGACGTTCAGATTTGGTCGAGGTGACAGGATTTTAACCCACAACTACCCGCCAAAGGCAGTTGCTCTGAAATATTGCTCTCAATCTAATCTACCCAAGCCGTTTAGCAAAACTCCATTCCGCTAAAAAGGGTAACAGTTCGGCACATCCCGATCCCACATCTTGGGGCGATGTCCATGTTCAAACATACCCAAATTCACAAAAGGCACACTCCGGATAGGCCAATGCTCGTATTCCTCTACCTCACCCAACCACGAAACGCTTTGTGCTTCAAAGGGCTTCAGCTCTCCCCCATGCTTTGCATACTGCACCTGACCTAACCATCGCATACGCATGTGATTGACCACCCTACACGCTGGCAACTGACCAGTTGCCCGAACAGGGAAATTCGATTGCGCTGGGGAGCGCTGGACGGTGGTCAGTTTGGAACGCGATGGGAGATCTATTCCCCCATTCGCGCTGCTTTCGAAGAACGTGAAATTCACCCCGGCTCCTACCGCACTGTGGAGCAAGACACCTGAGGAGGGCTACGTTCGCCGGTACCATGCCAGCCACCGCAAGCTGCCCGAAGAAAGGCAGATGCTCTGCACTGACCTGCTAGTTCCCGCCGTAGCGCCGGAGAAGGCGTTCGTAAAGGCCTGGAACTTGATGGTGGGACACGGGATGAGGTACACCGCAAGTTTTCGGGAGATGGCCAGGACGGGAGAGGATGAGCTGGTCAAGTACCGGATAATCGAGATGGCACGGCTGCTGCAGGAGAGTGACCGGATTCGGGGTGTTTGATTATGAGTTGTCGGTACATGTCCTAGACCATATCGATGTGACGCCGGTGGGCAGGCTCGCAGTCATCTGCCTCACGGGGACGAGGGTGACGGTGTGAGTCATAATCACATATTGGTTGAACGACAGTCTTAAGATCTTAATAGCCACTTCCCAAATTATGTCAGGTTTTCTTAGCAAGCTTTATCCGTAGAACATCGATGTATACAGATATTACAATTATTATCCCCTTAACTATCAATTGAATGAATGAATTTACACCCATTAGATTGAGTGTATTGGATATTGAACCGATTATTAGGCACCCAATCAATGTTCCAAAAAGTGTACCTGAGCCACCCTTCATTGACACACCACCAACCACACAAGCAGCAATGGCGTCAAGTTCAGCACCTTCACCTATCGTAGGTTGTCCAGAGCCCAAGCGGGATATCAGAATTATGCCAGAGAATGCAGACAGCACGCCTGAGATAACATAGACGATGAATTGTGTTCTTGAAGTGTTAACGCCGGAATATCGTGCTGCAATAATATTACCTCCAACGGCGTAGACTTTTCTGCCGAACCGTGTTCTATTAAGCACCACCCACAATAATACAAACACAATTAATGTATATATCACTGGTAAAGGAATCACACCAACGAAACCTGTGCCGATCTTTGGAAAGACATCATTGGTAAACACAACGGGACGTCCGCCAGTGATTACATAGGATAAACCGCGGAGTATGTTCATGGCTGCTAGTGTCCCTATGAACGCAGGCATTTCCATCACTGTAATCAAAAAGCCATTCACCATGCCAAAGAGCAGGCCTGTTATCACTGCAACAGTTATCGCTACTCCAGTAGAGAATCCATACTTGCCTATAAGCACAGCCGTGAGACAACCACAAAGCGACATAAAAGATCCAACAGAAAGGTCGATACCACCTGTCATTATTACGAACGTCATTCCAAAGGCGCAAAGAGCGGTACTGGAAATTGAGCGGAGAATAGACATTTGATTATTCATTGTCATGAACTTGGGAGATATAGTACTTCCAATAACAAAAATCAACACATACGCTGCTACAACTCCTCCATTAACCTTTAGGGCACCAATCATACTAGATCTTAGGCCACTACCTGCTTGTGCTAAGCTATCTTTTCGATTCTCCATATCAAATTACCCCCAACGCAAAACGAAGAATTTCTTCTTGGTCAAATTTTTGCTTGTCATCAAAACAAGTCTTGATTTCCCCATCGCGCATGATATAAATCCTGTCACTCATATTGATAACCTCTGGTAGCTCAGAAGAAACCATTATTATACTTTTCCCACTGGACACCAGGCGATCCATAAGCGCGTATATTTCGGCTTTTGCGCCAATGTCAATACCTCGTGTCGGTTCATCAAACATAAGTATGTCGGAATCAGTCGAAAGCCATTTGGAAAGAACTATCTTTTGCTGATTCCCACCAGATAGGTTTCCCGTTCTTTGCAGTAAAGATGATATTTTTATCGAAAGCTTATCAACAAAGTTCTGAGCAATACTGATTTCTTTCTTTTTGTCCACGCTGATAATTCGGATGAATTTCTCTAAAATGCTAATCGACATGTTAAACAAAACAGTGTTTCCAAGTATAAGTCCCTCCAGTTTCCTATCCTCCGGCACAAGACACAACCCAGCCTTAAGCGCATCATGAACCCGCCTAATCTTGCATTGTATGCCTTTTACCATAATCTTCCCGCTTGAACAATCTGATAGTCCAAAAAGGGCCTCTATTACCTCGGTTCTTCCAGATCCGACTAATCCAGCAAAACCGACAATTTCTCCCCTACACAAATGAAAACTTATATTTTTTACACGACCATCTTTTCGAGTGAGGTTACTAACCTCAAGGACAGTGTCCCCAATTACATTCTTACTTCTGGTATAATAGCGATCAAGGTTATATCCGACCATCATTCTTACAAGTTCATCGCGTGTGATAGTTCCAACATCAACAGTGTCCACACGTTTTCCATCTCTAAGCACTGTGATTCTATCCGCTATTCTGAATATCTCGTCCATTCTGTGAGATATATATACTATCGACATACCTTTTTGCTTGAGTAGACGTATCATATCAAAGATAGCGTCTACTTCTCTTTGGGATACCGCTGCTGTTGGCTCATCCATAACTAACACTGAGCACTGTTTATTTATTGCCTTAGCTATTTCTAGCATTTGTTTTTGAGCTGTGCTAAGTGAAAAAACTCTATCTTGTGAATTGAAGTTTGCACTAATTGACTTGAGCAGAGCAGTACATTCTTGATTTATCTTTTTTCTATCAATCAACCCGGCTTTACCAAGAGGTTCCTGTCCCATATAGATATTATCTGCAACAGTCAGTTGCTCTGCTAATGCGAGTTCTTGATGAATAACGCTAATACCATGCTTTATTGAATCCATTGGATTTCTAATATGAATAATCTGGCCAAAGAACTCAATTGTACCTTGGTCTATAGGGTAGATTCCAGCAAGGCACTTCATGAGTGTTGATTTTCCTGCACCATTTTCTCCAAGGAGCGCGTGTACTTCGCCTTTTCTCAAATCAAAATTCACATCACTCAATGCCCGTACTCCTGGGAAAAACTTGCTTATATTCTCCATTTTTAAGATGATTTCGTTCACTGCCATTATGCAAACACACCCCCCCCCAATAATCGCAAAGCAGGAATATAAAGAGAATAGTAAACACTACGTTTGGTATAGTCAAGATCCATTTAACTAGCAATTATTGTTTGACAAAGGCAGTATCCATTGTACCTGATACTGCCATTGTCAAATTGTTTAGTGTTTAATGCCTTGGGATTAATTTGCTTTTATGTATTCATCAACATTGGTTGCATCAACATACAAAACCGGCACATAGGTGAGCCAGTCATGATCAATTGTTCCACCAGCAAGTACTGTGTAGATATCCTCGGTAGGTATGCGAGCTAGTTCGTTAGGTTGCTGTTTTGCAGTCCCAGTAAGCTTTCCTTCCTTTATTGAGGCATAAGCATCCTGAGCACCATCAACTCCATAGATAAATGTCCCGGTCTCAGAGTTTACCTTCATTCCTGCAGCCTCAAGTCCACGTAGAAACGCAAGTGCTATAGGGTCACCGCCGCCAAAAATCCCATCAATCTTGTCGTATTTCTGCGCCCAAGCCTCAGCAATGGCCATCTCTCTCTCCTGAGTTTCAGGAATAGGCTGTTGTCCTTCAAGGACCTTAATGTTTGGACGTTCCGAGATAACATCCAAGAAACCCTGCAAGCGGGCGGTCACAGCAGCATTCTGTTCAAGCACGATATGGCAAACTGTTGCCTCTGCATCCCCAATGCGCTTAACAAAATCCTCTCCGCAGAGTTTTCCAGCGCCATAGTTATCAGAGACAGTCTGTGAAACGAGAATCCCTTCGTCCTCGCCAATATTGATGAGGACATCTGAGGCTGCCACCGGTATGCCCTTTGCTACAGCTTCCTTAATGATTTGTACTGGCGCCTGGGCGTCGGGTGATTCAAGCACGATGCCATCGACACCCTGAGTAATGAGGTCGTTCATGCAATTGAGTAGTAATTCTGGATCGTAATTTGCAGCCAGAACGATGGCCTTATCGCCTTTCCCCTCGACAATGCTTCTGAACGATTCAGCAAAGTCCAGGCAATGGGGGTTGGTATCCGCGATAATGATGCAGCCAATCGTTTTTTGCCCCACAGTCTCAGCTGAAACGCAGTTTCCAAGAACTGCGGTAAACAGCAAAACAGCGGCAAGTGTGAGAGAGAACCTTTTCATTTGGGGAACCTCCTTGAGTTTTTATTTTTTGCCTACTAGTTCTCTTTGAGACAACCAGCAGGTAAAAGCAAATTATCCGGTCATAGGTTTTTGATTGCTACAACCCTAACTGCGGAAGCGTCTACACCAACAAACTTGTTCACTAGTACAAATACCGTCGTACGTAAGCCTTCTATTTCCTTGAGGTTGGTCAGCGATTCAATAATTGCAGTATTGTTTGCGAAGCAACGGGTATGGTTTGGCTGGTGATTAGTGCCGGGCATTTCAATGCCTGACGCATCTGTACCGATTATTTTGGGATTTATGTTCTCCAGCAACCAGATGACAGCCTTTTCATCAATATAGGGAAAGGGTTCCCAATTCGGTTCACGATACTTTAAGTCAAAATCAGTACGGAAGAAAATCATGTCGCGTGGTTTCATCTGAGCTTCATATTTTCTGATTTCTTCAAGGGTAATTGGCTCTCTCGCCTTCTTTCCTGTTGCGTTGATGACAATGGCTTCTCCAATCAAATTCTCAAGAGGATAAGCCGCGCAATCCGCACCATCTTTTTGGTGATGATACGGAACCTCAACATGAGTGCCAACATGCGAATTGATCTTAATGTTTGTCGCGATATACCATACATCTTCCCCGTGAATAGCATTGGGATCCATGAGTGTTGCATCAAATATCTCAGCCTTGTACTCAAAATTCTCTTTGCCGGATATGATTTTGTGGCTTAAGTCTACGATATCCTCGTTTCTAAACAACATCGTCAGTTCCTCCCTCACTTGTTAGTTTTTATCTGTAAGCGGGCTTTGCAGCGCCGCTACATTCAGAAGTACATGTCCATAACTCTTGGTTAGTCGCATATCCGAATCAGTGATGTATTCGCCAGGCTCTCCAACCTCGATTGCTGCGACTGGAACAACGCCAAATTTCGCAGCAACGTCATCAACGCCCCATTTGATATATTGATCTATATACCATGCTACATCGACGCTGCCCTCCCCTATTACACAGTTTGTGTGCGCTAGACCATTGTTGTCAGATATGTGTACATGTATAATTTTATCTTTTAAGCATTCACATTCATCAGGTCTTGTACGCAGAATGTTCAGATGACCAATATCCATATTGGCGCCGATGTTCGGCGCTCCAACTTTATCTATCAAACGTTTCATAGACTGTATGCTATTGCACACATGCAGCCATTCGGGTTCAAGCTCGAAAGTAATGACAATATCCTGAGCAAGACACCAATCGGCGAATTCTTTTACCAGGATAATGGCGTTATTCTCGGCGCGTTCACGAGAAAGATGAAAATCAATATTTCCAACTCCCTTGCCTATTAAAATTTGATTTCCACCAAGTTCCTTAACCAACTGAGCGGCAAGTTTGAGTTGCTTCAATACTTTTTCGCGTTCTTGCTTGTCATCAGACGCTAAATTGCCTTCTCCGCATGTTATGATACTGGATGCACGTACATCGTTGCGTTCCATAATCTTTGCGATACGCATCTGCTCACCTAATGGATATAATGCTGGATTAAATATGCCAAAAGCCAGGACATCTATATACTTAATGCCAAAAGATGCAATTCTCTCAACGGAAACACTCAATGGTTTCCCCGAGAATTCATAGAGAATTGTCCCAACGCCAATTTCCACTTCTAGTACCTCTTATCATTGCTGTCGTAATGATTCTGGCTTAAGCAACCAATATCGCGCTTTTTTTCTGCAAGTTTTTCACCAACCGCTCCACTTGGATGTATCAGCAGAAACTTCTCTTGCGTAAAACCGTTAGGAGCAATGCATGCGATTGCAATTGCATCAAAGGCTGATATTACAGACAATGTGCTTGACGTTGCGACGTATCCCCATTCATCCGCTTCTTTGTGAGCATTTATTTTCAAGAATATATCACACCTTTTTGCTAGTATCGACCCCTCGTTTTCAGTTACTGCAATGGTCTTTGCTCCTTTAGCGGAACATACATCGATGTAGGGAACAAGTTCCTGTGTGTTGCCGCCTTTTGATATAAGAATTACAGTGTCCCGATGTTGTACTACGCCAAGTCCTCCATGAGTAGCATCTGCAGGAGAGCAAAATAAAGCTGGAATTTCGACCACATTTAGGGTGTGCGCAATCTTCTTGGCCGCCGCACCAGATGTACCACATCCAGCGATAATAACTTTCCCTCCTTCTTTTCGCATTTGGCACAACATTTCTACTATTTTGTCCATTACCTCAGTATCAATACATTCAGATAGAGCCAGGAGAGACTCCCCTTCAGTCTTCATTACTTGTTTGTACACTTCAGTATATCCTGACATTGTATACCTCCTTATAAGAATAACATCTGATCCTGTATCATCCTTAATTGAAGTAATACTGAATCATTTTTCAGTTCGACCATATCATAAGTAATAATGGTATCTCGAGCAACATCACGTTTCAGTACTGAGCCTTTAGCTAAACCTAAAGGTAGCATATTATTGCTCTTCGCAGTTTCATATAAATCTATAGAGCCACGATAACAACATTCGCCTATGCCGTCAAGTACCTGGCCGACCTTTAGATCCTGCTTAGTAATAGTGATGCATTCTGAAGTTGGAATCTGCATAGGATGTGCTGTTGATTCTCCATATATTACTCCCTGAGCAACCGTTATAGGTGTTTCACAACTACAAAGGTGATAAGGTCGTAGTAATAGATAATTAGGCCCGTATCCCATATCCCTTTGTATCAATCCTTCACGGAGCTTTTTATTATCCGTTGTCACTATAACAAACACGCCAGGGTTTATATCGCCGATACCATAATCCACAACTCCTTCCTTGCTCAATATGCCGCCTTGGCTTTTAAGGCTGAAGACTTTTGCGAGGTCCTTGATATTGCATTTTGGGCCATGCATACCGCGAACATCCGGTACAAGTCCTGTTGCGTTGGAAACAGCACACATCTCAACCATGGTTTTGGAGCCATCGACAAACTCAACCAGCATTCTAGGGCTCATGCCTCTCGAAGCAGCCCTTTCCATCCATTCTTCGTCCTTTGGCGTAGCATATATATTGAGAGGATTGTTCTTCCCTTTTCCGCATGCCACAATTTTAAACCCAAGTGCTGCTGCAAATCTATATACCTCTACTATTGAACCTGGCTCATCTCCAGCGCTCAATGAATATACTATTCCTGCGTTTTCAGACATTCTTCGAAGTAGCGGGCCTACAGTAATGTCGCATTCCACATTCATCATAACAACATTTTTCTTGTGATTGCAGCACAACATGGTTATCCTTGCGCCTAGCTCAGGATTGCCTGTAGCATCTATAACGGATTGTATCTGACGTGCCTTGACTGCAATTCTATAATCAGTTGTAACAACACGTATACCTTCATCGATGGCCCTTTCTGCAGTAAATACATCATCAGCTCTAACAACCTTGCCAGTATATCCTGAATCTTTGATGGCTTGCATGCAGTTATTGATATCAACATCAACGATTATTGGCAGACGCATGCCTTTCATCAAATCAATCTGACAAACAATCTCCTTTCCCATTTGCCCAGCGCCTATCAATGCTGCCTGAATTGGACAGTGACGCTCTTCCAGGTCTAAAAGTTTGTCATTAATCTCGTACATACATGCTATCTCCTCGAGTCCAAGAAATTTTCCAGTTTAGTCCCGCAGTAGTTCCCAAGTTTTGAAACGCCGGATTTGATTTTCTATATTAAAACACGAAAATAGAAATGTGTCAATACCATTTTAAAAATCCGACAAATAATCTTCTTTCCCGTACCTAGCGCCAATTAATGCCACTCGGATTGGCCAGTGACGCTCTTCTTGATTCAAAAGCTAATCAATAATCTCGCGCGCATGCATGCTGACTCATCAAGTCAGGAGCTATTCCTAGCATTAACCTCGTATTGAGTCACAAATATTCGATAACTTGCTTCGTTTTCCATAATTTAAAATGAAAATGTTTCAATTACATTCTAGAAAGGATCACTTGTGATAATGCTGTGATTCTTCAGCTGAGCATGATGACAGGTACAGTTATTGATATGTAAATTAGGGAGGTGAGGCATTTTTTCACTCCATGCAGACAATATGCGTAATGTCAGTACATATGTGATGCACTTTTTGCATAAGTGATGTATCTTTGGTATTTTTCCTCATATGCACTTGCCATCTGAAAATTCGGCGTATATACTTTTTCTTTACGAACTACTACGCTTACTGCCTCTTCAAGTGTGTTATAGACTCCGGTTGCATATCCAGCAAGTATGGCTGCCCCCAGGCAGGCAGCTTCGCGATTTCTAAGTGTTTCGATTTCTCTTGACAGTATGTCAGCCTTTAGTTGTAGTGAGATATCACTACGAGCTCCACCACCAACACACCTAAGAACATCTATATTAATTCCTGAAAGATTCATAGTTTCAATGTTATGCCTTACTTCAAAGCATAAGGATTCCAGTATGGCTTTGGCAATATCCATTCGAGTTGTGGATAAAGTAAGTCCTAGAATGCTTCCCTTCGCATCCAGATCACAAGTAGGGGTTCCGCTTCCATTTAAATATGGCACGACCATTACAGATGACGGCTTTGGGGGTAAATTACTGTCAATATATGCATATAATCGCTCTTCTCTTGTCTTAGCCAGAAGGGCGTCAACTCCGCAAAACTCCTCGATAAACCATTTATAAATGACTCCAGCGGCGTGCAAAAGTGCAAATGAGAAATACATTTCAGGCATTACATGCCTATAACAAGGGTAGTAGCCTGCAAACATATTCCTGTCATTAAGCTTTGAGTCAACAAATACTGTCGAAACCACTTCGGCCGAACCGTGTGAATCAAGGGCAATATTTGGTTTGATAACGCCAGCTCCAAGTGCGGCACAAGGTTGGTCATGTCCGCCTGCAACAATTTTGCATGTTGTAGAGAGTCCCAACTCTGCTGCGACTTTTGTTGATACTGTACCAACGACTGTACCTGACGCAACTGGCCATGAAAGCTTTTTAATGTCGAAATTAAACATGCTTAGAATACTATCAGACCATTTCAAATTTCTGGCATCCATGCACATTGTCCTTGAAGCCATGGAATAATCTATAACTACTTCGTCACTGCCCAATTTTGCAAGTAAAAAATCAGAATATGTAACAAATTTGTATGTCTTTTTATATAGGCTTTGATCATTATGCATTATCCAAAGCATTTTAACGAAAGAATTAAGAGGATGAGGACGCATGCCGGTAGTCTTGTATAATTCCCAACCACCAATCAGCTTTTCGCATTGCAGCGCTTCCTCTCTGCCCCTATAATCCATTCCTAGTTGCGCCAATGCAACCGCTTTTCTTGATTTGCTTATAGGAATAATCGCATCACCTTGTACAGACAATGACAAAGCACCAACGTCCCTGCCATGTTCTATGCAAGCACTGGATATTACCAGCTTTGTTATATTCCATATCTCTTCGGCATCCTGTTCTGCCCTGTCCCCCATTGAGTATCTAATCCCATACTCTTTAAACCCACTGCCTACTACTGTGCCATTGGTATCAAAAACGATTGCCTTTGCACTGGTAGTGCCAATATCTACACCCATTAGCAGCATCGTAGTTATCTCCCTTTTGAACGAGAATTGAACCGTAGATTTTCGTAAACTGATTTTCATTATATGAATTGCGCTGTGCAAATGCAAGTAAATTTCTTCACAGACACATGTGTCCTTCCAAAAGATCAATCTTTTCCACTAAATTTTCATAATCGCTTCTAAATTATGAAAAGTTGTGTTAATATTGAAGAACGTAAGGCATTAGTAGTGATTAAGTTGTTGTCACATTACTACAAAGTCTTATGCAGAACAGCAGAATACAGGTTTATCCAAAGGAGGTGCGCAAAATGAACGAAGAAGAAAGAACCATATTGCCAAGAAATGTCGGTCTTAGAATGAAAGCGGTATATGACACGCTAAAACCTGCCGAAAAAAAGGGCGCTGATTACTTAATGAACAGCGCTGATCAAATCAGCCATATGACTATTACCGAACTTGCAAAGGCGGCCGGATGCAGTGAGGCAACGATTTTTCGGTTAGCGAAAAAGCTTGGATACAATGGTTTTTCCAATTTCAAAGAAGATCTGCAGAATAATAAAAAAAGTATAGGATTTGATATATTTGAAGCGTTCAAAAGAGATGACAGCCCAGAGGAAGTCCTTAAAAAGACCTTCCAAATATCTATTCAAGCGCTTGAAGATACACTGAACGCTATGGATATAAAGGTTTTCAGTGAGGCCGCTATGGCCCTGAAGAAAGCTAAGCGAACGGTGGCCTTTGCGTCAGGTGACGCAATACCAGTTGCAAATGTTTTGTATAATTGCTTTTTACGTGTTGGAAAAGAGGTTTACGCACCAAGCGATATCGACAGTATAAACATCATTTGCTCTCAATTGAGCAAGAACGATGTTTTAGTATGTATATCTCATTCAGGAGCAACCCGCAGCGTAGTACAAGTTGCTAAGCGCGCTCGAAGACAGGGTGTACAAGTAATTGCAATAACAAATTTCCCTTTATCTCAACTTGCAAAAAACGCTGATTATGTTCTGTATACTGCCGTGTTCACTGAAGGCATCAAGGGTGAAATTATTTCAAAACGATTACCAGAAATGTGCATTGTGGAGTCTCTATTCTTAGTGATGATACTTAACGACAGCAGGTATGAAACATCAATACAGACTGCCATTAATGCTACGCGGTTCAACAAATATAACTAGATTAGGAGGAATACTAATATGAAAGCTATCATACTGCACGCTCCTGGCAAGTATTCACTTGAACATGTCAAACGCCCGGTGTGTCCTGACGATGGGATTCTGCTAAAAGTAGAATTCTGTGGCCTCTGTGGAAGTGATTTGCGAACCCTTAGGGATGGACATAAGAATGTTGTCTTGCCAGCCATTATTGGCCATGAAGTCAGTGGAATTATTGAAGAAACCGGGAAATCATATAAGGGAAGTTTTATTCCGGGAAATTGGCTCTGTGCAGCACCGAATGTTTACTGTGGCAAATGTAGGTTTTGTTTGGCAGGGCGATTTGATTTATGTGAGAATCTTCGAGAAATTGCCCAGCACTGGCCTGGTGGCTTTGCGGAATATATGGTTATCCCCGCTGAAGCTTTAAACCTTGGTGTAATTCGTCTGCTGCCCTCTGGCCTTAAGCCCGAATATGGGTGCATTGCTGAGCCAGCGTCCTCATGCATTAGTGCACAGGAGAAACTTAATGTTGGACTTGGAGATTCCGTGCTAATAATTGGAACGGGCCCAATTGGCAGTATTCATATTTGTATAGCTCATGCACGAGGCGCCTCGAAAATAATAGTGGCCGACATCGCACCTAAACGTCTTGAAATGTGCAGAGCGTTTGGACCTGACTATTGCATCAACACACACGAAACTGATGTAATCAAGGAAACCAGAAAGCTTACGGACGGTGTTGGTGCTGATGTTGTTATAACCGCAAATCCAGTTCCAATAACACAATCACAAGCGTTGGAAGCCGCTGCGAAAGGCGGACGTATCGCTTTTTTTGGCGGTTTGCCGCATAACGCCAGTAAGGTTGAACTTGATACCAATTTAATTCACTACAAAGCCTTGACCGTAATAGGTACGACAGGATTCGCACCTAAGCATCATATTTTGGCACTCGAGATGATGAGGGCTGGATTAATACCGGGAGAAAAGCTTGTTTCCCAAATCCTTCCACTTGATGATTTTGCATCTGGAGTGGAAATGGCAGCCGAGGGACGAGCGATGAAGGTTGTTTTTAGGATGGAATGATAAAAGCTCGGGATGTCAAAGGTCACGTGCAGAGGAGCGCGAAAACTTGGATTGTCAATCTTTTGTCGAACAACATTCATCAGAAACAGGTCTGTTTGAATTCTATCGGTGGTTGGTACTCCTGAATGTTATGACATAAAACTCAGATGCTTTGAGTGGATTGAATAGGCAAAGGCGAAGGCTGACTGGTACGATCCTGTGGTTTTAGGGAGAGATGAGTTGCTTGGAAACCGAGAGCCTGCGAAGAGCATTGATCAAAAACACTCCGACCTAAGGATTCCTGGCAGCTTTCTCGGGACTGTTCAAAATAGCGAGCTGAGAATAGCCAATAAACTGTAGACAGCTTGAGCAAGATCTCGGTCGGTTCGCCTTTACAAAAATAGTCACATCTCTCAAAACCCGGTCCTTTACTTTTCACAAGCGAACCTATAATTGCCCTTCCAAAAACCTTCACTGCCTACCCTCCCCGAACGAATCGTTTAACCATACAAGTGCGAATTTGTTGTGTACCCCATGTCAAGGACAATTTAGAGGGTGCAAGTGCGAAATTTATCATGTCCATGGTACAGTTGAATTGCTTTACCGGCAGGGAGGATACTCTTTGTTCGTATGCGTCAAACAGAAGGGCACGGATCCCCTGCTGCGCGAATATAGCTTGGCACAAAAGCTGGCAGGAATTGTTGAAGCGCGTCCGGGTCATTCCGGATATTTCTATTCGGCGCATTTTCAAAAACATACACAAGATAAGTGAATGGATTGAACCCGTTCTCCTTGGCAGTTTCAATCAGGCTGAACATGACGGCGCTTGCCTTCGCGCCGCGCGGAGTGTTCGCGAACAGGAAATTTTTGCGGTCAATGACAAAAGGCTTGATGCTTCGTTCGGCTCTGTTGTTGCTGATTACCAGTCGTCCGTCCAACAAATAGCGTTCGAGGTTTTTCGCTGCGACAACGCATAATGCGCCGCAATGCCGATTCCGGTTTTAGGCGCGGCGTTAAGCGACACAGCCCATGCGAAAAATTCGTCGAGCACAGGTTTCGACAGCTCCTGGCGTTTTAGGTATCCCTTGTGTTCATACAATCCCTTCAATCCGCCTTGAATAACCATCTGTGGTTCTTCATGTGCTCTTGGAGTTATTGTAGCCTGACTGTTGTCCTTATGATAGGTGACAGTCTGTTTTACCCTTACAAACTCATCCGGTCATTGACCTGGAACTCCGCCTGATCGTCCGTGATGTTGAAGAGCCGCTGAAGAATCAGGATCTTGAACAGCAGCAAGTAACTGTATGGCGGCCGACCGCCCGCGCCTTTATGCTCCTTCGCAAAAACACGGTTCAGTGTGCTTTCAAATATTCGCCATTCAATGACGCGCTCCAGTTTCTCCAGCTGATCCCCGAGCATGCTCAGTTTATTCAGGCAATTGCTTTCGTCAAAAAATCCTATCTGTTTCATGCCTTCATTTTACCATAAATCTGGCTTTATTGCTTGAGTTTTTAGAGGTTCCCTGTACAGATGTATGGCTCAGGCTTTTCTACGCCAGAATACCCAGCAACGTGGAAAACTGCATCGAGTTGTGGCGAAAGCTCCTTAAAGAAGTCCAGAAGCATTTGAGGAATTAGCGTCACTGGTGTTGATTCTGTGACTTTCTCGTGAATAAACTGTTCAATGAACCCGGCAATGGGTGCGTTATTAATGCTTGCATCGCCACAAGCCGAAATGCCAGTTCCATTTGGGCATAAAAATGTTTCATATGTGGTATTGGATACATGTACCCCAAGCCTTTCGGTTACAGTAGTACCATTCAAATGTTTTTGGTGAAATGATATTCTGCTATCACTAGCCATCACAATGCCTTCCTTTACATATACGGCAACGATCAAAGATATGCAATCACCTCTTCTTGTGTATTTTGAAGTTTACTTAACATTATACTATAGGTGATTGTCAATGGCAATTGTATCTGTCTTGCATCGTAAGCGCCTTCTCCAGCATTGATGACAGTAATAAATAGAGCATGTTGGAGGAATGTATATGATATGTCCTACTTTTGTTGACAACTGTTGAAAGTGACATCCTTTGAAAAAGATTATCATGAACCAGAATCAATCATATTCTGTTTTAGAAGATCCACCTTCTTCATTCTGCTACAATTATCAATTATCAGAATCGCATACAATGCCAATTGATATGTGTCATCATACCAGTCTTCAACTTCTTTGTTGGAAAGCTTAACAAGCACAGGGTTGAAATGCTCCTTATCCCCGGCATCACGATTATTGTGTCGAATACTCATTTTGTTGAACAAGAAGAAAAGATTAACTTCAACACCTTTATTGACTTCCTTCAGATGTGGACGTTTCGGTTCGAGTTCATCTGCAATGATTTTCAGTAGATTACGTTTCTTTTCTATATCTCCTCTTAACAAATAGTGATTGTACTGGATGATAGCTTGCCCCACTTCCAGTGGTACAAGATCTGCAGCGCTTGATGCAGCGGCATCACACTGGACAATCGACCACTCGCCATCCTCTGTTTTTGCAAACATGTGGTTCAGCTTCGCCAAATCCGCACGTATGGTCTCCAAAATATGAAGTACTTGTCGCTTGCATGGCGTATAGTCAACTGCTAAGGTACCTGTAATCACATTCATCAACATTTCACAATAGCTGAAGAAAGCATTCTCATCGACAACTCTTACGAAATAAGTTGGGGCGTATCTATTTGTAAGATCAACGCGAAAGCCGAATGAATTCCTTAGTTCGTCAAATGAAGTGTAGTTGCTTTTACGTTTCCAATTGCGAAAACCTTTCTCAAGTATTTCATTAAGCGTTCGACGATCGTCGGGAATACTTTCTTCACATACCATTCTCTCCAGCTTATAGTATTCCTGTTGTAAATTTATCTCTCTATTCATAGACTCAAAGAAGCTTTTTCTGGTCATCGCACATTAAGTCCCTTCATTGTGATTTAAGGCATACTCTGCCCATCCGCATGTTAAGTTGATTGAACATTGCGAAAGCATCCTATCGCTAGCCATCACAATGCCTTCCTTAACATATACGGTAACGATCAGAGACATGTAATCACCTCTTCATGTGTATTTTGAAGTTTGCTTAGCATTATACTATAGGTGATTGTCAATGTCAATTGTATCTGTCTTGCATATAAAGTTAGTATATATTATCTGGTTACTATATGTTTGGTTACTCTACAACTACAATAGAGTCTATATGTTCTTCCTTAAATCCTATAAAGTATAATATATATGGGGTTAGTATATATCTTCGTAAGAGTATTTAGAATATATATAACCCCCTTTGCCTGCGTTTTTATACGGCCGAACCCCTGGAGGTGAAACTCACCTCATACGTCTGTTTTAAATGTCAAGTTTGCTCAATCTCCCCCATAGTTCTATGGGCGTCTGGGCGTGAACTATACCTTACCCTAACTCACCCTCATACCCAATACTTATTTTGGAGAATCCCCGTAGATCTACGGGGCTTTAGAGGAATACTTGGCGAAGAAGATATCGTCTCGAAGAGGATATTGCAACTCTGCCCTCGTAGAGGACAATGTATATCATTTCATCAAAATTTCTTTTAGAATTCACTACAATATAGCAGTTGATGGAAAGACCATGCGTGGAAGCGGCAGGACAGGGATAATGGCCAAGCACATTATCACAGCTTTCGCCAGCGAATTGCAGTTGGTACTTCGTATGCAGTTGCCCTGGCTGAGAAAAAAGCTTTATTGTTTTTAGCTTTGTTTGTGATATACTATGATGAGTTTTATCCCCTAAAAAGATCACCCAAATCATTGACACAACCAAAGGAGGAATTCAGATGTTGAACTTAGTGCCGGCGCAGAACGTTGCTGAAACCGCTCATAATCTGTATCAGAGTGGTAATATCGTCTACCTAAGAGCAGGAAGTACCCCTCCTGGTATGGATTCTGGGGGCTTCATACATTACTGCCTGAAAAAAAATGGGATTTACGTCTCGTCACGTGGAACGAATACGCTGTATCGGGAAATTGGAGCGGGGGCCATAACAATTGAAGAGGCAATGAAGCAAGGAAAGATTGTACCAGGGGCCATTCTTTTTCATGTAACCCATGACGGAGGAGAACAAATTCAGTTTATAAAAGATGGTCGCGGAAATGCTGACTTTGCCAGCATATGTATTGCCCCGCGCACAGCAGTCTATCCGTCGGAAAAAGAGGGAAAACTCATAAAAACGGAAATTGAGCTTGTCAGCGGCAAAGCCAATATGGTCGTGTTTCACAAAGATCTTGATTACGGCTTTATGCCGACTAACCAAACCCCTCAGAATCCAACTCCTGAATCGTCGAACAGAATGGTTGTCGTGAATGGTGGCCTTAACCTGAGACAAGGGCCAACGCCGCAGATGAGAAGTATTAAGCTAATGCCAAAGGGAAGCCTTGTTACAGTTTTGGCCAGACAAAATGACTGGGCACAAGTACAATTCACAAATGAAAAAGGGAGGATCATCACTGGCTGGGCCATGACGAAATACCTGAGAGACGCATAACTCACCTTCAGTTTAGCCGTTTATTCGTTCTCCCGCCATTGCTGTGTCCCAAGCGGCTATGGCTTCATTTTCGCTCCTATAAGCAATACTCGCTTCAATAAGCATCAAACGTCCTAAGCACCTGCTGCACGTATCATAATACACAGTAAGATCCCCCGATTTGTACGTATAGGCGCAAACCGATGCTTTGCCACCACAAAAACACGATGCTGGATTCCTTGTGTCTTTGCTATTCATGTAGCTATACATCACATCTATAGCTTCGTTAAAGTTGATTCTGATGTATTCACGTATTGCAGACAAGAGCTTTTCTATACGTGCACGAATACTATTGTGCTTCATCAGACGATAAGCATTCGCCTTTATTGCATTTCAAAATCTCATAATCTGTTAATCATGTGGCTAATGTCTACTAAACATGGTAAAATGGGTGTATACAAACTAGATTATGTTAGTGGCTTTGCCAAGTGGAGGAAACATGAAAGTCGTAGCCTATTGCAGAGTATCAACTGATAGCCGAGATCAACTGAACTCATATGAGAACCAAATGAGTTATTTTGACCGTGAGATTGAAGCGAGAGGACATAAGTCGCTTGGTATCTATGCCGACAGAGGGTTGACAGGCACAGCCTTCGATAATCGTCCTGAATTGGAACGAATGTTGATTGATGCTGGCCTTGATGTTAACCGAGTCGAGGACAGGATGGACAAACGAATAAAGGCGAGACATACCATATATGAGATATCAGACCGCGCGCCAAAGTTTGAAGAGATTTGGCTAAAGAACACAAGTAGATTTGCACGAAACACTTTATCATACGAGATAATACAAAAACTGAGAACTAAGCATGTCTACCTGTATTTCATTGAACAAAACATCAATACAAGGGATGTTTCGCAAGATTTGTTGCTGAAGTTGATGCAGGTTTTTGATGAACAAGACAGCAAAGACAAGTCTCTAAAAACAACGTTTGGAAGGAAAGAAGCCGCCAAACAGGGGGTAGTTTTTACAAACGGCAAATTGTATGGGTATAGATACAACATGGACAAAAACTCTCTTGAAGCGATACCTGAAGAGGCGGCAGTGGTTAGGTTGATATTCGACTTATACGAGAAGAAAATGGGAGCACGAAGAATTACAAACTTCCTAGAAGAACAGGGCTATAGAACCCGAAAAGGGAAACCATTTTTCACAACTACAATAAGGCGTATTCTTGCCAATGAAAAGTACGCAGGTCTTAACAATCCACAGAAATATGACAAAGGGAAAGTATTTGAAAAGAGTTATGTGATTAGGATCAATGCTGAATACCAAGTCGAGCCGAGCGATAGAATTGAAGCAATTATTACTCCTGAACAGTTCTATAGATGTAAAGAACTTCTAAAAACATCGGTAAATTATAGGATGAGTGTAGGGAAATATACAGGGCTTACAAAATACAACAGTCTTATATTTTGTGGACATTGTGGGGCAGTATACTACTCAAACGTAGAAAGTGGAAGACGCTTTTATGTTTGTTCAACAAAGAAGAAGTACGGAGTGAAGAGCTGTGGTGCAAAGAACATAAGTGAAATTACCATTGACCATAAGGTGTCCGAACTGATGAATGGGGATTATAAGCGAATGGTGAATATACTGGGAAATAACCTTTTGCATTCGCTGTATAATATCCTGAATAACCTTACTGAACGGTACGGGCATACAGAAGAAACTGAATTGTATGCAACTAGGGAAGAGTTACAGAACGAGGAGGAAAAACGTAAAAGATACCTATCGTTGTATGGCGAGAGAACCGGAGATGATGTAATGTTGGAGGAATTCATAAACCAAAGCAAGGAGAGAATTGAGAAGCTAAAAGCCAAGATAACAAAACTCGAGAACCCAAAGAAAGCTATGCAAGACGATCTGCATCTGATATTGGAAAGCATAAAAGAAGTACAGCTTTTCATCGCTGAACCCTCCCCTGCCACGGAAAGTGACATGATAGACAAGTTGTCTAGAATCGACATTTACGAAGGGATGCCACAATATAACATCAAACTGCCAAGTACTTTGAAGAAGTTTCGAGAAAGGTTCGGAGATGATGTGTTTGCATCAGAACAACCAATAACTGACAATGACCTAAGAAAAGCAATTGATATAGCAAAGCGAACCATATTGGGAAATGTATCATAACATGCTCATGGTAGGATAGCATGATGCTTATAGTCCTTTTTATGATATACAACTCAGTTGTCCGTGCTTTAGCCAACTCTCAACCTTCGCTCATTCTATCAAAAACGAGACGCCAAGATACCCCGTTTTCAGGCCCTATTTGTGTCGTCGAGGCGACATGGAATTTTACACTATGGGGGCGCTTTGCGTTGGGCAGCGGGCGTTCAATGCCCCCGCTTGCGCAGGGGCATTGATTGATCAAGAAGTTTATCTGATCAGCTATGCCTGTCGGTACGCTTGCGCCGTTGACTGTTAAGTTCCTTGGGTTCCTGAGTTGGAGCGGACGGTGGCGCTATTGGCGGTTGCTGCGCCTGTTGAGTTGACTGCGCCGGGCGGTAGGTAGTTGTGCCCTGTTGCGCGCCAGGTACGATGGGTGGTAGCTGACCAGGCTGCACCGGATAGTTCACGGCGCCTTGCTGCGCGCCGCTTATCTTTGGCTGCTGCAGGGGCTGTTGCACGGGCTGCACGGGACGGTAGGAGGTTGTGCCCTGCGGCGCGCCAGGTGCGGAGGACGGCTGCTGACCAGACTGCGGCGCACGATAGCTGGTAGTCGCCTGGGGCGGGTAAGCCGACCCGGTCGGTGCG